>Ga0315902_10004507_pt1 | contig 20133 bp, 31 predicted proteins | sample LakEriMetagenome_9_FD_203523 | JGI IMG/M metagenome (GOLD analysis project Ga0315902, IMG submission 203523) | Freshwater fungal communities from buoy surface, Lake Erie, Ohio, United States - Buoy 12 MA117 | ecosystem: Environmental > Aquatic > Freshwater > Lake > Lake biofilm | place: USA... | reverse complement strand
CAGCAACGCCTTCTGCAATCTTACGGTACTCGTCTTCCTGGAACTGATCGCCTGCCCATTGTTTAAGCTCTGAGATTGTCATCTCAATTACTTCTCCAACATGCTGCGCATCTGTAAAGTTTTTCTTGTCAGAGTAACTTACTACCAAATTTTCTGGGTTTACTCTGCGTACTCTCACAGCCCCGTTGCTATCAATCCAATCCTTATATCCAGCAACTCCGTAGTCAAACATATCATCAATGATTTGTTTGCGGATTTCTGGCAACCCATTTTGATAGAACACTAACTTTATAGCGTCCTCCATCTCAATCGCCAAACGATGCTTATAAGTGTACTCAGAGAAGATCTCCAGTTCTTCAATGTCAGTAGGATCGCCAGGCATAGGTTGCAACTGAGGCAACTCTTGAGCAACGGATGGATCTAGTTTTTCTAGCTCCTCACGCAATGCAATCCTGGTCTTGATTTCAGCCAGCTCTCTTTCTTTTGCCTCAATGGCTGATGGGTCTATTGGGCTAGCTACAATATTGTATCCAGCTTTATATAGCTTTGAAAGCGCAATTCTCCTATACTTAGGAACAATTGGAATTACACTCCAGTCAATGTTAAGATATGTTTCATCATCATCTTCGTCAACTCCCATCCAAGGCTTATACTTGTTAATGGTTTGATTACCCTGAACGTAAGACTTGATCGTCTGGTACTGCTGACGAATGTTGTAAAAAATTTTTGGGGAGAGAGTATCAAACTCTGACCACGCAGCTTTCATGTACTTCTTAATCCAGGCACTGTCTTTTTGACGAGGGTCAATTAAGTGATCGGGATACGGTGTTTGAGCCATTCTATCCTATTTTATAGCTTTTGAACAGTTTGCCTATTTCTACGACCTCTTTCTTAATCTTTTGTTTACTTATAATAAGCTGGTCTGCGATCAAGGCATAACCTGCTGCCATGGCAGCGTCATACTTTGTTGTGTTGTTTATGTCAAACTCTAACCAATCAGTTAGTAATGACTTAAAAAACACCTTAGTTGAGTTTTCTTCTATATAGGATTCTGTTGCTTCCGCAATCTCTTGGTGTGTTTTCTTATGACCAGAGATGCCTGGCTTTATAGAGTTAGGCAACCAGAGTAAGAACTCTTCATACCCACGCTCTTCAAAGTAGCGCTTGATGCCAACCTTGTTGTCCTCGAACAACATGGGTGTACCAAAGAAATGACATGTCTTAATCATGTCTTCATAAAAGATAGCAGCTGTCTGGGGACGATAGACATACAACATTACAAATGCATACCCCATCTCATCTCCGTCAGCGCTACCATACTTCTTCAATATAGCGGCAGCACCACTGGAACGCCTTTCGTCAACGGTTGTGTCGTGGTCGAAAGGGTCTATTCCAATCACAAATTTAGTCTTATTTTGTGGATATTTTTTGCCGCCCTTGTTTAGAACATTGTTCGTTTGTTGTTCATCTTCAAAAACCCATGCAGCTTCCCATCTTCCATGCGGGTTCGGCTCCCAAAGTACTTTACCATCACGCTCGCCATTTTGCCAAACAAGGTTTCCCCTAGTTGTTACATTTGTCATCCAACTAATCTTATCTATTTGGTCGTTTAACTTCATTGCGTTGTAAAGGCACTTGTTGCCATCAATCCTAAATGCTTCATCTGGAGTAAAAGGTTTCTTTCTAATAATAGAAGATAATGTTCTTGGATCGTTTTGCTGACTAGCCCTTTCATTTAAGAAATAAGTTTTTGCTTCTTCTTCTAATGGAGATCCGTATTTGTCAAACCTCCAGTTCTGAAACACTGGGGTAAAGAATCTATAAAGTCCACTTTTTGTTTTACCATTATCATTTCGCTCTCGCTGATTACTTGACTCCCAAAGTTTTTTAAATTGAGCGCCACCAGCCTCCATCTCCTCTACCGTAGTTGTATATATAGCCTTGCCTACAGATGCACCGTTTTCTTCAAAACAATACTGAACAACCAGGTGCGACTCCCATACATCTGCCTCTTCTGTCTTACCAGCCTCGTCTCGCACATACCTGTGAAGCTTATATCCGTCATAGGCCTTCTCGTCACTTGCGCGATAATCAATCTCCGACTCCAGTTCTGGCATACCAATCTCAGTGTCTGCCAGCTTACCCTTCTTAGATGTTCTATAAAAACGTAACGCCTTCTTTGGACTAGATCCTAGACTCTGATCGTATACAGGCCTGAAGAAGTCTGGCATTTTTCTGAAGGGCTTTACTATTGCTTTCTCATATAACTTGAAAGCATCTGAACCAGTTTTACTCTGTATGCCACCGTTTGTATTCTTCGTTCTAGACAGGTAGCCAAGTATGATACTTCCTGCGCGGAAAGATTTACCAGATCTTCGTCCTGTTACCTCAACCATACCAATTGAGTTGGGGTCCTCAACGCAGTACTCCCAGAAATAAAAGTAATCCCTGTCGCACATCCTAAAATCTGGATATCCAGTATCTATTTGAAACCAATTAAGATAGTAGTAGTGATCGCCAGTAATATACTCTGGGGTTCCATTTCGCATGAACCACATGCCATTTAACCTGCGGTCCCATTCCTGCTGTCGGAATCTTTCTAACTCTTGATCATAGAACTCTGGATCGGTTTGCTGCCGTCTCTTTTCCTCAAGCCTTCTTTTATTCCAATCATCTGGGAGCGGTGTTCTTTGCCAATATTGCTCCTCCTTTTTTAAGGACCTAGAATAGATCTTTCGTTTTTCGTACTTGCCATTGATCTTATTAAACACCATCCCAAGCTGGGGCAACCAGCAATCTAATCCTTGTATATTTATTTTGGTTCCTTCTTCTATTGGGCTAAACATTATCTAAGATTTGCTATATCCTCTGGGGTGTATCTTCTAAAGCCCTCCGATTTATCAGCAAGTACCTCATCGTCCCCATAAAATTTTCTATAATAATTTTCAAGTCTCTGGTTTATGTCATCACAGTCTTGCATAAGCTTTGACTTAATCTGTGTTGCCTGCAACAAGTTCTTATCACCATCAGCATCTGTGACTGGGCGTAATAACTTTTGTTGATACTCAAAGAATGTTTGCTCCGAGCTTACAATCATTGACCAAACTCTATTGTTTTGGTAAACCAAGAAGCCGTGGACCATCTCTAAGAATGCGGTGTCAGTAAAGCTAAATATATCTTTAACTATCTGATTATCAATGCTTTCGAATCCAGAATAGGTAGCCACCTCTTGTTTTCTTTGAAGTACATCTGGAAACATAGAAGTAAAAGGGGTCCCGCTGTCATACATAAAACAGCAATACCTAATGACTTTATTGATCTCAGGAGACCGATAGTTTCCAAATTGGGAAACTACATTCATCGCTGGGACCTTTTTCAGTATGTCATCGGTTGGTTTGGTCTTATGTATCGGGAACTTCATCTTGCTGAAGTCAGCATCCGATAGTGCATACATTGTTGTAAATTAAGTAAATTTGTTCAAAATTACAACATTTTTTATGAGCGCACCAAAGTTAATACCGAAAGATAAGCGTCAGCCTTACATGAACAATGTTGAGGACTACTTCAAGAAATATTACAACTCTCCAGCTTTTGCACGGAACCTAGAACAGGGTGCCAGCACATGGTGGAAACCAGATGTTGCGGGTGTTAGAGAACGAGTTCTTAAAGAAATTTCAAACTTAAAGCTACAGGAAGATAGAAGCCAAGGAAGTGAATACTGGCCTGGAGGTAATAGGTTGACTATTGGCAGCAAAGATCAAGCTATGTCAACACCTGATGAGCAAGTGTTTGCGCACGAGTTTGGACACATTGGCGAAAATTATATTCTGCCTGAACAACCTAGGAATTTTTTTACAATGATTGGTAAAGAAAGACTCAATCAAAATTTGATTGAAGGTAAAATACCTGGCGGTGACGCGGAGATTCCAAAGAGAAACCTGAAGTTGAAAAATGAAGGCACGGCTCGCCTATACAACAACATGGTTGACGCATATAAGAAAAAAGATTACAGCTCTGCAAAAGATTTCGCCAGGACTCATATGCTAGATGAAGCGAGTAGTTTTAAACACGATAGTGCTCCAAACGAAGTAAGAGCAGATATTCAGGCTTTGAGATATATGATGGCTAAAGATGGAATATGGGATATTACAGATCCTCAAAGTGGGAAGTTTACTCCTGAGTTACTGAACAAGCTTTACAAATCACCAGAGCTGAATAGGAACATGATACAAAAAGGTGCAAGAACATTACCCACAAAAATAAAAAGCACTAGGACAGATATAAAAGAGCCAACAAACCCAGGCTTATTCTTAAACAGACTTCGCGAAAGATACAGTGATGATGATATTATCTGGCTAATTAATAACATAGCCAGTAACAAAATAAATAAATCTGGCGATAATCAAAACGCTGATGTATGATATTCCCATGTACTGGATGTGGGGCATGTTGCAGGAAGGTTGGCGTGATGATCAATAAGGCAAGAAGTGAGGAATACGAAGAGGGTACGATTGGTAGGCTTGTTCAAGAATTTCCGTTTCAATATAACGAAAGCGGTGCCTGTGCAATGTTGATAGATGGTAAGTGTAGCGTCTATGAAGATAGGCCTCTTATATGTAGAGTTGAAGATCTTGGTTTTAAGCTTGGGGTTAATCAAAGGGATTGGTATAAAGACAATATTGTGTCATGCCATGAACTCATGGAAGAAGAAGGTATACTTGATAAGTATCGTATTATATGGCAAGAGGAAGAAAAATAAAAGTAGTGTACAAAAAACTAGGCCGAGAAAAAATCTGGGGTCAAGCAGATGACTACATTGAAATCGATCCAAGATTAATCGGAACTGGAATCAAACACTTGGAAGTGCTGGTCCATGAGTCGCTTCATGTCTGTTTTCCAGACATGTCAGAGCAAGCTATTGAAAGTGCTGGCGTTAGAATAAGTAAAACACTATGGAGTGAACACTACCGAAGAGTAGACAATTCAAAATCAACAATTCCTTTACAGGATGGTAAATTGTAAAACATGGCAAAAGTAAGTTACAAACAAGAAAATTATTGGAAGCCAACTCCAAAGAAAATTAGAAAGCTGGCAGATGCTATTAGTGGTGCTTGCGTATTCGCTGGTGGACTAACAAGTTTGAGTGGGCATGCTATTGTGGGAACAGTAATATTCGCAGCGGGATTTCTTGCAAAGATATTATCGAACTTCTTTGCTGAAGAAGGAACAACACAAGAGTAGTTATCTCTCCCAGATATCCCAACAGTTGTCTATGATGTGCTGAGTTTCGATCATAGAGATGATATCGTTTCTTCCTGGCCTGTTATAAACAGCATACTTTGCGTCTGGCGCATTTCTTGCAATCCTTCTCGTATCCACTAAGGTTACAGCAAGGCGTTGCAGGTTTTCTCTGTCTATTATAATAAAAAACTCAGGTTGTTCAAATGCAAACAATTGTGCGTTACCTCCAAATAGCCAGCCTGGGTCACTCTCTCTTACTCCATGAAACTCTACCCATGTCCACTCTAGCTCAAACTCATCGTCCCACCTTGTTCTTCTGCGTAATGATTTTACATCTACATTAAAGGCATGGTCATCTTTTTCTATAATGCAATCAACGTGTTGATGCATATTTTGTGATCTAGTTGATTCGGTAACTAGCCAACCCCTTTTTGATGCCACTTTTTTAAAAGCGTCTTCTGCTAGAATTCCTAACTCTAAGCAGTCTTTTTTGTCGTACTTGTTTCTTTGCAATTCATAGGATGTTCCTTTTTAGTGTAGTACAATAAATCCTCTTGCTGCATGCAGTAGTAAGTGTTGCCTTCAATATTATTTTCAAAACAATCTAGCTCGCTGAAGTATACGTAGTCCCCCGTCTTTACTGGCAATACAGCTTGGTTGGTTTGCGGTGTTCCAATATGTTTTAGTATCCCGAAGTTTGTTGCCTTCTTTTCCTGATAGGCCTCTGGTACTATAATCCCGTTTATCTTTCCTCTTCTTTCTATGATAGGTTTTACCAGCGTCCACCCACCAATCATTTTGATTTTGTTATTTCTTACAACACAGAATATCGAGTGATACGGAACGAACCAAAGATTGTCATCCAGCCTATTTGTCTGACTAAGCAATGTGTTATAGTGGAAGTATATCTTATCGCCAGACAACACCTCTGGAACTATGTATCTATTCTCAACACTATACTTCGAGTTTCCTCTTAAAGGCGTTGACACTACATTCCCGTATATGCGTACGTGTTCAGCTGGCGCAAAGCTTGTTTCGATGTAAAGCTTTTTACCATTACCCATATCAATCGAGTCGTTAAAGCGATCATCAATCTGTACAATAACATGATTTGTAATCGGCCTTACCGATACTTTAGTCTTAGCCATAGCGGGTTCTCTACTTTGTGCTGACCTCTTGCGGGTCTGCTGTCTACAATCTCTACAACCTCAACCTTGCCTGCTGGCGTGATTAGCTCATCGCCAAGTGACGGGATGCTGTCTGGAGTGGTTACCAGATCGCATGTGTTTGAAATTCTGTCATTCTTCAGGTAGTGAGGATAGGTTAATCCGTGGTTGTTGGGTTTGCATAGATCAAAAACAGGCATCCACAAAACTAACAAATGTCCGAAAATAGGACATATGGTTTTATAAATTAGTTATCCACATGTGAATAAAAACTTAATATGAGTCAATGTGTCCTAATTAAAGTCATTATCTTTGAAATCACAATCATAGGTTATGGCACAAAAAATAAAAAAAGAGATGATCAAGAGAGCTGACGGGAGCTACTCTCAACGTGGGTTGTGGGATAACATTCGTGCCAACAAGGGAAGTGGAAAAGCGCCAACTAAGGAAATGATTGCCCAGGAGAGAAAGATAAAAAAGCAAAAAAAATAAATCGGTGTTTTCTATGGTTAGACCGATGAGTGATTGCAAGCTCGAAACTCAAACTCAGTAATTATCAGTCAGACAACCACAGACCGCGCAATGTCCCTCAAAGCTGACAACGCGGCCACAAAGCAACGGCTCTGATGGAGGGCCAAAAAAAGTAAGTGGGGTTGTTTTTGTTGTTTAGGTGAATATAGAAAAGCCTATTCATCGGATATCAGGACCATCTCAACATTCTGGTATCTAGGGTTGAAACAACTGTCTGGCTCGCTAACCTTGGCATCCTATAGGGTTGCTAAGAGAAAGGGCTTTGTGTATAAAACTGTAAAACAATATATATGAAAACCGAAATCCTAAAAGAAAAACTAGCCCTAACAAAGGATGGGCTGACAACCAGAATCTATTCTTGTCTAGATGAATACATTGGATTCGCAATAGACAGTGAGTTAAGCAGCCTGATCATTTACACGGTAGTTGATGAAGTGCTTGCGTTTCACTTAGATGAGCTGACTACACAGATTAGTACAATCGAATTCCCTTTACCAGAAGAGAAAGACAAGGTTCTCGAAAACATAAATAAGATAAAGGTCATCTATGAACAAGCTACAAGAAATAGCCATAGCATGGTATAACACAATATTCAAACCAGAGGATGGTCGTGAGTTGTCGGACCGCAGGTTTCAGGTTTGCCTTGGTTGTGAACACATCAAGGAAAATGAGATCGGCAAGTTCTTCTACTGCGGTGCTTGTGGTTGTCCTTTGGTTTCAAAGATTCGTTCACCAAAAGGTAAAGAAGCTTGTCCTAAAGGCAAGTGGGAAGAATAAATAAAAACAAAAATCATGGACTTCAATTTCACGCTACTGCAAATAAGTATATCAGACTGGAAGGGTGTGGCATTCTTTGCATTTGAGACAGACAACACTTATATGCCTCTGTTTCATTTTGAGGTATTAGAGGATTGTATCCAGTTCATAATACTGTTCGGGATACCGTTGTATTTCAGGACTAAATAATTTATAGGTTAGATACACGTACGCACACACGCCCTGCTGTTTCTACAGTGGGGCCTATTTTGAAAAATCGAGGGCTTATGAAAACAAGCTATTACAATAGAACAAGAGACGAGATTGTGTTTGACGATGACGGGAACGGCTCAGTATTAATGCACGGGGGAAAGTGGATGAGGTTTGGGTTCAAGGAAAACCCAGATGAGATTACTATGGTTGATCCTTCTGGTGGACCATACATAGCATTGGGCAGTGACCTGGGATACTTCTTCGAGGATGGACTAAAAAGGATTGTGACCGCGATCCACTTCTTGAATGACAAGAGTAATCCAGCGAAGCTGGATTCGACCCCAAAACCAACAGACCTGGAAGATCCTATACCAGTGTTGTTATTAGTGGAATATAAAGAGGACAAAAAGAAAAAAAGATGAATATAAAACAAGTAAGCTTCCCTGCAAGTCAGTACATACAGGAGGAGCACCCTAAGTATCAGATCTACATACACCATACAGCTGGCAATCCTAGTGGAGAGAATGTGTTCAAGCACTGGGCCAACAACCCAGAGAGAATAGCTACATGTGTTACGATATCAGGGAAAGGCAAGGACTGCGTGGACGGAGAGATTATCCAAGGGTTCTCTAGTAAGCTATGGGCTTACCACCTCGGTTTGAAAGAATCCACCTTCCATAAGTTTAATATCCCATACAAGTCTTTAGATAAAATATCTATAGGAATAGAGATCTGCAATTGGGGGCAGCTTACCAAGAAGGGAAGTAAGTTCTACAACTATGTAAACAAGGTAGTCCCAGATGACGAGGTTATAGAATTAGACACAGCATACAAGGGGCACAAGTTCTTCCATAACTATACAGATGCCCAGATAGAAAGTACAAAGGACCTTTTAATCCTATGGAGGGATAAGTACGGTATACCGATTGGGTACTACGGTGATATCTGGGATGTTACCCCTAGAGCGCTCAAGGGAGAGAAGGGGGTGTTTACCCACAACTCTGTGAGGTATGACAAGATTGACATATACCCACACCCTAAGATGCTATCCATGCTTAAATCCTTATAACATGACAGTACTTGAACAAATACTAGAAACTTTCCCAGACCAGGATTTTTTAAGAATGGATGGACTGGATGAAGCCATCATCGGGGTGGATGCCAGGAGTAATCTTCTTATCTATTCCCTGACCCTTATCCAGGATGTATTGATGGACAAGTATGAGATGTCTGCCATAGACGCTATAGAGTATTACAGCTTTAATATTCTTGGTGCCTGGGTGGGAGAAAGGACTCCCATCATATGTGACGATACCATGATTGAACTCCTATGATCCAAACCATACATGAAATCCAAGACCCTTTCGATGTGAAAACTCCACTTGGGGATGGCACCGCAATGTTCCTTATCGCAGGAAGTATGCATGCCAACCCTAATTTTATTGTTCGCCTGTATGAATCTGGTAGCCTAAGAACATTCGACCAGAACGATTTACAGGTCTATGGCAACCCTATGCAGGGTAATGGCTGGGACCTAGAACCCAAGACCAATATATGAACTTCATTAAAATGCTGCCCTGGCTTAGAACCCAGGGCCCAATCCCAAAAGGGAAAGAAAAGATTTGCCGCCTGTGTCACAATATTATCAAGAAAGGTGACTCGTATTACGAGTGGCCCGACCTGGCCGATTACGGGCACTCAAAATGCGAGTATCGCCATGAGGATAGTATAAGGGTTCAGTTCCCAGAACGAAGCCCCTGGAGGCTTGAAAACGGCCTCTACATCGATGACCGAAAATACAACATTTGATATGCAATTGTTTCCAAACACAACCGAAGGCCGATCTATTACTGTTGCATGTCCAAAAGGGGGTGGGGTAAGTATATTGGAGCCAGGCCCCAGGCCCGCGAGGGGGAACGCGGAAGCGCGACTGGGTGGGGTCCGAAGGGTCGATTCTGAATTCAAAAGTGCGGCCCGACTTATGTACACCAAATGTACAACAGGAGCGGAAACCATTATTGGTCAACGCATTATGCACACCCAGATGCACACGGGGGTGGGGGGATGTGCATCGGAATACCGAAAAGCAAATTGGTTTTCAATTAATTGCACGGGACCAGACGGCCCATCCGCGGTTTTGTGCGTGCGTCCGCGTGAACACGGAATTGCCCCCCTCTCCTCCCATCTATCCACCATCATCCCCTGATCCCATGTACGACTCCCTTCGATATAGCCTTTATGCTATGACTCTTCATGTTGCAATCAAGAGGGCTAACAAGGTCTTCGGGTTGTCGGTATCTGAACGCCACTACAGGGTCCTGCTCTTGTTCTATGTCCTCAATGACAGGGAGGTATCAGGGTGGAAGACTCTGGAGACAAAGGTCCTCCCGTCCATCAACTTATCTGTGCGGCATCTGGGCGAGGTTGCTATCCGTCCTCTGGAGATGTCTGGGCTACTGGGAAAGCGTGGTTCCCGTAACTATGTGACCGCCTCTGGAGTTGCTTATCTCTCACTGGTGAATAGACTGGTAAAGCAATGCGCTGATGATTTCCTACATGAGAACAAGAAGGGTTAAGCCCCCAGTTTATCAACTGCCGAATTAACGGCAATTACCTACGGAAAAGGGTGTTTTATTAAACTATTTTGCTAAACTTTTTAGCACACAATTGCTAATCATTTTAGACAAGAAATGACCTTTTTTGGGACATTTTGACCCCTTATAAATCTCTTTAACATAATTTTAACAAATGGCTGAAACCCTTGATAGTGTTGGGTTTTACGACATTCTGTACACCTTTATGGACACTTTTTTGGAAACACCTGTTGTTTTTTCGGACATAATGCCCTTATCTTTGACATGCTCTTTGAAAGATGGCCCCACTAGTTGACAACGCACCCTACCCCGATGCAATATCGCGGCCTAAGTGCGGGAACAGACACGAACGGGTCATCACCAGTCACTGCCGACCACCCTTGAAGGTAATACACAGGGTTGCCACGGCAAACTTGAATAGGACAGGTAACCATGTCTCACGATAATGCGGTTGGGCGAAAGCGGGACCCAAGGCGGTGCGATAACCAAGCATCCCTCCCGATAGTACCAAAGACCAGTAATGGTCACGACATGGCGAAGGTCGATCGATGCCCACAGGCGTAACCTGTGCGAGCCTCTCGATCATCACGACAACTGGTGCGGTAGTTCAGCCCGCTGACCCCCAAGGCTCACGACCTTGCCGCACCGCTCATCAAACCTCAAAACAATGGAAATCATCGCAATCAACAAGAGTCACCAAACCAAGGTGAACAGAGCCATCTACTGGCTAAAAAAGTACAACGAATTAAACACTCAACGCGACACCGCTAGCGACTATGATGAGTCCGCGCTTTATAAAAAACTGGACCGCCAGTGTGCAGCCAGTTTCGATAAGTATCTGGACATCGTTTGCGAATTACCCAAAAGAGAAAGGGAGCGCATTGAAAAATCTGAATTGTATTAAACCTCAAAACCTCGATACCATGGCACAATTAGTCTACCGCAGCCCCAAAAGTGGCCGCAGAATTATCAAGAACCTCTCTGTAGAGGACAGAATAATCCAGAAACATGTTGCACTCGGACTTTCCTTCAAGGAGGCCCGCAATCAACTCAAGTGGCTCCAATGCAAGATTGAGACACGCTTACTGACCAGACAAACCCAATTCGCTTAAACTCAAAATTTATCAACCATGATTCAGCAACTTATCGATCGCGGTGCGATCTTCTTTGTGAACGACTCTGGCGGCAAAGATTCACAGGCAATGAAAATCTTCCTCAGCAAGGTGGTTCCGCATGATCAACTCGTGATCGTGCATGCTGACCTTCCAGAGGTTGACTGGGACGGATGTTGGGACCATGTCCAGAGCAACTCACTGGGCATCGAGGCGCATCTGGTACGCGCCAACAAAACATTCTTCCAGATGGTGGAGCATCGCGGCATGTTTCCATCTGCGCAGCATCGCCAGTGTACATCCGACCTGAAGCGCGCACCCATCGAGAAATTCATCCGCAACTGGTGTAAGGATCGCGGCAAGACCCTGATCGTAAACTGCATGGGCATCCGCGCAGAAGAGTCGGCTGCCAGATCAAAACAAAACCCTTTCCGCTTCAACGAACGCAACAGCAAGTCTGGACGCGAATGGTATGACTGGCTGCCCATCTTCGACTGGAGCGTGAAGGAGGTCTGGGCCGAGATTGAAAGCGTAGGACAGAAGCGCCACTACGCGTATGATCTGGGCATGAGTCGGCTTTCCTGTGTGTTCTGCATCATGTCCAACAAGAGAGACATCCAGATAGCTGCAAAGCACAATCCAGAGCTGTATCAGAAGTATGTCTCCACCGAGGAGCGTCTGGGCTTCACGCTGCTGATGAGCGGCAAGGAGAAAAACTGGCTGAAGGATATCGTTGAAGGTCGGTCCAGTGTAAATCTCCCAGACATGGTATGCGCCTAATTGTAAACTCAAAATTTGTCAAACATGAGAAATGAAAGCCTAAATCGATTTCTGCTAATCGCATTCAGGATAGCAGCAGTGCTGTTGATCATGTATGTGATCGGACTCCTACAGGACCCGTATTGCAGATAGCACACCGAACTGGCGGGAATGACCCGTTTGCCGAGCGATACGGCAGCCAGTTCCTCACCAAACCTCAAAAGCATGAACATTCAAACCATCCGCAAACTTCAGCGACTACATGGGTACGCTGAGTGGCAAAAACTGATTGACAACGGAACAGCATGGGTCATGGAAGGTTATGTTGGCAGAACTGCCATGGACCTTCTGGAGCAAGGCGCATGTATGCTACCCAAAAAATCATTTCGCGATTACTATGGTAACAGAGTGCCTTCCAGAGATGACCTTAAATCTGGGACCAAGGGTACATACCAGAACACAATCAATTTCTTCACTCAAAACTTTTTACCATGATTCTAGGACTAGGATTTAAAACGATGGAGGAGTACTTCGACTACATTCTGGAAAGCAGAACGAACGGCAATCACCGACAGGCTCGCCAGTTATTCTATGCACTGGAAGATGGAATGCAAGGCCCAAGGCGTGACTTCTTCGAGTATGTCGAAGAGGTATACTACTACGAGGCAAAGCATAACAATGTCGAAGACCCGATTCAGGAACTAAAAAATTATTTAGGACTAAACCCCAGATAAAATGACACATCCCGCATTAAGCCCAAAGGTTTGCATCATCCCAGAGTTCAGCGACCCTGAATGTCTGGATGCCCAGATACACCGAGTCTGGGAAGACTACAGAAAGTCAAGAAGTAAAAAGCAAAGAAGAGAATTGAAGGCCGAATATGAACGGCTGACTTCTCTTGATTGGCAAAAAGTTGGATGGAAAAGATATTCTAAAATTTAAAATCAATCAACCATGGAAAAGCATTTCCCTAACGGGTTTTCTGCATGGCAAGAAACCCACTTTGAAATCGTACAAGCAATCACGATCGAACACATGAAAGATGAGCCATCTGGCATCGTTGCGGAACGCCACGCAGAGCAAGGTCATGGCGGCCTGTACGAACTAGCTGAAGAGCTAACAGACGAGTTCGAAACTCGCTATGCAAACTTTGAATGGGATGGTAATTTTTTTGATGTCATTGAAGATTACATCAAGGAAAAGAGAGTTGTGGTTTGATTCCCCATGGCCGAACTGGATGGTCGCAGAGCGGGTTCGACTCCCGCTCCAGTTCCTCATCAAAACCTAAAAAAATGGAACCAATCAAAACGCCCACTGAGGTAAGGTCTGGTTATGTAGATGACCAAAACTTTACTCATATTGATGTCTGGTTTACTGAGGATGATAACGAAGAGGGTTTTACTGCGGCCATTGTATGTAACGACACCGCAAAGGTTTACTTCTGTGATAACAGATTGCGAAACGACCCAAAAATTCTGGAAGAGATTTCAAATGTCCTTCAGTCTATTCCACAGACAATTATCGTAGTACTAGATCAAGAAACCAATTAATAAACCTCAAAAATTAAAACCATGTTAACCGCACAAAATCTGCTAGAACAACTTTTGCAAGTGCAAAAAGAAGGCCACGACCTGTCTGGTATTACAATCAACTTCAGGACTAATTACGATTCAGACATCCAGACATGCGTATCAATTTACGAAGACCTTTTCGATCCTGAAACTAATTCTCGGTTGCAATCTCTGGTGATATTGTCAGAAGACCCCGATGCTGATGCGGGGCCATACGAGATTGATCCAGAGGAAAAGTATTGGAAGGCTGTCACTACATGTAGCGAACGCTTTTCTGATTATGATCCTGATGAGTATTAGTAAGTACCAACGAACTGGGATGGTCTCAGAGTGGTTCGACTCCACTCCCAGTTCCGAATCAAACCTCAAAAAAATGAACACTAACAACACAACCAATGCATGTGCATCATGCAACGAAGAGATCGGAGAAAACGATTTCATCGCCATTAACCTAAAGGGAGAATCAATTTGCGAATCATGTGAACAGAACGCATGGGAGTACGCATGCTCAGTAATTACATCACACCATGGTGAAATAAAAAAGTACAGGTGGTGTGAAGAGTTTGGATTTAGGGACGCTGAATATTGGGAGGAGTCAGACCCCAATGGCGTTTCTGGTTTCAAGTATGTGCGTACTGACGGATGGCGTGGATACTGGGATGTAGTGATTGCCGAAGGATACACAACCCTTGCATCTGGATGGTCTACTGGTAGGTGGGATGATGTGAGCTACAAACATGGATTCAACGATCTGGTAGAGAACATTCAGGATGGAACACTTGAGTGTCCCTACGAGTTGATCTTCGCATTTGGTCTCACAAGCAATGTATTCAGCATCTCTTCTGATGTTATTATTCGAGAGTCTGACATTGAAAAATTTTCTCAGTGGCTCGTAGAAGAGGCTGGGTTATCAATTGAAGAATTACAATCAACATTAAAATAACAATTTAAAACATGAGTTATGAAATTCAAAGTAACAAAGTACGATCTCGATGAAACAAAAACATCGCTCGGAACCATTGAATGTGCAACATTCATGGATGCCGTAGAAAAGCACAAGGAGATTTCCAAAGAACACCCAGACTCGTTCATCAATTTTGTTGAGCCAGAGGGTGAGTTCTCTGGGACCATGCCTTCCTTCATATGCGGACAGGCAGACAACATGAAAGCCGATGAAAGGAAACTGGATGCGGGCTTAATAAGTTGGGATCAATACACGCGCAAGTGGTATCCCCAGACAATGGCAGAAGAGAACTATTAATAAATATTTATTCATCACTAAATCAATTCACATGAACAATCAATCAAATGCCGAGACTCTGGGCAAAGTAGAAAGCAGCGTCATCGAGAACATTCTTGAGCAAGCAAACCTTTACTGGGCAGTAAAAAAGGAACCGCTATTCCTCCCTGATGGAACAGCCACTCCGTACTTCGCTCATGTCAAGCAAGACGATCAAGGTATTCTTGGTTCAAGCAAAGGCTCTTACGAAGTATTCCAGAACTGGGAATCAGCAGAGTTAATCGCCCGCGTATGCGAGAAGACTGGCTTTGAATTCCATGGTGGAGGATCGTTTAACGGAGGAAAGCAAATCTATCTTCAGTTGCTTACGCAATCCTACAAGGGTATTGGTAGCAACAACGATCGGATTGACAACTTCGCCACGATCATTAACTCTTTTGATGGGACAACATCTTTGCGATGGGGGTTGTCAAACATTACAATCTCATGCAAGAATACTTTCTGGTCTGCTTATGAATCAAGCAAGAACAGAGTAAGCCACACAAAGAACATGCGCACACTGATCGACAATGCTCTGGTCGAAGTAGACAGACTTGTTGTTGCAGAGAAAACTTTGTACGAACGCTTGTTTAGACTTGCAGATATTGAAGCAAGTGAAAAGCATATTAAAAGCGTTGTAAAGGTGGTTACTGGTTTAGATGCAGACAAGAGGTATGATGATCTTAAAAAGCCTCAGATTGTAAAAGCAGAACGCCTTGCATCGGATATCAACAGAGAGATCAGCGAGAAAGGGAAGACCTTGTGGGGATTGTTTTCTGGTGTCACCAGATACACAACTCATAGCGTGTACCCAACCCCAGAGAGGCGCGAACGCAGTAAGGCAATCGGGACAAGTGCTGACATAGACAATCTTATCCTCAAGATCCTGACATCTGATATAGAAGAGTTGGTTTACGAGGGGCAAGAGTGATCTAAATTAGGTACATTTGTCCTATATTAGAGATTATGTTAGCTAATGTGCATACAGATTTGGTGTCTGCTCTCGAAGATTGGGAGCGGACACCATTTTATAAAATCATCGTCTGTTATTGTTTTGAAGATGGCTTTATACCAGTCATGCAACATGCTATTGTAGATAACCTAAGCCATGTCGACTTCATAGGCTGGCATACAATAGGCGGCATTACCTCTCATAATAGGGCAAACGATAGCTGCTATTATCATTTTATGGTAGACGGAAAAGTTTTACAAGAACTGATCGACTACGCGAGAGATGACTACCATTTTTTTACCATGGCATTGCAAACCCATGCCTTAAAAAACTAAACATGAATAAAAATAACAACCATCATAATGATGTTATACTGCCGTCCCCAGGTATCAAGGTTTCTTCAACGCTGATTCCAGAAGACAGATTTGAAGACATCAACGACTGGTTCCAGTACATCAACAATCAACTCAACAAAGCATATGGACACTATCATCCGAAATTACAACCAAAGGAAGCAAAGCCTAATAGCGACTCTATTGCACAAGTTTTGCGTAGATGAAAGCAGAAAGCAGAATGTCGCGAAACAACTGGAAACCATAATAGATCATACGTTAACTCCATCAGATCCCGCCATAGCAATCAAGAGAAGCAAGAGGGAAACATATCTGGAAGTGGGGTCGGTTGTAAAGAATCTGAAGAAGGAGATAGCCGTACTTAGACATACAAATGCTAAGATCACATCAGAGATGTCTGGTGGGCCAACCCCTTCAATCTTTAACGCTGAGTATGTAAACACAATCAATCAGTACATCCTTGCAAATTCAATGAAAAAGAATGACTTCAGGGAGTTGATTATGGCATACAATTCTCCAGTCTCGCCCATACTAAACGAGGACTATTTTAATAAATCACTTCAGATTGTTTCTGAATACACGAACGTAGAAGCAAAAAAAATAATCAGCAGAAGTAGGAAGTCGGCAGTTTACCATGCAAGAAGACTGCTAGTTGTTTCTGTTTTATGTTTTTATAAGACTACGCTTGTGCAATTGGGTAAACACCTGAAGAAGGATCACACAACAATTATTCATTACATAGACGCTAATAAAAACTGGAGTTATGATAATAAAAAGAAAACGAAAAGCACCCTTCAAGTTCAGGGCGCGTAAGGAAGACATGCAGCCATGGAAATTCATAGCTCTGCTAAATATACCAGAGGTGAAGAGGGCAGCAGTGGCCGAGTATATTTATGGGTCTGGGGAAACAAACCAAAGAAGTCTTCTGTCAAGGAAGTCGGCTGGCTTGTTAAGGCCAAGCGACAAGGAGATTCAGAAAACCCTTGAGTTCTACGCCTCATTGAAGGAAGAGATAGAGGACATTTTAAGCACACACAATCGCATGTAATGGATCAGGATAATAAACCAAAGGAACTATCAAAGGTGGGTTCATTGCGCCTCCAGAGAGGCCACAGGTGTTTTGCCTTGGATTTGAGGACGGGGAATGTCTTTGAGGTTGACTTCCCCTCCCATTCCGAGGATGGTAAGAGCCTTATTCTGGACGGGTCCCACATTTATGTGACAGCTCTCAACCCCAGAAACGCAGAGAAGAAATTCAATAAGATGCTGTCCCCGTCTGGTTCGCAGATCGCGAAATGAGAACCGAATTGTCTTGTTTTTTGTAACAAATAATGGTATAAAAATGTTACAAATTCGGAAGTATTCCGAGTTACAATACTAAACTTGTCAAGTTTATTGTGCAAAAACTGGACATATATTTCCATTTTGGAAATAACTGCTTTGGTTTTATGTTAAAATCCACGCAGATTGTAAATATATTTCTGTTTTGCGAGGCTTTTTTATACCCTTTACCGTATAGATTATACCTTTTACCGCAAGATTGTACCCAGTAGGGTGCATTTTAATGGGTCATCGTTGTGCAAATTATAGGCGCATGGTTCAAAAACTAGGCGCAATTTATACTCTGAGTATAAGAATTTGCATGAAATTTTTTAAAAACCCATGCAATGTCTATATTCGTTGTCTCACGTATAGATACACGCGTGTATCTGGGTTATAATGTGTATCCCAGATGTCACAAAAGGGTTACCAATAACGAGTTATAACTCCATAATTGGTGGAATAGTGTCCGAAAAGAGACACAAAAAAACATTTTGAGACATCACAGATACTAACTACCTTTGCACTCCTAAAGGCGAAGCTTTATAACCCAGTGAATTACTTCGTTTTATAACGAGTATTTACAAAGTGTGTATCTGTGTGTGTATCCAAACCTAAAATCACTCACACATGGTAAACTACACAATCTACGAGCGCAACGATGTACTTCAATTGCGCATCAATGGTGGTAAGCACAACCACAACATCAGGTTTTCTCTTGGAGTTAAAGTATCCAATCTGAAGTTTAATCCAGACAAGGCAAGGTGCCAGTCAACATCGGAGGCTGCAATCAAAACCAATATCCTTATCAGGGATATTGAGGAATGCATAGAGAAGGCCGCTCTCCTACCCAAGGATGACCTAACGCTGGAAACCCTGAAAGATCAGGTGCTTTCCATAGTCAAACCCCTAAACCAGAGAATTGAAACCAGAAATGGATACCTTCTGGACTGCATCAAGGAGTACGTTAACTTCAGCGAAGCGGGGGGCGTTAGGAGCGCTACCAAAAGACCGCTCAGTGAGGTAACCATATCTGTGTATAAGTATTTTTTAAGTCTATACCAGAGGTTTCTTGCTAATCACAATGATATAAACCTACACGATGTTTCTGTTCATGGGGTTACTGAGCTGCGAGAGAGAAGGTCCCGTGTGGATTCTGTAAACTCTCATCTTTTGAACTTTAGAAACTGGATGATTCAGGAGGGAATGCACCCCAATAGTCAATACGCCCACATAACTAAGGTTGTGGCGGTTATGAATTGGTACGCAGCGAAAGAGGTTCTTGTTATTCAATACGAAGCACCATCCAGAAAGCAAGTGTCTGACAGGGTGTTTCTGGAGCCTTCAGATGTGAAGACAATACTCAACAACTACCACATCAGAAACAGGCTGGAGGATAGCCATAGATATCTGTTTGACTTGATTCTCTTTGGGTTAACTACCGCTCTTCGCAGAAGGGATTTAATGCAATTAAAGGTCACTGACTTTAAGTATGTTGACGGGAAATATTTCCTTACCAACATGAATAATAAAACTCTCATCAAGACAATGGCCCAGGTTCCAAAGTTCATTTATGATATTGCGGTAGAGAACCACAACAAAACAGGATTTGTTGTTGGAGCAAACCCATTCGAAACAAACGCTCTGGTTAGCGCCCATTTACACACTGTATTAAATCAGCCAGAGTTTGAACAGCTAAAGAGACTACATACCAAACAGAAGTTAGCTCCAGATGGCAAATCTCAATACCCCAAAACCGACAAGCTATACAAATTTGTGACACCGCATGTGCTGAGGCGTAGCGCTATTACATCAATGCTTGTTGCTGGCGTTGACGAAGAAACGGTAAAGAAGATGAGTGGACATGCGAGGAATAGCGACTCTTTCAATGTCTATGTTGGACATGTACAGAGCCACTTCGATGAACAATCTAATAAGTATCTATCCTTTATTGGGTCTTAGTAAGTTGTTGAATTGCTGAAACCAACGCTGAGTTACTAGCTGTGACCGCCTCTAAATGAGCCTGTGTCATGGCTAGTTTTTCTTTTAGTTGATCCAGGTCGTTATTTTCAACCACTCCATCAATCATAAACTCATAAGAAACATTAAACCTTTTCATTAGCAGTCTCAAGTGCTTGAAAGATATGGTCTGGTTGTTATGTTCAATATTTGCGTATGTAGATCTGGCACATCCTAGAATCCTGGCCATCTCTGATTGGTTTAGATTTTGTTTTAACCTAAGATCTTTTACCCTCTGGTTGATATCGGTATAGTCATCAACCTCCC
>Ga0315902_10004506_pt1 | contig 20137 bp, 26 predicted proteins | sample LakEriMetagenome_9_FD_203523 | JGI IMG/M metagenome (GOLD analysis project Ga0315902, IMG submission 203523) | Freshwater fungal communities from buoy surface, Lake Erie, Ohio, United States - Buoy 12 MA117 | ecosystem: Environmental > Aquatic > Freshwater > Lake > Lake biofilm | place: USA... | reverse complement strand
ATAATCTACATGATGAGGAAGAAGATGATTATGATGATTATGATTATGACGATGACCGTTATTAAATAGGACACACATGACTTGGTACACCAAAGTTTCAACTGATTTATCATCTATACCCGATTTCATTGCACACTATGATGCCGAACTATTACAGGCAAAAGGTGACGTAAAGATTTATGGTAACTTAGAAAAGAATATCTCAGCACTTCCAGGAGTCACCGAACACCGTTTTAATCAGTTACAAGAGATTGAAGCGGTGCTCAATTACCTAAATATTCAATTACGGAAAATTCGCCGAAAGCATTTTCAAAAATACTTGGAAGCTTATAATAGAGTATTAACCAGCCGTGATGCTGAAAAGTATGTAGACGGTGAAGAAGAGGTTATTGATTTTGAAACTATAATCAACGAAGTAGCATTACTACGTAATCGTTGGTTAGGTGTACTTAAGGGTCTTGATGCCAAACAATGGCAGATGGGACATATTGTTAGATTGCGTACTGCAGGTATGGAAGATGTAACTCTATAATAGTTACTTTTTTGATAACATTGACAATAAATCCGTTCGGGTATAGAATAGCTTCATTGTTGCAATATGTTGTATAAATTGCAACACTTGACAATAAATCAGGTTGCATGTATAATGTCACATAACTTGATAATTAGGAGCTATAAATGAGTACGATTCTTGTCAAATTCGGTGAATATCGCAACAAGCCCGTAGTCAATCAAGAATTCACACTTGTCAAAGATTTTCAGACAGGTAAAAAAGGTAGTTATATTACTGTAAAAAACGACGGTCAGTTTGACATTGCAATTGATGTTGTCAAAGTGAAAGTCAATTCTATTAACGATATTGTATTTGTAGATGGAGAGCCTAAAGTGAGTGAAAACGCAATTGCTTTTAAAGCAAAAGAAGTTAAGCAAGTAGAAACTGATGAGGAAGCAATGAATCGTATTGCTACCCGTTTTGCTGTACTTGATGAAATGACAAAAGCAGCAATCAATAGCGATATTCGGGCAATGATTGTTTCAGGTCCTCCCGGTGTCGGTAAGAGTTTCGGCGTTGAAACTCAACTAGAAAAGGCAAGCATGTTTGACAAACTTGCAGGCAAGCGTGTTCGCTTTGAGATTGTTAAAGGTGCAATGACTGCACTGGGTCTGTATGCTCAACTGTACAAATATTCTGACAAGAAAAATGTACTGGTCTTTGATGACTGTGATTCTGTGTTTCAAGATGACCTGTCACTGAATATTCTTAAGGCAGCACTTGATTCAGGCAAACGTAGACGCATTTGCTGGAACAGTGATAGTGCAATGCTACGCCGTGAGGGTATTCCCGATCAGTTTAACTTTGAGGGTAGTGCTATCTTCATTACTAACTTGAAGTTTGAAAACGTCAAGTCTAAGAAATTGCAAGATCACCTTGAGGCATTGCAGTCACGTTGTCACTTTCTTGACCTGACGATTGATACAGAGCGTGACAAAATGTTGCGTATCAAGCAAGTACACCGCGATAGCGATGGTGGTCTGTTCCGCGACTACAATTTTGAAGATGGTCAAGCAGAGGCAATCTTTAATTTTATGGAAAAAAACAAAAACAAATTGCATGAATTGAGTTTGCGTATGTGCTTAAAAATTGCTGATCTGGTTAAGATTAGCCCGAACTGGGAAAATCTTGCAAGCACTACTTGCATGAAACGTGCGTAATACTTGTAGTAAATGTAATGGGAGCTTCGGCTCCCATTAGCCATTTGTGTTGTATAAAGTTTCTAACTAAGTTATACTATTACTATGAACAGGATATTAAACGCAGAAGAAGTTTTGGACTTGATGTTAAATCATGTAAGTTTATCCCGTTACGACCAAAAGTTTTTCTATAATTTGCAATTACAAAACGTATTGCCTAAAAAGGCTATCACAAGTAATCAAGCAGAATTATTTAAAAAAGTAGTTAAAAAATATAATACACAATTAAAAAAACAAAATTACGATGCTAATGAGTTATCAGAACTAAGATGGACACTACAAGTCGTTCCTAGTAAGGCAGAATTCACCACTCCATCTATTAATATTGAAAATAATCTAATAATTTTAAAAAGTCCCTACAAACCTTCCTTCGTACAAGAGTTTAGAGAACATTCTGTAATGCAATGGGATCGGGATAATAAACTTTATTATACTGAGTTTGGTCTATACAAACTAAAAATAATTATAGACTGTGTGTGCAAACATTATGACACAGTTATTTTTGATGATAAAATTAAAGAGATTATAAATGGTTTTTCTAGTTTTGATGAATCGCTAATTTGGAATCCTACGTTAGTCAGAATTAATGGCAGATTATATATAGCTGCATTGAATGAAAATTTAGCAGAGGCAGTTAAAGATATACCACTAGAAACTTCGTTAAAAACTTTATCAAAATTAGTATGGTACGGAATAACTATTCATAAAGATTTGTATGCAGAACTAACAAATATATATGAACTTGATGATATCATATTTGCCACATCAAGAGAGGTTAAACACGAAATTTTTGACATTGACGGCTTAACTCATAAATTAAAACTAATAGATTGTGATTTTATGAGCTTTGCTATCTTATATGGTAAAGAAAGTAATGAACATATTGAAAAAATAATTTCACGAACAAATATACCTACTAAAGTGCAACATCGTAAAGATAAGAAGAATGAGTTTGATATTAAAGAATTTAATATGCCTGTGCTTATTAAAATGAACAGCTTTAGTTATTCCGGTTCAGGAAGTGCATTTGCAGCAAAAGTAGTAGAACTAGTAAATTCTAAACCAATAGACCTTAAATGAAACCATGTAAAATAATAATCAAAGATGAGGTAAACTGTAAGATAGAAGGTCTTGAGTTAACCGAACGCAAGAAATTAATGAAGATGTTTGAATACGAGGTACCAGGTGCGAGGTATCTTCCTTCTGTTAAATTAGGTAGATGGAATGGTAAGGTAAGCTACTTTAGCTTAGGTGGCAGCTCCTACATCAATTTATTAGATAAAATTATTCCTGTAGTTGATAGTGCAGGGTATGATATTGAATTAGATGATTTGCGTGAAACAGTTCATAGTTTTAATTTTACTCAAGTGTCCGAGGATACATTTTCTGACAAGACTTGGCCTGTAGGGCATCCGCAAGCAGGTCAGCCTATATTACTTAGAGACTATCAGATTGAAATCATTAATGGCTTTTTAGAGAACCCACAAAGCATACAAGAGGTAGCGACTGGTGCAGGAAAAACATTGATGACTGCTGCACTTAGTAAAAGTATAGAAGAATATGGCCGCAGCATTGTTATCGTTCCTAACAAGTCACTTGTAGTACAAACTGAAGCAGACTACATCAACCTTGGTCTTGACGTGGGTGTATACTTTGGTGACAGAAAAGAATTAGGACACACACATACTATATGTACATGGCAAAGTCTTAATCATCTTATAAAAACTAGAGAAGAATTAACCTCTCAGGAAAAGATTGAATCATTCATGCAGGATTTAATATGCGTAATGATTGACGAGGTACATCAAGCAAAGGCAGACGTACTTAAAACTATGTTGACTGGTATATTTGCGAACGTACCTATTCGTTGGGGATTAACAGGAACGATACCTAAAGAACTGTTCGCAAGTCAATCATTGTTTGTTAGTATAGGCCCTGTAATCAACAAACTTGCAGCAAGTGAATTACAAGACCGAGGCGTGCTAGCAAATTGCCATGTGAACATAGTGCAACTACAGGATCACGTAGAGTTTACGAATTATCAAAGCGAACTAAAGCATTTGCTTGAAGATAAAAAACGATTAGACACAATTGCAGAACTAGCATTAAACATTAAACAGTCGGGTAATACTCTTATATTAGTTGATAGAGTTAATGCTGGTAAGGAACTGTTAGACAGATTGCCTGGTGCTGTGTTTGTTAGCGGTGACACTAAACTCACAGAACGGAAAGAAGAATATGATGACTTTGCAACCAGTGATGACAAAGTAGCTATTGCGACTTATGGTGTTGCTGCTGTAGGTATCAACATTCCACGAATCTTTAATTTGGTTCTTGTAGAGCCTGGTAAGAGTTTTGTTAGGGTCATACAAAGTATTGGGCGAGGTATTCGTAAGGCTGAGGACAAAGACTTCGTTCAAATTTGGGATATAACCAGTTCATGTAAGTTTGCTAAAAGGCACTTAACCAAACGCAAAGAGTTTTATCGTGAGGCTAACTATCCATTCAGTATTGAAAAGTTAGATTATAAATGATACAATGACAGTATGAAAATATTAACCTTAGACAACACAGTTTATAACTTAGAAACGTTACCAGAAGAGATAGACGATCTACGTTTTGCAATTTTGGACAATAGTAATCCAGCAAACGTTGACTATCGGTATATTCCTTTAATTTTTTTAGAAAGCTTTAACAGTCCTGCACTTGTGTTAAGAATTAATGATTGTATAATCAAGATGCCTGTTGAATGGCAAATACTTATAGGAGAACCTGAACTAGGTGACTTAGAAACATTGCCGCTAACAAGTATCAATGATAGAGGCTTTAAAGCATTTGAGTTTAATCCATTGAGTAGTTTTAAACCTACATTCTGTGATATAGAAGTTATGGACATATATCACGATGTAGTTTGGTATGCGCCTAGATTAAAAAACGGACAATTTTTGTGTGTGCCAATTGAAGAAAGTGAAAAGCCTAGATGCGTATATTTCGTAAAAGAGATAAGCCGAAATTGTGAGATTGTTGATTATAAACAGGCGTTCTAATGGCAAAAACTAAAACAGCAACAGACGAAAAATTTACAGATATTGATTTTCCGTTGTTTCAAGCGATTGAAGCATTGGATAGAAAAGACTATGATTTTTTTGATAGGCTGACAGTAGAACAGCAGAAAGGCTTTGTTCCGTTTTTGTTGTTGACCTACATGAGTAACGTGTCTGGAAATAAAAATCTACAAAATTACTACTTGCAAAGTACAGAGTATGCAGCAAACGTTAACATATTCCATGAAAATATAATTAAACATAATAAACTTCAATGGTTAATGCTTTGTGCTATAAGCCCTAATATGGGAAAGCAATATCATAAATGGATACCCCATCTAAAACGAAATTATGCTCTCTTAACAGAAGAAGCTAAATTAAAAGATGTGCAAGATTATTTTGTTAAAGTATACCCTAATACTAATAAAGATTTGATCAATGAAGTGAGTACTGAGTATGTAAAAGTACAAAAACGAAAGGTAAAACTTGGGAAATATTTTCCAAATCTAAAAATTTCAGACATAGAAACTCTAAGTGAACTAATTTCTGATGAACAAATACTTGAGTATGAAAAAGAACACGGAAATTAATTTTGGATGTGAATTTTGCAAGCGTACTTTTATAAGAGAAAGTACGATGCTTAAGCACATCTGCGAGTACAAACATCGTTGGCTTGAGCGTGACCGTCGGGGAAATCAAATAGGCTTTCAAAGCTTTGTTCAGTTTTATAAAAAACATAGTACTGCAAAGAAAGAAAAAACTTATGAAGAATTTATTAAATCTGCTTATTATACAGCCTTCGTAAAGTTTGGTAATTACTGTGTTGACATAAACGCATTAAATGTTTCTAGATTAGTTGAGTATTATTTAAAAGAAAACGTAAAAATTGATAATTGGACCAGCGATATAAACTATAATTCTTATCTGATTGACTATTTAAAAACAGAGGATTACTTAGATGCGGTGCATCGTAGTGTAGAAATTTGCATTGAAAACGCAGAAGAAGAAAAAATACAAAGTAAAGATTACTTGCGTTATGGCAATAGAAATAAAATTTGTCATTTAATAGTTGCAGGAAGAATTAGTCCATGGGTGTTATATCAGAGTGAAAGTGGTACTAAATTTTTAGATGATATTCAAGAAGATTTAATTAAGATTATATATGATTACATTAATCCTGTACAATGGGCAATAAAGTTCAGTAAAGAAACAGACAAGGTTGATGAAGTAAAATCATTACTTAAAGAACTAAAATGGTAAAAGAGAAATATGTTGTTAATGTAAGTGACGTACCTCCTTATCATGTTGTTTTAGTAGACTTTAAATTTTGGTCAGATCATTCAGTTGAATTACATGAATGGTGTGAAAATACTTTGGAACTAGGGGCAAAAGCCTTTCAAGGTTCACTGGTCACATTAAATTCTGCACAAGAATATACATTATTTGAGTTAAGGTGGGGATGAAAGAGATAGTTCTTAAAGAGCGTAACCCAACCGAAATAGTTGACATTGTAAGAGAAATGCGAGAGAACGGTATGGTTCAGGGTAAAGATTTTGACTTTAGATATAACCAAGCAAAGTATAAGGATTGGAGCGGGGACACCGCAGATCCTGAACACACCGTTTTTACTTTCTATACTGAAGCCTGTGCAACTTGGTTTGTGTTAAGGTGGGTATGAAAACTGTGAGAATAGTTTGGAAAGAACATGAATCTAAGCCGTTAGTGTTGTACGCTAATTTGGAGTATACACATGGTGCAATAACTCCTACGGGATTGCGTGAAGAAGATTTAATTCCGGTACAAGAGTGGTGTGAAAAATCCAAATGCGGTGTTAGAATGTCATTTGATATGTTTAAGTTTAAAGACCAAAAAGAGATAACAGCTTTTTTACTTGTTTGGGGGTGAAATGAGTGCATGGATATTTACAAAGGAGAAATAATGGAAGTTATAACAGTTTGGTTATTAATTGTTCAGCTTTGGGATGATCCTCCGCCTACGATGAAATTCATTTATAAAAAAGAATATCCTACGAGAGAAGAATGCTTTGTAGCTAAAGAAGAATGGGAAAAGAAATTTGTTACTTTATGCAGCCCAATAGTAAAGAAAGATCATACTAATGGCAAATGATATTATGATTGACATTGAGAGTTTGGACACAAGCCCGTACTGTGTGATCCTAACTATTGGTGCAGTCAGATTTGATCCTAGAGGTGATGGCATTGTAGAAAAACTAGAACTACGTCCTACATTAGAAGATCAAACTGAACAATACAATAGAATTATTAATGATGATACTATTCGTTGGTGGAGTACACAAAATTCTTCAGCAATGGAAGAAGCAATGGGCGATTGGGGTAGAGAATCACTTAAAGATTGTATGGAAAAGTTATATAGTTTTTGCTGGAACAGAAAAGCAGTATGGAGCCATGGTGCACCATTTGACGTAGTAGTAATGGAAACAGCAATGCGTCAAACATTGACGGATAGACCTAACCCTATTCCGTGGCCTTTCTACACAGTACGTGATACTAGAACATTGTTTGAGATAGCAGGTGTCAGTCTCAAAGATAAAAAATATGGCACCAAAACAACTCACAAAGCCGTAGAAGATGCAGAACATCAAGCATTGGTTGTGCAGGATGCATATAAGAAATTGATGGACAAGGGGTTTGCTTTAAAATGAAATTCAAGTCAGACATTGACATTGATTTTGGTAATCGTGATTTGATATTAGAGCATATTAAATATGTTCCTGCTGCCATGCGTAATGTCACACCTATGCGTAAACACAATACAGGAGTCCATGTTACAGAAGTTCCATATGATGCGCTAAATGATATGGCAAACATTGATTATACTGAAGCCGAAGAACGTGGCTATATAAAATTAGATTTTCTTAACGTACATGTTTACGATCAAATAAAATCAGAAGCAGAATTAATTGAATTAATGAAGGAACCAAACTGGAATCTACTACAAAAAAGAGATTTTGTAGAACAATTAGTTCATTTGGGAAATCATTATAATAATTTACAGAAAATGCCAGAGCCTGTAAATAGTATCCCTAGACTTGCAATGTTTTTGGCCTGTATTAGACCTGCTAAAAAACATCTATTAGGAAAAAATTGGTCTGAAGTATCTAAAACTGTTTGGGATAAAACCGACGACGGGTATAGTTTTAAGAAAAGTCATAGTGTTGCATACGCACATTTAGTGGTCGTACATATGAACTTATTAGAGAGAAATTAATTCATTCTTTGTACTAAAGTAATGCTGCGTCTTTTGGTCTTTTTCTTGCTAAGATCACTTATGCTACAAATAGGTCCATGTATAATTTCTAGACTCTTGTTATTGAATGTACGCAAATATGGTTTAAAAGTAGCCCATTCTACCCTTAAAAACATATTAATTGGAATAAGTCTGTTACTTTCCCACCACCAAATTTCTCCTAATTCTAGAAATTTTTCTCTAAGCTCTGATTCTATAATTGATCCATAATCATACAAAGTAGTAACAACATCATCTCTGTTTTGAATAATTCCAACATAATCCTGACCGGAGTAGGAGCATACTGTAATAAAAGGGTGGTTTTCTGATAATTTCTTAAAAAAGTCGTTTTTCATTTTTTATAATTCTTGGTATATTTATATTAGGATTTTAACCAAAATATTTATTAATAGTGTAAGCTTATTTATAAGAATAAATAAAATAAAGGATTGAGATTGTGTACTCTACATCTGTTTATAATTATACCCCTAGATATCAGGTAGTTTTATACTCTGGACAATCTAATAGGAGATATCAAATCGTGTATGCCAAAACTATAACCCTAAATAAAGGAGTTGATAATAGGATTCAATTCCAATTCCTAAACCAAGAGCAAAAAGCTGTTGATATCACTGGAAAAGAAATAACGTTCAGATTTATAGACTCCAGTGGAGCTGAAGTCCAGTTACAGAAAACAGTAGAAAGTTTTCTTCCATTAACCGGATTGGCAAATCTAACAGTTACCCAATCAGATTTATTTGATATAGATGCTCAGCTAGGAAGTTATAGTTTAGAAATTTCTGATGGTAATCTAAATTTACCTGCTTTCGTTAATAGCGAAGCAGGAGCAAGGGGCGTTTGTCAAATAGCTGATAGTGTATTACCAAAACATCTACCTAGTGTAACAATAACGATACCTTCGCATGGTGAAGTATCAAACACCGGAACAACTTACTATAGCAGTGTTCTAGGTTTATATGGTGCAAAATATTTGACTATCCAAACTAATTTAGCAAACTATTCAGGTAACGTAAATGTATTAGGATCAACAGAGCCTGATTCGGATTGGTATACGATAGAATCACTCAACTTCAATACAAGCAATCTTACAATCGGTACGACCATAGAAGGTTTCCATCCATATATCAAGCTAGAGTTTGTATCTACAGGTGGAAATGTAGATTCTATTTTAGCCAGATAACAATTACCAAACTCTTGCTTTTACAGTAACAATATGCTATAATCATAGTATGTTTGATATCCTATCAATAATTCCTACCCGAAAAAAACTTACTCAAAGTGGTTGGTATAGTTTTAATGCGATATGTTGTGACAAAAGAGGACACAAAGCTGATCGTCGGCATAGGGGAGGAATCAAGTTAGATGGTAATAACTGGACATATAATTGTTTCAACTGCTCATATAGCTGTCATTATGAGTTAGGTAGAAGCTTATCCAAACGTGTACGAGAATTACTTAATTGGTGCGGCGTAGACGAATCACAAATTCAAAGATGGAATTTAGAAAGTTTACAAAACAAGGATTTACTTGATTTTACTAAAAAGTTTACAAGAGAAAAACCAATTGAGTTTGTGCCAAAGCTATTACCTGATAGTGAGCCGCTAGATGACACTAATCCAGAACATATAAAATATGTTCAATATTTAGACAACAGAAAGATAGATTATAAGTCATTCACATTCTACGTTGCACCCTTTGACGAAGGCAGAAATGCAAATAGAATTATAATTCCGTACTATTATAACAATGAGATTGTAGGACACACAAGTAGATTTTTAGATGACAGAACTCCAAAATATATCAATGATCAGCAATCAGGTTACGTGTTTGGGTACGATAGACAACAGTCTCACTGGCAAGTGGCTTTGCTTATGGAAGGCATATTTGATGCATTGTGTATTGATGGATTGGCTCTAACTCATAACACAATAAATGATGATCAGGCAAGATTATTGAAACAATTAAATAAGCAAATTATTTTTGTCCCAGATAGAGACAAAACTGGGTTTGAAACATGTGACCGAGCCTTAGAATTAGGATATCAGGTCAGTATACCTAATTGGGATCCCGGTGTAAAAGATGTAAATGATGCAGTAATAAAATATGGTAAACTGGCTACGTTGTTAAGTATAATGCAACATACGACAACAAGTAAAATAAAAATAGAAATGCAAAGGAAGAAGATTGTTAACTGATTATAATATAGATGTTCAAAAATTATTTTTAAGAATGATGGTTAGTAATGGTGAACTGTATACCAGAGTCAGTAACATAATGAATTCTGAAAATTTTGATAAGTCCTTAAGGACAGTTGCAAAATTTTTCAAAGAACATTCAGAAAAATATAACGTATTACCTGATCCTGATCAAATACAAGCTACGTGTTCTATAGAAATTGAACCTATTGCTGAATTATCAACAGGGCACTATGAATGGTTTTTAGATGAATTTGAAAAGTTCACACGCAGACAAGAATTAGAACGTGCAATATTAAAAGCAGCCGATCTACTAGAAAAGGGCAACTACGATCCTGTTGAAAAACTTGTAAAAGATGCAGTGCAAATTAGTATCACAAAAGATATGGGCACTGATTACTTTGCAGATCCACGTGGTAGATTAATGGCACTAAAAAGTAATAATGGACAAATCAGTACTGGTTGGCCTACAATTGATAGTAAACTTTACGGTGGATTTAACCGCGGTGAATTGCAAATTTTTGCAGGTGGCTCAGGATCAGGTAAATCATTGTTCATGCAAAATCTTGCAGTCAATTGGAGTCAAGCAGGATTAAATGGTATCTATGCTACGCTTGAACTTGCCGAGGGCCTATGTTCAATGCGTATAGATAGTATGATGACAGAGACTAGCAGTCGTGATATTTTTAAAAGCATTGACGACATTGAAATGAAAGTCAGAATGTTGGCAAAGAAAGCTGGTAAATTACAAATCAAGTATTTGCCGGCACAGAGTACAGTAAATGACTTACGAGCATATTGTAAAGAGTATGAGATTAAGACTGGTGCAAAGATTGATTTTCTTTGTATTGACTATCTTGATCTCCTTATGCCCGTCAGCGCAAAGGTCAGCCCCTCAGACTTGTTTATTAAAGACAAGTATGTGTCGGAAGAATTGCGTAATTTGTCTAAAGAATTGAACGTGCTGCTAGTTACAGCTAGTCAATTAAATCGTAGTGCAGTGGAAGAAATTGAGTTTGATCATAGTCATATATCAGGTGGTATTTCAAAGATTAACACAGCGGATAATGTATTCGGTATCTTTACAAGTCGCAGTATGCGTGAACGTGGCCAGTATCAGATTCAGCTTATGAAAACACGTAGTAGTTCAGGGGTAGGGACTAAAATTGAACTTGAATTTAATGTAGAAACATTGCGCATAACAGACCCGGGTGAAGATGGACAAAGTGCTAGCGTCAAATATAATAATCCTCAACCTAGTCCCAATGACATTATGTCCAGACTAAAACCCACTGCCAAGTTAAACCCTACACATGAAAGCGAAATGATAGATGAACATGTTCCTAAAGTAGTCGCTGACGTACAAAGTGCTAAATTAAAAGCTATGCTTAATAGTCTTAAAAAGTGATAAATATTAAGGGGAACTCTATTATGGAACGCAAAACTAAAAGTTTATTAGAAGAATTGGAGGCACTTGGAAACAACCGTGACACCAAACATATTATAGAGAGTCGTGCCCATAATATTATCACAAGTGCTATTAACCTTGTGGAAATGATTAATAAGCATTATGATCCTGAAAAAGCTGCTATTCTTGAGAAAAAACTACTTAGTGCAATCAAAAGCAAGGATCAAGAAAGATTTACAAAAAGCATTAGAAAATGAAATTACAGGATGTTCATACCCGTGTAGATGAGGCAGTTTTAGACCTTGTTCAAGGACCCGTTGATCCAAACGGTAACCGAACATCTAGAACGTATAACAAAAATGTTCAGGCTAAAATGAATTTTAGGAACATCTTTGTCAAAAAGATGATCGGAATTCTACAAGGACAGTGGCCTGAAGTAGACAAAAGACAACAGGAATTGCAGCAACAAGCTGAACTAGTTCAACAGCAGATGCAAGCAAAAGTCAACAACTATCAATTTAATAAAAATCCAGCTGCTGCGGAAGCAGAACGATATGCAGCGCAAACTCCTGCTCCCGGCACTGTGCAAGCTGAGTCCTATGACTTTTATAATAAAATGTTTAAAAAAGCATTTTTTGAAGCAGTGGCACCTGCCCAACCTCCTCAAACTGTAAAGCTTACAATGGCTGATTATATTGTAAAAGTAGTGATGCAATATATGCAGGGTGTTGATCTAACACAAAATATGAAGCAGATTACTGACTTAGCTAAAATGATTGAATTTACATACAAGCAAAACGGCGGAGTTCCTGCTTTAAGAAAATTGGGTGATTTGCTATATGACCTAGCGGCCACACGTAAAGCCGAAACCCAACCACCTGAAGAAAAAGAGCCTGAATCACTTGAAGTACAACAAATTCTATATAAATTTCAGCTTTTAGACCCTGCTGAAAAGAAAGAATTGATGGCTCAACTGCAAAAATTGTCCTAAAACAAGCACACAGTTATCCATTTTTTTGTAAAAGGACTAAATAAAAGTAGAGCCTTTGCGCTCACATTTTATAAGGAATAGATATCATGGCATATTTTACAAAAGTACACGGTGATTTTAAACAAGTAATGAACTATGACGCACCTGGTTACACAGTTGGTGCATTAGACGCAGTTACTTCAGCAGTAACAGTACAACCACAAGGTCCAAAACTAGACTTCTTTACTATCACAGGTAACGGAACACAAGTTTTAGACAATATTAGCACTGTTTTTCAAACAGTAGGACAATTAGCAACTGTTCACATTTATGAGTACACTAATGCAACGGACGATACATTAGCAGTAGCTATTTATCCTACAGGTGCATGGACAACTGTAACATTAGGTAATGAATTAGCTAATGCTTGGACAAGTGCAAACGTTTCAGTTGCAGGAAGCGCAACATTCTCAAACTAATTTGAATTAGTTTTAACAAAAGCCCGCAAATTCTGCGGGCTTTTTTACCTCTATAAATAACGTTATGACAAAATTAAGATGTTATACATTGTTTGACATAACAAAAAGCAATGTAATTAACAAAAAAAGTGTGCTTTTTGGATCTGAGGAAGAAAATTTATACTGGCAAAATCGTAGGAACACACAGTGTAACTTAGATACTATTGTTCAGGTTGTTTCTTTAAGGGCCCAACCTGAGGATATAACTGAACCCATAAAACAAGACCTGTATTCGGTAGAACATGATTTTGGCTTTTTTTACAACGATGAAGAAAACTTGTCATACTGGTCTTTTGAGTTTTCTGTAAACTATAAAGGGGTATTTTCTGACGGTGAAGAAGATTTGGGAGCTTTATATTCTGACTGTCAATCTGTTCCAATGATTAAGAGTATTAACGATATTATGCAACTTCCACCTTTTTTAGACATTAGTCCTGAATTACGAAACATATACTTTAGGGTTTTGACAAATGACTGATATTGATTTATACGAAGTTTTTAAAAAGATGCTTGATCAAAATACGGTCAACAGTCTTAAAAAATACATCATTCTTCCTGATCATGACAGTTATCAAGTTTTTGAAAAATATCAAATCAAAAGAACAAAAGTTGGCTTTAAAGTTACTTCAAATACATCTGATAAAGTACACATTTTTTCATCAGCAAAATATGCTCTTGCATACTGTACAATGGACAACAGGAACAAAATAGTAGAAAGTCAGCGTATTTGTTTCTTAGACGATACGTTAGCGTCAATTAAAATTGCACTAAAATTGTACGAAAAGTACAGCAAACAGACTAAATTATTAGACAAAAAACATATCTATTATAACAAAATTGTAGAGAGTAAACTTAAACAGAAGCTAATCGTAAAAGAATTGGATGACTTTTCACTAAAGGCCAAACAGTACCATTTAAGCTCTATCCCCAAAAGTTCCTACAAATAATTTAAATTAAGATAAATACTATATCATCTTTCGGGAAAAACTATGAAACTTACAGAATTTAACCAAAAGCCCTACACAATGGCAAAAAAAGCTCTTAAAGAGAACTTTAATACTGATCTAGCACTTGAAAAATTAGACCTAAGTGCTACCAAAAGCATGTTGGGTAGAGTAAGATCCTTAATGAGTGAAGTTAAGGACAGCGACAGAATGTATTATTCTAGCGAAAATAACCCACAATACCTAAAGCTAGTGTTTATGGAACAAGCACTTTCTGACTACTACAATGAATTAAAAGCACAGCCAAAATACAATGCAAAAATTGTTTTTGAAGATGAGGCAATTGAAGAAGCACAGGTAATATTAGCAGCAAAGGACATGATTGACAGCATTCAGAAAATGATTGAAGATGTTTCTGACATGTTAGTTAAGGAATTGCCTGCTGTTGTAGAAAGTGTTAGCGGAGAAAAGGGTGATGAAGTTGGTGAACAGTTCAATAGTGCTGCAACAGAATCATTAACTGGATTACAGGCTGCATTAACTCAATCTAAAGCAGGATTACAAAGTGCATTGGGTATCGTAAAAGGTGACGGTGCTGGCTTTGCTGGTATGCCTGGAATGGGTATGGCAGGTGGCATGGGTGAACCTGAAATGGGCGGTGAAGTTGACGCTATGGCACAGGATGCAGAAGAATTACCAACACCACCAGAAGATGAAGAAGTACCTGCCCCAAGTATAGGTCGCGGAAAAAGATAATAATGCGTTTATTTGAATTTGTAAACGACGATCCTTTAAGAGTTAAGTTGGTCGCTATAACCGACCAACTTAAAGACCGCTACCAACATTCAAATAAACCAATGTCAGTAGACTCATTCTTGCAATTACTTAATGATAATGATATCAGTGTAGACATAAGTGATTTGAGAGACATGATTTCAAAAGAGCCTTTAGTAAACATCATAGATGATGTTAAAGGCGATGAAGTCTTTTTTAAAGGACAAAAACAGACAGATAAAATGCCAACAAGTCCCGATGAAAAAGAAAAAACTGTAGCAAAAATGGCTCAACGAGCAAGCGACAAATAATGATTACATTAACTGAAACCGCAGCAAAAAAAGTCAAACAAAAAATTGCAAACAGAGGTAAAGGTATAGGAATAATGATAGGAGTTCAGACTACTGGATGTAGTGGTCTTGCCTATAAATTAGAATACGTAGATAATTTACCAGCCAATGGTAATTTTATGAGTTACAATAGCAATGATATTATCATCATAGTTGATCAAAAAGATTTACCTTACGTAACAGGTCTAACTATGGAATACAAACGTGAAGGATTGAATGAAGGATTTAACTTTATTAATCCAAATGAAAAAGCACGTTGTGGTTGTGGAGAAAGTTTTACCATTTAAATTGTATTATTAGCAATAGTGTAATACAATCTTTTAATGTACAATCCAAATAAATTCAACTACGTTAAATTCAGTAAAGAAACTATTGATGGCTCACGTAAATATGCCACTCCAGACGGAGAAAAACTTCCTAGCGTAACAACAATCCTTGACGCAACAAAATCAGAAGAATCTAAAAAAGCACTAATGGAATGGCGCAATCGTGTGGGCCATAAACGTGCGCAAGAAATAACCACTGAAGCAGCAGGACGTGGTACACGTATGCATAAGTTCATTGAGGATTACATTAAAGAGGGTATATTAAAAGAGCCTGGTAGTAATCCTTATAGTGTGCAAAGCCATACTATGGCAAAATCTATTATTGAAAAAGGATTGTGTAATGTTGATGAAGCGTGGGGTGTAGAGGTTCCATTATATTTTCCAAAAATATACGCAGGCACTACAGACTTATGTGGAATACATGACGGTGACGAAGCAATTATGGATCATAAGCAAAGTAACAAAGTAAAAAAACGAGAATGGATTGAAGATTATTTCATTCAATCAGCAGCATATGCAAACGCACATAACGAAGTTCACGGAACAAAAATTAAAAAAGGTGTTATTTTTATGTGTACTGCTGACAATCAGTACCTTGAATTTATTGTTGAAGGCACTGAATTTGACAAGTACACTGACATTTGGTTCCGAAAATTAGACGAATATTACTCAAAATTCCTATAGTTTCCAATCTATTTTAGATTGATAAATAGTATAATCATCTTTTCTTAAGAATTATACTATGGCTATTATACAGATTTCTAAGATTCAACACCGTACAGGGGCTAACGTTGACTTGCCCCAACTAGCTGAGGGCGAGCTAGGATTTGCGACAGACGAGCGCAGATTATATATAGGAAACGATCCTAGTTTATATCCACCAGAGGGTTTAAACACTACAACCCAAACAGAAATATTGACTGAGGTTTCATCGTTAAACTGGTCAAAAATAGCAGGAACGGCCAACACCCAAATAAATTTAAATTCTCCAGTCCAAAATGGACAATTATTGGTTGCTAATGCAAATACATGGGTAAATGCTGGAGCAAACTCTAATATAGAGATTGATTTAGGTAGCGCAAACAATGTTACATTACGTGGCGGTCTTAATGGTTACGTTTTAACTACAGACGGAACTGGCAACGTATCATGGCAAAGCACTGGTGTTTTTACTTTTGAAATTGAAAGCGTAACCAAAGCTTTAATAGCTGTTCTAAAAACTAAGGCTGATAACAATATTACATCTGGCATTCCTATAACCGTCGTTGGTGTTGGTAATATGACACAGTTGGCTAACTCAGGTGAGGGCGGCACTAATAAATATTATGCTAAGAAAATTAGCACAAAAGAAGTAGAACTTTACACTAATCAAAACTTAAGCATAGCACTTAATAGCTACGGATTCACTCCTGCTGATCCAAACACAGGTAATGCAATTGTATCATTCTATCAATCTGGTGATGGAACTCCGGGAGGTTCTAATACACAAATTCAATTTCAAGATACCGGCGGATCATTTGGTGGAACTGGCAATCTAACATTCGACAAAACCACAAGTAACCTACGCTTAGCAGGTAACGCCAACATACAAGGTACATTAAGCTCCTCAGGTAATGCAACATTGGGTAATGTTTATACCGCTGTAATTTCGGCTACAGGTATTGCTAACGTAGGTTCTCTAAATTCAAATGGAGCAATTAGTGCTAGTGGCAATGTAACTGGTGCTAATTTAAGAACTGTTGGGCAAATTAGTGCAGGTGGTACAGCAACAGTTGGAAACATTAATACAATTGGTAACGCAAATGTAGGTAATTTAAGTGTTACAGGATCAGTCAGGGGCAATTTGATCCCTCAAGTAGATATTGAGTATGATTTAGGAACTCCTAATAACAGATGGAGATCATTATATCTATCTGGGAACACGATCTATTTAGGTAATACATCTATTTCAAGTGATCAAGATGGTATTGCTAGTAATACTTTAACTGCAAATAATGCGTTAATATACGATAACATAACATCAAATACCATAACGTCAACGATTACTTTTGCAGCATCTAATCAACCTAATATTACAACATTAGGTCCACTTACCGGACTAACAGTTGATGGTATTACTAATTTAGGTGATGTAAGTCAAGTTAGAATAAACGGCGGATATCCAGATTATACACTAACGACTGATGGATTAGGTAATTTAAGCTGGGCACCGGGAGGCGGGGCAGGCACTGCAGAAGCAGCAGGCGAAAATAATTGGATACAATATAACTTTAATGATGGTTTTGCTGCAAGTGCTAACCTTACATTTAATCCTTTAACGACCACACTACAAACTCCATTTGTAAGTGCAACAGGCAATGTACAAGCAGGAAATTTAAGAGCGACTGGTATTGCTTCTATAACAGGTAATGTTTTAGCAAATAATTTAAATGCAAGTAATGTCATAAGCGCAGCGGGAACAGTTTTTGGTGGCAATGTTAGCACAACAGGAAATGTAACTGGTGCTAATTTATTAACAGGTGGACAAGTAAGTGCTACAGGTAATTTACGTGGTTCAAGTATATTTGCTGCTGCTGGAATAAGCGCCGTAGGAAACGTAGCCGGTGGGAATCTATCGACAGCTGGTAACGTATCCAGTCAAAATTTATCAGCAACAGGGAATGCAAATGCTACTACAGTAAATGCCACTACTGTACAATCAGCAAACGTTTTCGCTTCTACTCTAATAAGTTCAACAGGCAATGTAGCAGGTGGTAATATATCAACTGCAGGAAGCGTTTCAGCAAACGTAGTTTTAGCAAATACAATTACGGCAACAGGAAATATTGCAACACAAAATTATTTTGTAGGTAATGGTTTCTATTTAACAGGAATAAACCCAGCTGCAGTTACAGCAATTACTAATGGTACAAGTAATATAGCAATACCAGATTTAAATGGTGCAGTAAGAGTAAGTGTGGGTGGCACTCCTAGCGTACTAAGTGTAACTAATACAGGAATATCGGTTGCAGGTAATGTAGTGATGACTGGTAATGCAAATATAGGTAATGCTGCTGTTACAACAATTTCTGCAAGTGGTAATATAACAACAACATCAAGTATTACTGCAGTTGGTCAAGTTAGTGCTGGTGGCAATATTACTGGTGCAAATGTGAACACTGGTAATATTTCAGCAACAGGTAATTTATTAGCAGCAAACATTAACACAGGCGGATTAGTTAGTGCAACTGGAAATGTAGTTGGTGGAAACTTAACTACAATTGGAAACGTTACAGGAAATTATATTTATGGTAATGGCGCATTTCTAACTGGTATTTTGACTGGATCAACAGGTCAAATTAATAATGGCACAAGTAATATCTCTATTGATCCTAATGGCAACGTAAGAACAAGTGTTGCAGGCACAGCTAACATACAAGTTGTTTCCACTACAGGAGTTAGTGTATCAGGAAACATAGCAACTTCAAATAATATAAGTGGTGCTAATTTAACCTTAACAGGACAAGCTACAGCAGCAGGTAATATAACAGGTCAGAATATTTTAACTGGCGGAATCATAAGCGCAGTAGGAAATGTTACAGCTCAAAATGCAAATATAGTTGCTAATGCAACCATAGGTAATAACTTAATAAGTGCTAATGTTATAACTGGGATAGTAAGTGCATCTGGAAACATAATAGGTCAAAACTTAAATGTGTTTGGAAACGCTAATGCTGTGACTGCTAATATAACTAGCGACATTAACGTCGGAAATAACGTTTTAACGTCTAATGTAACTGCAATAGGAAATGTGGTTGCTAATAATTTACAAGCAAGTGCAACTATTAGTGCTACAGGAAACATCACAGGAAATAATTTATTAGGGAACTCTGTATCCGTTACTGGTAATATTTCTTCTGGTGCTAACATAACCGCTACCAACTTTATTGGAAATCTAAGAGGCACTGTTTTCAACGGTACATCTAATATTGCTATACCAACCTCATCTGGAAATGTAGGTATAACTATTAATGGCGCTCCTAATGTTGTCTTAATAAGTGAAGCAGCAACTTCTGTTACCGGTAATTTATCCGTTAGTACTAATGCAACAATAGGTAATGTATTAACCGCAGTGCAAGTAAACGCACCAAATGCCAATATAGGAAACATTGTTGGAGTACAATGGGCAGGAAATGTCGTTACTGCTAATGCAAATATAACTGGTGGTAATTTATTAACAGGTGGTATAGTTAGTGCTACGGGTAATATTACCGGTGCTAATGTAAACACAGGAATATTAAGCGCAACAGGGAACGTACAGGCAGGTAATTTAAGAACTGCAGGAATAATAAGTGCTACTGGTGCTTTAACTAGTGGTAGTATCAACACTGGATTAATAAGCGCAAGTGGTAATGTAACAGGTGCTAATTTATTGACTAGTGGTGTAATAAGCGCAACTCAGGCAATTTCAGGTGCATCATTATCTGTTTCAGGAAATATAAATGCAAATAATGAAACAATTGGTAATTCAACAATCACATCTAATTTAAGTGTAGGTGTATTAGCAACTGTTAGTAATTTAATTTCAA
>Ga0315902_10004504_pt1 | contig 20142 bp, 18 predicted proteins | sample LakEriMetagenome_9_FD_203523 | JGI IMG/M metagenome (GOLD analysis project Ga0315902, IMG submission 203523) | Freshwater fungal communities from buoy surface, Lake Erie, Ohio, United States - Buoy 12 MA117 | ecosystem: Environmental > Aquatic > Freshwater > Lake > Lake biofilm | place: USA... | reverse complement strand
GATATTCGCAGGTTTTCCAGCCTGATGCCAAAATCACTTTGCTCAGTTCGTCCTGATTAGGCCAGGCCCGAATCGATTCGGCCAAGTAAACATAGGCATCTGGATTGCTCGACATCTTGTTAGCTACTGCTGGCAGCGCCTTCATTAGGTATTCCATATAGACCGTGCGAAATGGCGACCAAGTTGGATGGCTGAATTCGCAAACTACTAGGCGGCCACCTGGCTTGGTGACTCTGGCCATTTCAGCAAGCGCCGTTTTCGGATCCTGAACATTTCGCAGTCCAAATGAAATTGTCACGGCATCGAAGGATTCATCAGCAAATGGCAAGTTCATGGCATCGCCTTGAACGAAAGTTAAGTGTGGGAATTGGCTGCGGCCAACCTCAATCATTCCGGCACTGAAATCACAAGCAGTTGGATTAGCTCCAGCTTCATAAAACGGCTGCGTACTCGTTCCAGTTCCAGCAGCTAAATCCAAGATTTCTTCGCCAACTGTTGGTGCAACTGCAGCAACCACGGCTTTACGCCAGTTGCGTGTTTGACCCAAGCTCAGTACGTCATTAGTAATGTCATATTTTTTTGCGACAGCATCAAACATCGCAGCCACTTCATGAGGCTCTTTGTTTAAATACGCGCGTGACATGTCTCTAGTCTGCCATCTTTTATGCCGTGCGCATTCCCAAGCACTTAGGCCAAAGTGGGTAGCGTATCCAGCACCGATTTCCAAAGTGCGTGCACATTTGGAATGGCAGCTGCTACGCGTTCCTGATCCTTAGTCAATGTCGCATCACGCAAAATCACACTTGCAGTGGTTGGTGATAGCGCAATGTCACCAACGAATAGAGATTTCCAGACTTTATCTTCATCGCTTCTTATCTGCTCAAGATCTGCCATATCTTTGCGCAGGGTCGCTGCCTTTGCGGTGAGGTTTTCACGATGCTCTTGTGACAATGTCACAATTCCACCCAAGACCGCTCCGCCATTGAAGAAGATGAATGGAATTGCCGCATAAGCCAGAGCCGCACTGTACGAACCCGAATCATCGCCTGCGAAGTATCCAAGGATTAAGAGCCAGAAAAACAGATAGGCAATCACGATTACTTCATAAATAAGTACTCGGATTAACACTGGCAAACTGGTCACTTTTGTCACTACGTAATTCTCATAAGCCCAAAAAATTACGAAACTTGAAATACTTAAAACGATTCCCCAAAAAAATGCGTAAGCATCAGTTAGGAAGTAACTGAGCCAACTACTAAATCCAAAAAAAGCAAAAATTGAAATCAATCCAGGCAGCACATCATTCTTTTTAGTACTGGCGTTGATTACGGAAGAAAGTGTGGAGTTTGATTTTGAACTAATCCTGGGGATTCGCACCAAATCTGGGAAGCGATTCGAGATTTTCCCGATTCGGTTCTCAACTTCATCTAGCGTTTCGTTTAGTTGGTTTATTTCAATATCAATATCCTGGTGGCGCGAACTCGTTGCCACAAAGTTTTCAAGAGTGCCTCTAGTTGATTGAATCTCAAGGGAAACTTCTCGAATTGCAAAAGTCCTGGCCTCTTTAATCGTCAAAGAGAGCTCAAGTTGTTGCTTAGACAAAGTTGTCAGCAATTCTTTGCCAATATTTACTTGTCTAAAGTTGCTGTCCAAAGCCGCGGACACCCAGCCAAAACCAAGATAGATAAATGTTGTAAACATCAGACTGATCGTGCGTTGCAAAAGAGATTGCGTAATTGGTTCTAGATTCCAAGTTCTAAGTATGACTTCAAACAGAAATGTTCCAAGAATGTTCACAAGCAAAACGGCCACTACAACAATTGCTGGAAAGTATTTTCCTAATGAGGCGCGAGGTAGCAGTTTTCCAACGATTGCTAGCAGAGCGACAACCAAGCATTGCGAAATCGCCAGCGCTCCAAGACTGTAGACAATGAACTGACTTTGATCCGCTGCATAGACCGTGAGCTTTCCAAGTGAGAAAACCAACGATGACAGACTTAAAGCAGCCAAGTTAAACGTCTCGGGACCGGCAATATTTTGGATTAACCGACGCTTTTTTGGACTTGCTGGCGTGGCAGTTAACTGGGTCACGCCTTAAGTCTATGTAGGTCATACGCGCACATGCCCAGAAGTAAAAGACGTCGTAGGCTTATCGAGTTATGACTTCATTAGCTGCGGACCAAGAATCAATCTTGTACGTCCGAACCGTTGAAATACCTGACATTCCTAATCTGCTCGCGCTCCTTCCGGCAGACGGTGGTTTGGCTTGGATCAATGGATTAGCTACAAATCAAATGGGAATTGTTGGCTGGGGTGAAGTTACTCGTAGTTCATTCCATGGCCCTGAGCGATTTAGTCGGGCACAACGCTGGTGGTCCCAACAATGCGCTACTTCAAAAGGTGACGAGCCGATTGCATTTGCCTCGTTTGCCTTTGATAAGGATCCAGGAAAATCAGTTTTAGTAATTCCAGAAGTAGCAATAATTCGAAACCAAACTGGTACCCGACTAACAATTACCAGCGATGTCGCTATCTCGGATGCGCAGCTTGCTGGCGTTCTCAGCGATATAAATCGACCTCGGGTAGTTTCGCAAGGACTTAACAACGTTACTTGGTTACCCGGATCAAGGCCGGTGTCAGAATGGCAATCCGCCGTAGATTCTGCAGTTGCTCGCATCAACGCTGGTGAGTTAGACAAAGTAGTTTTGGCCCGAGACATAGTGGCCCAACTCGATGAACCAATTCACATCGGCGCACTGCTAATTCGACTTAATGAATCGTTTCCAGAATGTTGGACTTTTTGTGTAGATGGATTAGTTGGAGCAACTCCTGAACTTTTGATTCGTCGTGATGGTGAACATGTAACAAGTCGAGTACTTGCTGGAACTATGCGTCGAAGCCGAGACACAGATCGCGATGGCCAACTAGCTGCCGAGTTGCTTGACTCTGATAAAGATCAAGAAGAACATGTTTACGCTGTCGAGTCAGTTGCTGCTGCGCTTGCAACACATTGCACCGATTTAAATGTGCCAGAACGTCCATTCATTTTGCGTCTAGCAAATGTCCAGCACTTGGCAACTGACGTTACTGGCGAACTTGTGGATGCTGCCCCAGCGCTTGCACTTGCCGCTTCATTACATCCAACCGCTGCAGTTTGTGGAACTCCGACTGAGCGTGCCACACATGTAATCAAAGAACTAGAAGGCATGGATCGCGGCCGCTACTCGGCTCCCGTTGGATGGCTAGCTGCTAATGGCAACGGTGAGTTTGGAATTGCATTGCGATGCGCTCTCGTTGAAACTGACGATCGAAAGACATTGCGATTATTTGCGGGTTGCGGAATTGTTGCTGGCTCAACTGGCGAATCTGAAGTTGCCGAGTCGCAGGCTAAATTCGCCGCGATGAAATCGGCCTTGGAATAACTAGCCGTTATTGGCTGGAATTGTTTCCCAGCCACGTAATACAAAAGTTGGACGTTGAACTGGAGTTCCAGCTAATTGCAAGTTTGGGAATCTTTCAAACATCATCGGGAGCGAGTTTTGCATCTCGAGCCGAGCTAATGGCGCACCAATACAAAAATGAATTCCGGCACCAAATGCAATGTGCGGATTATGTTTCCTAGTTATGTCGAATTGATCAGTGTTTTCGAAAACCTCTTCATCCCGATTCGCCGAACCCAGCATGGCTACAACTTTTTGTCCCACAAGAACTGTGGTTTCGCCAATTACGGTTTCACTTGTTGCAGTTCTTTCAAACATGTGAAGTGGTGAATCAAATCGCATCATTTCTTCGAGTGCGGTTTCAGTCAGTTCGCGTGGGGAACTTTTCATTAACTCAAGTTGTTCTGTATTCCGAAACATGGCAACCATGCCATTTCCAAAACCATTTACTGATGCTTCATGGCCGGCATTGAGTAGCAAAACACACATCGCAATCAGTTCATGCTCATTTAGTTTCTCGCCTTGTTCTTCAACTTCAACTAAGGCAGTGATTAAGTCTTGTTGTGGATCGATTTTTCGCTTAGCAGCCAAGTCGGCTATGTACGAACTGAATTCATAGCCTGCCTTTTGCGCGGCAAGTTCTTGATCTCGCGTCCTGCCATACTCATACATCTTCACTATGTCCTGCGACCAGCGACGTAAGTCATTGGCCATTTCGCGTGGGACACCCAATAGGTCTGCGATAACCAGCACCGGCAATGGCTCGGCATAGTCCGCCAAGATATCGAAACTTCCGGTACTTACTAACTTTGCTTCGGCCTCATCAAGTAACCGCTCACAAATCTCTTGAATGTTTGGCTCAAGCGCTGCGATCCGCCCTGGTGTGAATGCTTTTTGAACTAATGAACGCAATCTAGTGTGCTTAGGCGGCTCGCTATCCAAAATCGAATCGGAATGTAGCCAGTTGAAAATTTCCCACTCATCAAATGGTTCTTGTGCTTGATACAGCCGACCTAAACTTTTATTTCGAAGTGTTGCATTAGCTGTTTCATGAGTTGGTGCCAACCATAAACCGAGACGATCGCTCCATACGAGATCTCGATGTGACCGAAGCTCGCGGTAAATGTCGTAAGGATTTGCAACCGTTGCTGGGTCGCGAGTATCTAAAATGTCAGCCAAGCTCATGCGCTAGTTGGCTGCTCTTCCTTGTAGCCAATTGACTTGATTGGAAGCGTGATCATATACAACGCAGCAAAGCCTGCGCCGATTCCAACAAAAACCCAACGTCCTGTTGTTGCTGTACCTGGTGCAAGATAAGTCAGAACTGCTAAACCAATTGAAACCAAAATCATTACTAAAGCTGCTCGACGAAAAGCGGGATCACCAGCATTGCGCGATGTGGTTGCCATATGAGTTGCCAGGGCGACAAGTAATACGCCAGTCAACCTAAATGACCAACCTACAGATTCGTTTGAAGTTAGACCTATGTACGAAACAAATGCGAACGGATCCACCAGCAATACACCGGCACTAATCGCAAAAACGATCGATCCGATGATCATGACTAAGCGAGAGTAACGATATCTGGAATTGCGCATGAGATAAGTCTAGAACTGTTCACGAAAAACAAGTTCAGGCACTCGACTACTTGTGTAAGAGTCCCGCTTCACTCAATTTGGTGTCGCATTCGGTGGAACCTGGAACTGGTGCCTCTGGAGTTCGGGCTGGGCAAACTCGTTCAAATGCACAGTAATCACACAAGCGGGATACTCGAGCTTCCCAAGACGAACTCTGGACATCACTTTCACTACCTGCCCGCATCTGAGCAAGTTTTTCACCCTGTGAAATTACCAGCCCTGAATCTGCAGGCCTTCTAACCACTTCTTGCGCATTTAGAAAAATCAATTCGACTTCATCAACATCGATGTCATGTTGTGTCTTAAATCCCAATGCATATAAATATGGTTGCGCTAATTTGTCATCAACAAACTTTCCCGGACTCTTACCAGTCTTATAATCGGTAACTCGATTAACGCCATCTACGGTAAACCGATCAACTTTTCCAAAGAAATTAACACCATTGATTTCGACACTAAGTTCCATTTCAAGATGTTCTGGTTGAACCACAACTTCAGGTGGGTTCTCAACCTTAAACAAATTCTCAATAGCTTCTTTAACACTGTGCTTCATTTTGTTATCAGATTCGAATGGTTTGTATTCAGCAGCCTTGAGCATGCGCGGACCGTGCTCTCGAAGCAATTCCATGGCTGCTTCTAGTGTGCGATCTTCGGGTGCAAGGCGATAAAGGTGTTCAACAACTTCGTGAGTGATGGAGCCGCCTGCCAATGCAGAAGTTGGAGGTTCGCGCCAGCCATCAATGTAAGAGAAGAAATACTTCAATCCACATTGTTGATAAAGCGACATTTGGGAATAGGAAACCCGCTTAGGGAGATTTGCTTTCGCAGGTTGCTCAACGTCAACCCGCAATGATTTATCAGCCACTATTTGTACTCCCTTGTTGCATTAACCGTACTTGCCTTAACTGACGTTTCGGCCGTTACGGCTTAGAAATGCGGGATTTAACTTGATCGTGCGGCAGTGCGTACGAGGTATTTCCGTCTCGACCAATCATCGTCTCGTTGTTTACTAGTGCATTCAATACCGACTCTTCAACACTTTGAACCACGGCCGTAAAGAAAGCATCTAGATAATTCCAAGGCACAAAATCCAAAGACTTCAATTCAGCTTCCTGACGGGATTTAGTTGGAAAGCCACTTGAAAGCTCGCCTGGTTGTGCAGTAGAAACAGCCAGGAAGATATCTCCACTGAAATGTCCACCAGCAGTTCCAGTTCTGGCAAGTCCAAGTGGAACGCGTCTTGCAAGCGCCCGACATTGATCCGGTAGTAACGGTGCATTCGTTGCGACTACAACAATCACTGAGCCGGCTCCCCCAGGTACGGTTCGGGATTTGTCTCGATCAATCCAAGTTGATTCGTCCATTGGATTTGGCACATCTAAATCCGACATGTCTTGACCGTGGATACGAAGTTCCTTGCGATCACCGAAGTTAGCTTGAACGAAAACACCAACAACATAATCTTTTCCGCCAAATGGAACAGTTCGGGATGCGGTTCCATTGCCGCCTTTAAATCCGTAGCAATTCATTCCGGTCCCGCCGCCATGCGATCCTTCACTGACTTGGCCGCCAGTTGCTGAATTGATTGCAGAGATGGCATGTTCAGTAGTTACATGCGCACCGTTGATGTCATTTAGATAGCCGTCCCAAGTTTCTGCAACAACTGGAAGCAACCATTCCATGGCAGCCTCAGGGAAGTTTTGTTTGACCCATTCGATAACTCCCCGATGAACAGTTCCAACCGCATGAGTATTGGTAATCATGATTGGGCCAGACAAGCCACCGGTTTCGTTAATCCAATGTGAACCAGTCATTTCACCGTTACCGTTTAGTGAATAGATTCCTGCAGGTATTGCCTGCTGAGTGCCTGTCTTTCCGACCGGCAAAATTGCCGTTACTCCAGTTCGAACTGGTCCACCATCAGGAATCAAATCACCTTCACCTGAAATCAAAGTCACCATGCCAACTTCAAGACCTGGAACATCTGTGATGGCATTTAATGCGCCAGGCTGGCCCTCAAACTTGATTCCTAAATCACGAGCCCGCATGTTTTGAATCCTTAGCTACTTTTTACCTGAGCGACGATCTGTTTAATCAAATCATTCTCTGCACTTCGGTCCCCTGTCAGGCAAACTATGACTTTGATGCCTGGCATTTTTTCAAAACTTTCCAAAGCAAACTTCAATTCAGTTTTCGTTGTAACTTGCTTTGCTGGAATACCCAATGATTCTGCAATAACCCAAAGGTCTTTACCGTGCGGTGTGCCAAAGACTTTTTCGTAATGTTCTTGGTATTCCGCTGCACCTTGTTCAAGCTGGCTAAAGATTCCGCTGCCATTGTTGTCTAAAACAACAATCGTTAAGTTCGGTTGCTCTTGGCCTTCGCCTAGGTTCAAGCCACCTAGATCGTGCAGGAATGCGATGTCTCCCATAAGCAAGACCGTTCGTTTCTTGGTACCGATTGCTACACCAGTAGCGGTCGAGATCAATCCATCGATTCCGTTTGCACCTCGGTTGCCAAATACCTGCAAACCATTTCGAGTGCCGGCATGAGATTCGAGGTGACGCACAGGCCATGATGCAGCCACAAATAGTTGATCGTCTTGTCCAGCTTGGTTCCAAACAACTTGCGCCGCACTTGGCCCCGTTAATGTGTTCGCTGCCAAAGCAGTTTCTACTACATTCGCAGCTTTGTTATCCAACGTTTGCCATTGCTGTAACCACTCTGGGTCAATTTTAGTTTCAAGTTTTGGAACACATTCAAGAATCTCGTTGGCACTTGATACTGGATCTGGTAAGTCCGAACCAGCGGCTGCACTGTGAATTGCTAAGTGAGTTGGAACGCTCTTTAGTAATCCCAAAATCGCACGTGATAATCCAACAGTTCCCAAAGTGACTACAACATCAACTTTTGGTGCAACGTCTGCTTGCAGTAAAACCACGCCATGAGAAATTGCATTAGGAAGCATGTGGGCATTTGCAGTTGGTTCCCAAATAATTGGCCAACCTATTTCTTGCGAGATCTGATTAATCTCTTGCACTGCTTCTGGGTCGGAGTTATCTCCGACTACAAAAATTCCGTGACCCGAAACTTCAATCTCTTTCTGATGGCATTCAGTTTTTGAAATTGAGTTAAGGCTTGGCGCTTTTGGATGCCAGTCCATTTCATTCTCATCTGGCATCAGTGGCATTTCGAACTGAACGTTTACCTGAACCGGACCAGGCCGACCTGAAACCGTCGAGTCAATTACCTTGCTTATTTCTAAAGAAGATGATTTACCAGCAGTCACATCGATTGTCGATTTAACAAAAGTTCCGAACAAACCAAATTGATTAATGGTCTGAGGCGCACTTTTTCCGCGCGCTGATGCTGGACGGTCCGCACTCAAAACAATTACTGGTACTGCGCTATGGAATGCCTCAACAATTGCCGGCAGCAAATTAGCAACCGCTGATCCTGAAGTGACAACTACCGGAACCGGCTTCTTAGTTGCTTTTGCAATTCCTAGTGCTAAAAATCCAGCATCGCGTTCATCGATGCGGACTTGAATCTTGATTAGTCCAGCCTTCTCGGCTTGGGCAAAGGCCCAAGAAAGCGGTGCATTTCGAGAGCCAGGTGCAATCACTACTTGCTCAGCGCCAGAATCCAGGCAGCTTTGCACAATTGATCGAGCTAATGCTGTTGAAGTCATTGCATTTGCTGTCATTGTTCTACTGCCTCCCTCACACTCGGGCTCACCAATTCATTGGCTCCGCTCTGCCATGCTCGCACAATGCGCTCTTGCCACCAAAGTCGATCACCATCACTGACTTTGGCTGCAGAGGTTGAAAGTAAATGTGCATCGGGACTAGCTCGCCTAACAACCAGTTCGCCATTTGTCGGCAAGGTTGTAGGTGTTACCAAGTCTTCGGCAAATAGCGTCCCAGTTCCTAATCCGCAAGCTCCATAGAGTTGCGGAATGCTGGCCGCAAGTGCGATGCCGCTGGAGAGACCTACTGATGTATCTAGGGATCCACTGACTACTGCAGGTAAACCAATTCCCGTTACCAAATCAAGTGCGCGCTGGACTCCGCCTAATGGAATTGCCTTAACCACCAAAATGTCAGCTGCTGATTTGATTTGGGCGACGTCGATGGTTTCGGCTAACCGTAAAGATTCATCGACTGCAATCTGAACTGGTTGATCCCAGCTTTGCATTCTGTTCTTGAGCTCTATCAACTCTGCAATTGTCGAACATGGCTGCTCAATGTAATCAAGTCCGCCAGCTGCTTGGTCGAGTATCGGAATCGCTTGCATGGCTTGTTCAAGATTCCATTGCCCGTTTACATCGATTCGAATTTTTCCTTCGATACCTAATCGCTCCAAGGTAGTGCGAACGGCCTTGACTCTTAATTCATCACTAGCCAAGGAGTCTGGAGATGAATCAGCAACTTTCACTTTAAAAGTTGTCATTCCATAAACATTGACTGCGGATTCGACTGCTGAAATTGTTTGCTCAACATTGAGGATCGGGATTATGGAATTTACTGGAACTGAACTTCGTAACTTTTCGGGAAAAGTTCCAAATGCTGATTCGAGAGCGCCGGCAAGCCACTTTGCACAAATCTCATCGCTGTATTCAGGGAAAGGTGCAAACTCACCCCAACCCGACGGCCCACTTATCAATACGCCAGTGCGTGTTTCAGTACTACGAAACTTTCCGTTTAGCCTTAACGCAAATGGAATAGCTTGTTCCGCAATCTCCGCAATAGACATATCGCTGCAAAAAACTATGGACGTTTTGGAAACTGCGAGAAATCAGGTCGACGCTTTTCTTTGTAAGCATTGCGACCTTCTTGCGCTTCTTCACTCATGTAGAAGAGCAAAGTTGCATCTCCAGCAAGCTGTTGAATTCCAGCTAAGCCATCATCGGCAGCATTGTGACTTGCCTTAAGCATGCGCAGTGAAAGTGGTGATAGTCGCAACATTTCACGACACCATTGAACCGTTTCAATTTCAAGATCTTGAATTGGCACAACTGAATTCACTAAGCCCCAGTCATACGCTTGCTCGGCGCCATACTGACGACACAAGAACCAAATTTCGCGCGCGCGCTTTTGTCCAATGTGACGTGCAAGTAATCCAGAGCCATAGCCACCATCGAAGGAACCAACGATCGGTCCAGTCTGACCAAAACGCGCATTGTCGGCAGCAATAGAAAGGTCGCAAACCACATGCAGGACGTGTCCGCCGCCGATTGAGTAACCGGCGATCATTGCAACAACTGGTTTTGGAATTCGACGAATTGCAATTTGTAAATCTAAAACGTTGAGTCGGCCTACTCCAGCTTGAGCAACTGCGTCATCTCCGATGTAACCATCATCGCCACGGATCATTTGATCGCCACCACTGCAGAAAGCCCAATCGCCTTGGCCGGTCAAAATGACTACGCCAACACTTGGATCGTCACGAACCACATCAAAAGCATGAATCAATTCCTGCACAGTTTGTGGTCGGAATGCATTGCGCTTCTCAGGACGATTGATGGTGATTTTGGCAATGCCTGAATCAACACCTGCAGATCGTTCCAAAATAATGTCGGTGTATTCACCGGTTCGTACCCACTCACAGGCAGTCGTGATTGATGAATAACTTGGGTCTTTTTTCGCAGGACTGTCGTCTGCAACCACTGGCGGGAGTACGTACTTTGTGCGGGTATCCATAACAAACCTTAGGAAAATCTTGAGGAATAGTTCTTCGCTCTAGGCTAGTCTCGATGACGCAATCTGACACATCCAAAAAAAGCCAGAATCCGCGGGTACTTACCGCGGTGACGGTTCCCCCTGGCATGGGTGGAGTTTTGAAACTCGCCTCAGTTATTGGCCCAGCCCTTGATGGTTCAGGTCCGGCAATTGCTCCGATGGCTGCCAGCCCTGAATTCGTCGTTGCTCAGACTTTGGAAGCGCTTCGCCCCGACGATCGAAAGTATCCACTCGAATCCAACGACATTGCAATTGTTAGCGCGACATCGGGATCAACCGGGACTCCAAGAGGAGTTTTGCTAAGTCAACAAGCTTTGTCGGCTTCTGCAACAGCTTTTGGAAATCGTTTCGGTACCAACAATCGTTGGGTGGTATCTATGCCAGTGCATCGCATTGCCGGCATCATGGTTCTGGTTCGGTCTTGGTATCACAACAGTCCATTTGAAATTGATCCAAGTGTTGGCGGCGCTCGTCAATTTGAAGCTGCTGCGTTTGCTGCCACCACAATGCGAGCTGTGCGAGAGAGCAATAAAGATGGCCGAGCGCTAATGGTTTCTTTGGTGCCAACTCAGATTGCTCGATTAATTGAATCTGGCAGCGTTGGAATTGAAGCCTTGCAGTCTTATGACTTAGTGCTGAGTGGAGCTGCAGCAACTCCGCAACCGATGTTGAACAAAATGCGCGAATTAGGAATCAAGGTTTCTATCTCTTATGGCATGACCGAAACATGTGGTGGCTGTGTATTTGATGGTCGACCACTTGATGGCGTAAACATCTCACTTGGCACTAAAGATGATGTTGAGCCAGGTCGAGTGACAATTTCTGGAGCAGTAGCTGCCAGCGGTTATCGCCTGCGCCCCGATCTTGATGCAGTCAGCTTTATCTCAGGCCAAGTTCAAACGCATGATGTTGGAAAACTCGACGCCAATGGCCTCCTACATATTTTGGGTCGATTGGATGACGTGGTAACAGTTGGTGGCGTAAACGTTGCCTTGAGCGCTGTTGAATCTTTGATCCGACATCATCCAGCAATCGAAGATGTTGCTGTCATTGATCTACAAGATGAACTCTGGGGATCTATTCCGATTGCTTACGTAGTAACTCGAAACCATATTTCCAATCCTGCAAGTTTGATCTCCGAGATTCAGGGAACAATTCGTGATCAAATCAGTAGAGCTGCAGTTCCTCGAACTGTACAAATTGTGACTTCACTACCCATGCTCGATTCTGGAAAAATCGATCGGATAAGTTTGCGGATGCAAGCTGCAAACGAAATGACACAGAAACTGTTTCCGCACCCAGGAACAAACCATTAAGGATTTTCATGGCCACCCGTTCTCAATGGATTGACGGCGCACGAACCCGAACTTTGCCGGCAGCTGTAGCTCCAGTTTTAGTCGGAACTTCAATTGCAGAGTTCGAAGGATCCTTTCGACCATTAATTGCATTGCTGGCACTTGTTGTGAGCCTGTCCCTGCAGGTTGGCGTTAACTATGCAAATGATTACAGCGATGGCATCCGCGGCACTGATGAAAATCGCGTGGGTCCAGTTCGACTTGTAGGTCAAAAGCTTGCAACTCCAGAAGAAGTTAAGCGTGCTGCATTTATTGCATTCGGCATCAGCGCACTAGCTGGCTTAGGAATGGTTCTGATCAGCCAATACTGGCTACTTATTCCAATTGGGATTGCATCCATTGCTGCTGCTTGGTTCTATACCGGAGGATCTAAGCCTTATGGCTACGCCGGCTATGGAGAACTATTTGTATTCGTTTTCTTTGGCTTAGTAGCAGTCGCTGGAACGAGTGCGAGCCAGACCGGACAAGTAACAGTTTTAGCTCTACTTGGAGGCGTGGCATGTGGCGCGCTCTCGACAGCAATCTTGGTTGCCAATAACCTGCGCGATATTCCAACTGATGAAAAATCCGGAAAGCGCACGCTGGCTGTTCGTTTGGGTGATTCGAAAACCCGTGAGCTTTATCGCGCCTGCATTATGGTTGCGTTCTTTATGCCACTAGCAATGAACTTTTCTGAAGCAGGACCAGAAAGTGCATTCATTGGATTGTTTGCGATCCTAAGTGCCCGCCGACCGTTGCAGGTAGTTCGTTCTGGAGCTACTGGACCGGACTTAATTCCGGTGCTCGTTGAAACAGCAAAAGTTTTATTGCTGTTTTCTGGAATGCTTTCTGTGGCAATCTGGCTTTCGCCAAACGGCTTATAAAACTATTCGTCGATATCTTCTTTGCGAGTATTTTCTTCTAGTTTTTGATTCAAGCGTGAGAAATACCCAGAGATACGTCCGCCCAATTGTGAGCGTTGATTGTTTAGCAACACTAGGGACAAAAGCCCGGAACCCAAGAAGCTAAGAATGATTAAAAGTGGCCCGCGCAGGCCAAACAGATAACCGACACCCAAGGTGACTGCTAGTAATCCGAGACGGGCCAGGGTGTAAGAAATGAATGGGTTCACTTCATTAGTTTATGTCTGTTCGCGAACTTTCGAATTCTGACTTACGATCTAACTATGCCTCGCTTTGTTTTAACGGTTTTAGTAATCGGTCTATCGGTCTATGCCCTTGCCGACTGCTTGCAAACACCAAATCCAAAAGCGCTCCCGAAATTGGTTTGGGTTGCAATCATTGTCTTCATTCCGGTGATTGGTCCATTGCTATGGATTTTGTTTGGTCGCACAAATGGTCGCGGCTGGGGACGTGGCGATGACGACGTCTTTGCTCCGGATGATGACCCAAGTTTCTTGCGCGATCTTTCGCCGAAGCGCTAGTTAACTTTTAGAGGCCTGAGTATGAATGCAGGCCTTGTACCCAAATGTTCACAACAAAGTAGTTGAACAAAATCGTGGCGTATCCCGCAATTGCCACATACGCGGCTTTTTTGCCACGCCAACCTGCAGTTGCTCGAGCGTGCAAGTAAGCCGCGTAGATAACCCAAGTGATGAAAGCCCAAGTCTCTTTTGGATCCCAGCCCCAATAACGACCCCAAGCAGCTTCCGCCCAAATTGCGCCAGCGATAACTGCGAAGGTCCAGATTGGAAACATGAAAGCGTGAATTCGGTAGGACATTAAGTCCAGGCGGTCTGCTGACGGAATGCGCTGCGCAATCGCGGCGCTGCGACCTGGTTCCTTGCCTGCCGCAACTCGATCTTCGGCAGATTGCGCCACAAGATACAAACCAGAAAGTGCAGCACCAATTGTGAAGGCACCAAAGCACACAACTGCAGCCGATACGTGAATCGCTAACCAATAAGAGTTAAGCGCTGGAACTAGTTGTGAACTTTCGGCGTATAGAACAGTTAGGGCAAGACCCAGATCAAGCAGCACAGGGACAGTGATAAACACACCGAGCCAACGCAAGTCGCGCGAGATCGACATCAAACAGTAAGTCAGCGACACTGCAAAACCAGCTGCGAGAGAGAACTCATACATATTTCCCATTGGGACTCGGCCAGCCGAAAGACCGCGAAACAGAATTGCCATGCCAAGCAATAGCGTTCCAAGCCAGGTTAGAGACATACCGATATTTCCAGCGCGGCGACCTTCGCCTAAGTCACCGTCATCGGATAACGAAGTAGAAACTGAAGGCTTATCTAAGGTTGCCGTTGATCCCATTCGGACTTGATGCGAAGCGCTTGTGCGTTGGGCTGAAGTTTCGATGGTTTCAAGTCTGCGACCTTTAGCTAACGAAATGCTGAATGCAACCATGGCTCCTGTGAAGGCAGTCATTGATCCATAAACCATGGTGTTACTTGCTTGCGCCAATGTTTCATTAACAGTCATTACTTTTCCTCCGGAGCATTTACCAGTTTGGCAAGCTGTGAAATCTCATCTGCCAAACCAGGAGCTTCAGTTTTTGATAAACCAGCAACTTCAATCACATTACCCCGATCATCAGTTGCCGTCACGCGCAACCAGGCTCGGCGACGTGGGATCAAAAGTGAAAGTGACAAACCGATAATCGATGCAATTGCCGCACCAAGGGCCCAGCCCTTGCCAGGATCTTTGGTGATGACGAAGGTAGCCCATTGGCGATAACCCGTAAATTCAACGGTTCCAGCCGAATTTGGAAGTGTCCAAGTTTCACCTGGCGCAAGTTCCTCAATTCCAATTCGCTTCATGTTTTCGGTTTCGAGGCGATAGACACTTTGTGGCATTCCAGAATCGAGACCTAAATCACCCTGCCAGGCACTCAGGTAAACCTCAGGATCATCGGGAGCTGGAAACTTTGAAACTGGTCCATTTGAGAAATCCTCAGACACAGTTGGCAAGAAAAAGCCTTGGAGTCCCAGCTGGGGAACCGTGTCAGGAATCTTAACCACACCACTTGAAGTGAATGCCGTGTCTTGTGGCAAGAACACTGAGGCGTCTTCCCAAACTACTTTTCCAGATGCGTCACGCACCGTGAACTCAGGCGCGTAACCATGTCCAACTAGGTAAACCGTTATACCTGAGGTTCGAAGCGGGTAGTTAACTTCAATCGCGACCGGCCTTGGTTCAGACTTTGGATCATCCTTAACCAAAACATCAGCACGGAAGGCTCGCGGTGCACCATTTTGCTGCCCACCACGTTGGAACTCTGATTCAAATTCTTGAAGTTCAAATGAGAACGGTGGCAATTGGTCTGCCCCAAAAATTCGACCGGGTGCAAACGTGTCGTACTGCGTCACGTTGTTTGCAAATCCTGCATCTTCGCGAACAATTACAGTTCCGCGATATCCAACTGCGCCGCCGTATCCGACGGCTAATAATAAAACTAATAGCGATAGGTGAAAAAGAAGATTTCCAGTTTCTCGCGCATAACCTTTTTCTGCCGAAAGCCAGCCATCACCTTGGCGGACTCGCCAACCGCGTTTCTTCCAAGCGACAGCAGTTTCAGAAATAATTTGTGACGAATCAGAATTACTTTGCCATTGCTGATGAACTGGAAGTCGACGTAAGTTTCTTGGAGCAACTGGTGGTTCACTGCGCAATTCTTTGTAATGATCTAGGGCGCGTGGCAATACGCACCCGGTTAGCGATATAAACAACAATAGATAAATCGAGGCAAACCAAGGTGAAGCAAACACATCGAACATATACAGGCGATCCAAAATTGGACCGGTAGTTGGATTGTCTTTTAAGAACTCATTAACCCGAAGTGGTGAAGTTCCTCGTTGCGGAAAAATTGAACCAGGAATACTTGCTAACGCGAGCAAAAACAGCAAGATCAAAGCAACGCGCATACTGGTTAGCTGTCGCCATAACCACCGCATAGTTGCCATTACTTATTCACCATTACTTTTCATTAGATTGGAACGCCCCAATCAGCTGCCCAAACTCGCAACCCAATTGTTAAGTCATTCCAGTATCCAGTTACAAGTAGTAACCCGATCACAATAAGCATGACGCCACCGAAATACATAATTCCCCGAGAATGCCTTCGCAAAACTTTCACTGTGCGAATACTTCGCTCGAAGAACAAAGCAATGAATACAAACGGAAGTCCGAGTCCAAGGCAATAGGCAGAACTCAAAATTGCGCCACGAACAGCGCTTGCTTCGGAAAGTGCCATCCCTTGAACCGCAGCCAATGTCGGCCCAATGCAAGGTGTCCAACCGATTGCAAACAGTGCGCCAAGTAAGAAGGCGCCAAACAAAGTTCCAGTTGGGACTCGATGGATTCTGATGTCTCGCTGAATCGCCGGGATGGCACCTAGGAAACCTAGACCAAGGATGACAACAACTACACCCATGATCATTTGAATGGTTCGCTGATACTCAAGGAGTAGTTGTCCAATGCCGCCAAATAGTGCGCCATAGGAAATGAACACGACCGAAAATCCAGAAACGAAAACTAGCGATCCCCAAACAGCTCGAGATCTGGATACTGAAGTCCGTTGTGCAGTGGCTCTGGCGCCAGCCACGCCTGTTATGTAGGAGAGGTACCCAGGGACTAGCGGAAGCACGCATGGCGAAAGAAACGAAACTAATCCAGCAGCAAACGCCAATGGGATTGCAAGAAGTAGTGAACCTGATGTGATCGTTTGGACGATTTCAATCGCAGGCATTAACTTTCACTTTCCAAAACTGCGGTAAGTACAACTCGCAACTCAGATTCAGTTGTCGGACCAAGGATTCGAGCCGCTACTCGCCCTTGTGAATCCAAAATAATTGTTGACGGTGTCGCAGCCGGGCCTAGATTTCCAAAAACTAAAGTCAACTGCCCGTCTTCATCGCGAATTGATGGATATGAGGACTTGAATCTTTCGTTAAATGCTTTTGCAGCAGCAAGGCCATCACGAGTATTCAAACCAAGAAACTCAACGCCTTGATTCTTAAACTGCTGATATGAATTCTCTAATTCATCTGCTTCAGCTCGGCAAGGGCCACACCAGGATGCCCAGAGGTTTACGACAACTGGCTTACCTCGCCAATCAGCAATGTCGAGTTTTGAACCATCGAGAGTTTCACCGGCTAAGGAGATTGCATCGCCACGCTCTTCTGGAGACAAGAGCACCGTTGAGCCATCGCCAGAGGTGTAGCCGGTATCTGAAGTGTTCGATCCAGTACTTGCGCTACATCCCGTGAGAAGTGCTATGCACGCTCCTGCCAAAATCCAAGCCGCAACTTTACGCACCGGCGATCTTGCTCGCTTTCCCCAAAAGGTCAGCGCTCGGTTCGGTATACAAAACTGCAACTAACTTGTCATCATCGAAAGTCAATGAAGTTAGCGAAGCCAGGCTGCATTGGCGCTTGCGCGGATCGTGCGGAAATCTGCGATCTTCGAAATCAAGTCGGCTAATCCAAATTGGAAGTTGGTGGCTGACTAGGACTGCTTCGTGACCCCGTGCTGCATCGCGAGCATCGGCTACCGCTTGACGCATTCGCGCAGCAACTACAACATAAGGCTCGCCCCATGATGGGCGAATCGGATTGTAGAGATGTTTCCAGGCTCGTGGCTGTCGCAGAACTCCATCGCCAACAGAAACTCGCTCGCCTTCGAATACGTTGTCGGCTTCGATCAAGTTTTCATCTGTACCGATGGTCAAGCCATGTACGCCGGCAATCGGCGCCGCGGTTTGCTGAGCTCGCTCTAGTGGCGATGCGATAACTGCAGTTACATCACGAGGTGCGAGAGCATCAGCAGCGCGCTGGGCCATTTCGTGACCTAGTTCAGAAAGTCGATATCCAGGAAGGCGTCCATAAAGGACCTTGTCCGGGTTATGTACTTCACCGTGACGCAGTAAGTGAACTGTTGTCCGCATACTACTAATTAGATCACGTTGCGCGACGTCGTGCAGCCGAGCGCTTACGAGACGGACGCCAGCCAACGGAGCCTGAAGTTTCAGCCTCATCGCGAAGTGCACCACCATGGACTGCCAAAGCGTTTGCAAGGGCAGTGATCGTGGCATCCTCAGGAAGTACATCCACGCGCAAACCATGCTCTTGAGCGGTCTTTGCAGTTGCTGGACCGATGCAAGCGATGATCGTAGTTGGATGAGGCTTTCCAGCAATTCCTACCAAGTTACGAACTGTGCTACTTGAGGTGAAGATCACAGCATCGAATCCACCACTCTTGATGGCTTCGCGAGTCTCAACTGCAGGAGGCGCAGCGCGAACGGTACGGAATGCTGTGACGTCTTCGACTTCCCAGCCAAGAGCAGTTAGACCAGCAACCAAAGTGTCAGTTGCGATGTCAGCACGTGGCAAGAAGATTCGATTAATCGGATCGTTGATTGAATCAAACTCCGGCCATTCCTCAAGCAGGCTGGCGGTTGTTTGTTCCTCTTCTGGAACTAGGTCTGGACGCACACCCATTGCGATCAACGCATTAACTGTGTCCTCGCCAATTGCAGCAATCTTGATTCCCGAAAGTGATCGAGCATCTAATCCATATTCTTCAAAACGCTCGCGAATCGCGCGCACTGCATTCAGGCTTGTGAAGATAACCCATTCAAATCTTCCGGAAACAAGTCCGTGAATTGCACGTTCCATTTGTTGTGGTGTGCGAGGTGGCTCAACCGACATCGTTGGAACTTCAAACGGGACTGCGCCAAATGAAATCATTTGTTCGCGTAGGTCTTCAGTTGAATCCTTAGTGCGAGGTACAAGTACGCGCCAGCCATGTAGCGGACGGTTCTCAAACCACGCAGTGCGATCGCCAACAGTCTCACCGATGATGACTATGCCATTACCACTTTGCTTTGCAAGCTTTACTGCATTCGGTAGTGCCTCAAGTGTTGAGTGCAAAGAACGCTGCTCAACAGTTGCGCCATCTCGCACGATTGCAACTGGTGTTGAACCGTCGCGACCTGCCTTGATAAGCGCCTTTGAAACTTCAGTTACACGATCGGCTGCATTGTGAACCACAAGTGTCACAAGCGGATCAATGTGCGCTGACCAATCAACGATTGGTGAGTCAGCATCGATGATGCGAACTTCACGAGTACGGCCACCAGTTAGTGAAACACCAACGTGTGCTGCAACTGCAGTTAGCGGAGATACGCCAGCAGCAACTTCGAAGGCATGTCCTGCCTTAGCGATTGCTGAGGTCTCCATAGCAAGACGACCGTCAAGAACTGGATCACCTGAAAGTAGGCGAACTACCTGCAGGCCTTCCTTGCGCGCATCTAACAAAACTTTTGTGCGGGCTGCTAATGAAAGCGGCGCACCTACGTTGTCCACGGCAACTAGTACTTGTCCCGATGAAACTATCTCGGCAAGGCGAGTTACTTCCTCGTCAACAACTACGACGTCAGCTGCCTGAAGCAACCGATGTGCGCGAACTGTTAGTAAATCTGGGTCGCCAGGTCCGGCAACCACAAAAGACACTCCGACTGCGGCAGAAATCTGCGAGCTAGCCATTTACACACCTACCTTGTTTGTGTACTTACAGCTTTGGGAAGTCATTTTTATCCTGCATTCGCTTGAGTCAGCGCGCTTTGAGATTTGCGCTGTTCGTGGAATGCAAGAATCTGTAGTTCGGTCGCAAGGTCTACGCGACGCACGTCAACACCAGCTGGTACTTCGATAAGTACCGGTGCGAAATTCAAAATACTTGTGATGCCATTGCGAACCATTAAGTCGCAAACTTCTTGGGCAGCTGTTTCTGGAGTTGCAATAACTCCGATTGATGCGCCACTGCTTAGTACAACCTGTGGCAGTTTTGAAATGTCCGTAACAACGATTTCTTTGCCAGCGACAGTTACGGTTTCGCCAACTCGATTTGGGTCAGTGTCGAACAAGCCCACAACCGAAAAACCTCGGGAAGCAAAACCTGGGTAGCCAGCAAGTGCGTTACCTAAGTTTCCAATTCCAACAATTACTACTGGCCAA
>Ga0315902_10004502_pt1 | contig 20143 bp, 14 predicted proteins | sample LakEriMetagenome_9_FD_203523 | JGI IMG/M metagenome (GOLD analysis project Ga0315902, IMG submission 203523) | Freshwater fungal communities from buoy surface, Lake Erie, Ohio, United States - Buoy 12 MA117 | ecosystem: Environmental > Aquatic > Freshwater > Lake > Lake biofilm | place: USA... | reverse complement strand
CATGTTCCATCACCATCCGAACGGCTCGCTCACGCACCTCAGGCGAGTAAGGAGGTCTCTGCTTCTTCTCTGTCATAGGTCCACTCTCTCAAAGAAAATGGCCTCCGGCAAACCCGGCGCGGTTCAATCACCAGCACCAGGCCGGACTTCGCCGAAGGCGGTCATTCAGCATCCGGCCCTCGGCATAAAAACACCCGCTGAGGCATTCGCGTGAGCGGTCTAAACTGAGCAGAATCCGATGGGTCGATGCATCTGCACGGCACGCTGGATGATCTCAAGCGAGGTCTTGAAGTAGCAAAATGGGTTTTTGGTTATACCCGTGTCAACGCACCGGTATTGACCGGCTCAAGGCCAGTTTCTCTGGCTCTGCCGCTACCTAAGAGCGGCGTAACTCTTCAACTAGTCGCGCATGCTCGAGTCGATCAAGCCGATAGCCAAGCGCGAGGACGAGGATAAGGCACGCACCCGCTGCCGGCACCAACGCCATCACGGATCTGATGCCGAGAAGTGCAAACTCCGTTTGATCCACATTTGGCGTGAAGCCGACCCCGTCCAGAAGCAAGCCGAGGATCAGGGCGTTCAGCCCTATTGCTGCTTTCTGGGCAAAGGTTGCGAAGCCAAAGATCTTCGCCTCCGAGCGCCGTCCAGATTTCAGCTCACCATACTCAACTGTGTCCGGCAACATCGACCAGAACATCACGGGCAATGCTGATCCGCCGATCCCGATCAGTACGATGGCCGCGAACGCATATGCCACGGAGATGTTCGCGAAGCAGAAGAACACCAGGTAGCCGATCAAACCGATGCTCCCGCCAAGGAGGAGCGCATCTCTCTTTGAGCGACGCCCTGCCAGCCAAACCCAGAAGGGCACGCAGAGCAAGAGCATCGCGGCAGGCGTAACCAGCGCCCAAAGTGTAAGATCGGGACGTTCGAGTTCGTACTTGAAGAAATAGATCGTATTCTTACCGAACATGGCAAGACATACAGACGACGTGATAATAATTGCAAACACCCGGATCAGCGGTGGGTTTGCGATAAACATGGGAATGACCGACTTCAGGTCGTCCATAAAACTTCCCGTTTGTACCTGTCTGGGTCTTTCGGGCTCACGCATAACCAAACCGCAGTAGAGCAACGCTATCAGGACGATGCAGCCAGCAATGGACGCGGCTGAGATGAAAGCCAGAGACTCCTGCTCCGGACCGAAGAACCCTAGCAAAACGGGCGTTAGGAAAACTACGGTCAAACCACCAGAAGCTGCCCCCACCATCCTGAAGCCCGCGAGTACAGTACGCTCCTGCGCATCATCCGTCAGGCGGGCCTGCAAAGATGAAAAAGGGACCCCGACCACTGTGTAGGCGGTCCGAAGTATCAGATGGGTCAGCAATGCCCACGCTTCCACCGGGATCGTCGTAATTGGCGAAGATGAGAAAGCCAGCGGATAAGACAATGCCAGTGGCAGGGCCCCGAACAAAATGTACGGTCGGAACTTGCCGATGCGGGTTTCAGTCCGATCGGCTAGCGTCGCCATGATTGGGTCAGTGACCGCATCCCAGATCATAGACACAAGGTATATCAAGCCCGCGACGCCGGCGGAGATACCAAGAACGTCTGTGTAGAAATACATAAGGAACAGGGCTGTTCCTTGCCAGATAAGGTTGAAGGCCAGGTCTCCCACGCCAAAGCCAAACTTACTTACCAGAGGGACTTTCAGTGCAGCAGAGGCCATCAGGAAATTCTTCAAAAAAAGATGGGCGTGCAGATCACTCTGCACGCCCAAGCGGGAGGAAAATCAGTAAGCGATGTTGAGTGAGACACCGACCATTCGCCGGGCGTCCGGCGTCGTGTACTGTCCAAGGCCGCCAGCTCCGTCAAACGGCAGATCAAAGATTGACGTGACGAAGTTTTCGTCAGTCAGGTTACGAACGAACAGGCTGGCGACGATCCGGCCGTCGTCAAACTCTGCCCCGAGCGAAGCGTTGAGTATGCCGTATGAAGGCTGGACAGTCGGATTCGGGATATTCTCCGGATACAGACCAAATGTCACATCATCCCGCCAGAAGTAATTCGCTTGCACGAAGCCGAGGATTCCCGCGGTCAGCGAGGCCTCATAGCGACCATCAAGGCTCATGGTCAGCTCCGGCGCGTTTGTGTTGGACTGTCCGGAAGCATCGAACGATATCGCGTTGGCCCCGCCAGCGCTGACCGGTCCGCAAGGCGCACCTACAGTGCTGACAAGAGCGCCCAACCTGGGACACGCCGCTCCTTTAAAGCTCTCGAACTCGCTGTCGTTCCACGCAGCGGCTGCCCCGAGTATCAGATTGTCGGTCACCGAAGCACGGGCCTGGAACTCGACACCTTGGGTCTTCAGCTCGCCGGCGTTGCGGATCGCGAACCTGTTGAGGTTGGTCAGAGCGTCGCGCTCAACCACCTGCGCCTGGAAGTCCTCGAAATTGGTTTGGTAAGCAGCCACTTCGAGACGGAGGCGACCATCTAGCAATTCACCTTTATAGCCGACTTCGAACGACGTCGGAATTTCAGGCCGCACGAGTGTAAATGCATTGGCGGTCAGCCCGGCCGGGATCACGATATCGAGAAGGTTGTTGAAACCCGGGCCTTTGTAACCTCGCGCCGCCGTTGCATAGACATTCGCATTGTCCGAGAGGGCATATTGAGCCCCGATCCGCCAGGAAAAATTGGTATCGGACGTATCTGTTTCGAAAGCCAGGGGAGCGAAAGCGCCGCCTAGTGCGAAGTTAAACGCGTTTGCGCCGGGCGTTCCGATGCGCTGGAAGTCGAGGCCTACTTCTGTTTCTGTGTATCGTGCGCCCAGGATGAACGAAAGTTTGTCGGTCAGTGAAAGCGTACCTTGGCCGAACACTGCCACATCTTGCACGTCGATAACGGTCTCGATGCTGCGTCCGAAAAGCTGCGAGGGCGGAAGCACCACACCGGGCGCCAGTGTGATGCTGGCGCCGGCAGCCTGTGCCTGCGCAAAAGAGAGCGCAAAGCGGCCAACCTGATCGAAGGAACCCTCGTTTTTGCTTTCATAGAAAAAAGCGCCCAGAACATATTCAAGGCGTTCGCCTTCAGGCGAGGTCAACCTTATCTCCTGGCTGAACTGCTCAAGATCGTTCGCTCCGAAGTTATTGTCCAGAACATTGATGGGCGACAGATCAGCATCGTTATTGTCTTTCTGCCGCCATCCGCGCAGCGCCGTCAGAGACGTCAGAGCGAAGTCTCCGATGTCCCAGTTAGCTTCCACCGAAGCACCCTGGCTGATCACCTTGTTAAAATAGTCTCCGGACGCTTCGCCGATCGTCCGATTTTCCGGACCGGCGTCGACCAGTGGCAGCGCGCTTGAGAGAAAGCGTATGCCCGGCCTCGGGTCTGTAGACGCTGAAGCAAGTTGGCGGGGAGTCCAGACGCAGCAGGCATTGTCGCGTTCGGAATAGTCAGCGCGGACCATTACATCAAACTCGGGCGACAGTTCGAAGCGCAACGCGCCGCGGAAGCCAAATTCATCCCGGTTGTTCAGCTCTCTGCCGTCAGACGTAGTGACAATACCGTCGAGCTTGTTCTGATAACCGCTGATCTTGCCGGTAACTTGTTCGCCGGCGAGCGGCCCCGAGACGGCGGCCGAAAGATTGAGCAGACCGTTGTCACCTGCCGCAATGTAAGCCCTCGTCGAGAACTCATCCGTCGGCGCCCGCGTCACGATGTTGATGAGGCCCGCCGACGCGTTACGACCGAACAGCATGCCTTGCGGGCCGCGCAACACCTCGATGCGCTCAATATCGACAATATCGGCCAGCCCCTGCCCGGCGCGCGCTAATGGGACGCCGTCAACAACGGTGCCGACACTCTGCTCGATTCCATCGGCAAAAACGTTTGTCCCAATACCGCGAATTCGGAGCCCAGCTCCTCGCGGCGTGTTAGAGTCTCCAAGTCCGAGCCCGGGAACAACGTATTGAAGATCAGTAGCTGAAACAAAATTACGAGCCTCAAGTTCGTCACCGGTGGTCGCCACGACCGACACCGGAACATCGATCAGGTTTTCTTCACGCTTCTGCGAAGTAACCACAACGCGGTCAAGGACCCGGCCTTCCTCTCCTTGCTCCTCGGACTGGGCGTGCGCGTGAAACCCTGGCGCACATACAGCGATTGCCGACGAAACCATCAAAATGTTTAGCAGCGACTTCATGTTTATCCTCCCATGCCAATTTCGAATTGGCTTACCTGTTGGTCAGCTTTCACTGACCTATAGGTATGTGAATGGCAAGCAGAAAATGAAGCGCTATGGCTTTGCTAATCGGATCAACTGGCTGGTTTCAGAAGCCTGACGACGGTCTCAGCATATTCACGAATGAACTTTTCACTGGTTGTGTCCTTGCCGGCTGCCAGCTTCCAGATCGGCGCAAGCGCCAGGAAAAGCTGGGCCCCGCCCGCCGCGAGGTTCTGCAGGTGAAGCGGCTCAACATCGCTGATTTCTCCGCGATCAGCGCAGGCGCGCACGAACCTGTTAAAACGCCCCACATGCCGGCTGAGATACCGCTCAGCGATCATTCTCGAACGCCAGGTATCGTTGACGCCTTCGAGCATAGGGATGAGGACATAAGCCGGATGTCGTCTGCAGACTTCAAAATAGGCCCGGATAAAGTCGCTGATTGATATCTGGTCTACCGAGCGGCCTTTGTAGAGAACTTCGTCGAAGGAATCGGCGACATTCGCAAAAAGCCAGTCGAGCATTTCCTCCCAGAGCCCCTCCTTCGATCCGAAATAGTAGATCATGTTCTGTTTTGACACGCCGGCTTTGTCGGAAATCGAATTCATCGAAGTGCCTTCAAAGCCGAAATGGGAGAACAGCTCGGCTGCCGCTTCAAGCACTGACTGCCGCGACGCCTCTCGCTGTTCTGCCCGAGTTGAAGTTCCTGGAGTCTTCATTTCACGCTCCCACGTTCGCTCCAAGCTTGTTGCACGCGTAAATCGCAGGCTCAACGCCCGATAATCGAGCTGATTTTTTCATTGACCTGTTGGTCAGCGACGGCTACTCATCGACTTAACGACCAAAGAATGAGGGCAAAACACGATGGGCCGCTTTTCAGAGCTGGATAAGCTCCGTATAGAGAATGATTTCGAATCCGCTGGATTTGCGAAGATCGAAAATCTCGTTTCGGCCGGTGCGGTCGCTGAACTGGTCGCAGCATATGACGACATCATTGAAGGCCGGGTAAGTTGCGGCGAATTCGACCGCAACTTGGGTGGGCTGACACGCCAGGTCATGATGCCGCACCTGTGCCACCCTGCTTTCGCTGAGAATGAAGCCATCAGAAATGCCCAGGAAATTGCAGGCGGGCTGATCAGGAAGCCAAGCCCGGAACTTTTCTTTTCAATGCTGATCTTCAAGCCTCCCGGGCATCCGCATGAAACACCCTGGCATCAGGATATGGCCTACTCAGGCAAACCCTTCACGGCCGCTGGCTCTCGCCTTCCCAACCATGCTGTTGCGCAATTCTGGCTGGCGTTGAATGACGTCGATGAAGAGATGGGCTGTATGGAGTTCATCCCCGGCGTTCAGAACCAGCCAATGCCGGAGCACCTCGTGGCCAGTGGCAAACCGGAGGATGAAGGCAGGCTCCTTGCGATGGCTCATCCATCCCGCGATCTGGATCTGACCCGTGCCGTGAAATGTCCCCTCAAGGCAGGCTCGGCAACTGTTCACGGGTATGCAACGCCGCACTTCACTGGCCCGAACAGATCGCAGACTTCCGGACGGCGAGCCTTCATTTTTTCCTTCGCGAATCTCGACGCTTTTTCCTCCATTGCCGATCAGCGGGGAGAATGGTCGCAGCGCCCCCAACCGGCAGGCGCGCCATAAACGGGATGACCGTCCAACCCGTAGACAAAGCCGTCTCGTCACAACGTTTGCGCGTTCACCTCAACGACGGAACGCTTCTTGGCCTTCCCGCATGGAGCAGTGTACCGAGAAACTCGAGCCACGACATCGACTTCGCGCAGATCAGGCGTGAAGGATTCTGCGGTCTCCAGAGTTATGCGCCAAATGATCGAGCAATCGAGGCCGGCCTGCTCAGCTCGGGAATGGCCAGAATCGTTGACGCGTCTTCCTGTGATGACGTTATCTGCCAGCACAAAGCCTGGGATTTTGAAGTATCCACCGTACACCTTGGAACTGGGTTCGAGTCAGATACAGAAAGCTACCGGCTGGTCGAAGCCTTGCTGGGGGCTGCCGCGAAGCACTATCATCCGGTCTATGTTGAAACGCACAGGGCAACGATAACGCAGGACCCGGTCCGAACGCTGGACCTGGTCGCGAAGTTCCCCGAGCTTCGCTTCAATGCCGACCTGTCGCATTGGTATACAGGTCTGGAGATGCGGTACGGCGACTTCGAGGCCAAGCTTGACAGGCTGCAACCCGTTTTTGACCGAGTGCGGTACATGCACCTTCGGATGGGTCATTCATGCGAAATGCAGGTGCCACTTCCCCAATTGCGTAATCACGGCGCCTGGCAGGATTACCTGGCTCTCTGGAAAAGATGCATGACGGGGTTTCTGGCGAGCGCCAAAAAGAACGAGCGACTATTTGCTGCCCCGGAACTCCTGCCTGCACGTGTGCTGCACCAGGGTAGGGAATTTACTCTGAACTACGCGAGGCTCCGGGATCCGTCTGATCCGTATTCGGAATATTCCGATCGCTGGACTGAGGCACTCGAGTTGAAGGCTATCGTCGAAAGCATCTGGCGAAACTGTCTGAAGATTCAAGAAGAGGTCACGAAATGAACACAACGGAATCCGCAAATCTGCCGTCGGTCAGCACCCTGTCGATTGAGGAGAAGGTATCGCTTCTGAGCGGGGCAGATTTCTGGCGCTCCCGGGCATTGCCCGGGCACGGCGTACCGTCCGTCAAGCTATCCGATGGCCCTAACGGAGTCCGCGGCGACCTTTCGAGATCCATACCCGCAACCTGCTTTCCGGTCGGCGTGTGCCTGGGCGCAAGCTGGAATCCGGGCCTTCTTGCAGAAGTCGGGCTCGCGCTGGCGGCAGAAGCACGCGAAAAATCCGCACATGTTGTTCTCGGCCCCACCATCAACCTGCAGCGAACACCGATCGGAGGGCGCAACTTCGAATGCTATTCCGAGGATCCTTACCTTACAGGAATTCTTGGAACAGCATTCGTCGCGAGTCTCCAGGCCGAGGGCATCGGGGCCTGCCCAAAGCATTTCGTTGCCAACGACACAGAGTTCGAACGTCACACGATAAGTTCCGTTGTGGATCAGGAAACGCTTGAGGCGGTTTATCTGTTGCCGTTCGAGATGATTGTCAGGCGCGCCAGACCCTGGATGATCATGTCATCCTATAACCGCGTGAACGGTACGTACGCTTCTTCACACACTGAACTTCTGGTCACCACCCTCAAGGACAAATGGGGATTTGACGGCGTCGTCGTATCGGACTGGGGCGCCGCGCTGGAGACGATACCAAATGCGCTCGGCGGGCTGGATCTCGAAATGCCCGGCCCCTCCAAGGTGTGGGGCAAGAAACTCGTCGCGGCCGTCGAGGAAGGAAAAGTCAGTGAAGCGATCATCGACGAAAAGGTCGAGCGGCTGTTCAGGCTGATAGAGCGAACAAAAGCCTGCGCCGGACAAGCAGAACAACCGGAAACAGGCATCGACGTCCCTGAAAAGCGAGACCTCCTGAAGCGAGCCGCGCAGGAGGGCATGGTCCTGTTGAAGAACTCGGAGAATACTCTTCCGCTTGAGCCCGGGTTCAAAGGGAGGATTGCGGTGATCGGTCCAAACGCGGCACGTGGGCAGATCATGGGAGGCGGCAGTTCATATGTAAACAGCCATCGTCCAAGCCACCCGCTTGAAGGCATCAAGGCGGCCTTTCCGAACGCCACTATTGAATATCTGCAGGGTTGCAGGAATAACAAGTATGCTCCGCTCATCGATCCGTCGAGTATCAGACATCCTTCCGGCCTGCAGACCGGCTTTGAGAAACGCACCTACGCAACATCGCGCTTTGATGGACAACCGATAAGCTTCGACCGCATTCCATCGAGTGTCATGAAGTTGCTGGATGCTGCCGGCGCTGAGACGAACGAACCAGCCGGAATAATTCTGGAGGGAGACTACACTCCCGAAACCGGCGGCACACATGTCCTGGGGCTTATGAGCGCCGGACGCGCACGCCTTTTCGTAGATTCCGAAGAAGTCATCGATAACTGGACCGATTGGCGGCGCGGGTTCAGTTTTTACACTTTCGGCAGCGACGAGATCCGGGCAAACTTCGATTTTGAAGCTGGCAGGTCCTATCGTCTTCGCATCGAATACGAGCGCCCGTCCGCTGCGCTGATTGCCGGGGTCCAGTTTGGAATTGAGCCGCCCCTTTCCGATACAGCCATCTCGGAAGCGGCGCATCTGGCAGGGAACAGTGATGTAACATTCCTGATCCTTGGATCGAACCCGGACTGGGAAACCGAAGGCAATGACCGCGAAGTCCATGGCCTGCCCGGCAGCCAGAATGAGCTCGCCGAATCGGTTCTCAACGCAAGCGCGCGCACGATCGTCGTTATGAATGTCGGCTCGGCAACCGAGATGCCCTGGTTTGAGAAGGCCGACGCCGTACTGGTGACGTGGTTCGGAGGACAAGAGATGGGCAATGCGCTCGGAGACGTCGTGTGCGGCCGGGCCGACCCTGGCGGTCGCCTCCCATTCTCCTGGCCAAAGCATCTTTCCGATCATCCTGCCATGAAGACTTATCCGGGCCGGGACGGCGAGATGCCCTACACCGAGGGGCCCTACATTGGATACCGCGGTTTCATTGCGCAGGATGTTCAGCCCCTGGCACCCTTCGGCTTCGGCCTCAGCTATGGCGATGCGGAAATCGGGGCCGCGAACTGGCGCCATGATGCAGGCAGCGATGTGCGCGTTGCCGAGGTCGAGATTGTGAGCCGGTCGAACCGGGCCTCAACAGTCGTGGTTCAGGCCTACGCTGAGACAATCGTGAGACCGGGCAGCAAGCCATTCAGAGCCCTTGTCGGAATTGCAAAACTGGTCCTCAGAAGTGGAGAGACCCAGACTTTGGACCTGCCGTTGGATTATGCACCCATTAGGAGCTTGGTTGCTGGTTCATCTCCGGCAGATATGCCCATTCGGGTGCTGATCGGAACGAGCGCTGAAGGACCGTTCAGTACCTTAGACTGACAATCTGGGGGTGACCTGCTGCGTGAATTTCGGGCCAAAGGCCCATTGCGTAGCGACTGTCGGCTTAGGGCCAAAGACGTGAGTAGGTCTTACCGAGTCTTGCGGCTCGAATACCCCCCTTCCCTGCCCCTGCTTGAGTGCGCGCATGCACGCTTGTTTCAGCTGAGTGAAGCGCCAAGCCAAGGTGGTCGCTGACGTGCGCAGGCTGGCGTCCGGTTTCGTAGAATACCGACCTAGCCAGACGATTGCAGATGGTTACGGAGCCTCAACCGGGGCACCAGTGGGGCACGGCTATTTTTGGCGTTTTGCGAGAAGGCGTTAAAGCCTTGTTTTAATGGCGCACCCGAAGAGATTCGAACTCCTGACCCCCAGACTCGTAGCCAATTTCGCTCTTTGTGGGTTCAGACGATTTTCGCTTGGCCGATACGCTCTGCGCCAACAAACAAAAAAAGTCATGCCGGCGACGCTGAAAGCGGAGGGACGACATTGCCGAGATTGCGAGCAGAGTAAGTCAGGGACCTGATGCGCATACCCATGGAGATTCAGTCGCGGCGCGAGCGGCAGCTCGAAACTCCTGTTCAACTTCTCGAACTAGTTCGGCGACAGCGGCCAGTCGCTTTACGCCGCTTACTGAATGACCTGCACTCCAAAGATCGGTCCAACGCTTTGGCCCGCCACCCCCCGCGCCAGCCGAAAAAAGCGTTTGTGCAGACTGATGCGTCATAAGCGGCGAAACATCCGGCAACACGATACCTGCGGCACGCAATGACGGTTCAAGCATATTTGTTGGCAAGCCAGTGAATGCCGACGTGAGAAGGATGTCATCGAGATCGCAATCCACGAGCATCTGCTTGTAGCGGTATGATGCAGCGCTCTCGTGCGTGGCAATGAACCGCGTACCCATGTATCCAAGATCGCAGCCCAACGCTAACGCCGCCCAAAGGGACGCTCCATCGCATATCCCACCGGCCAGGATAACTGGACCATGGAAAAAATCCCGCACTGCGCGCGTGAAAGCAAAACCGTTTAGACTCCCGGTTTGCCCACCCGCGCCAGCCGACAGCAACACCAGCCCATCAGCTCCGCACGCAATCGCCTTTTTTGCATGTTCCAATGTGGCAACATCGGCAAATACAAGAGAGCCTGCCTGATGAAGAGGTTCAATGACATGCTCAGGTGACCCTACGCTCGTGATCACAAGTTCGACACGATGCCGGCAAAGCACGTCTAGGTGATCGCGCAAGTCAGAGCGCTTGATAATCAGATTGGCGCAAAACGGCGCATCCTGAGGCGCGAGAGTCTCACTAAAGTAACCCAACCAAGAATCGAGCTCAGCTACAGTTCTGCAATTAGCCGTTGGGAACGCCCCAATGACCCCAGCACGGCATGCAGCGACGACCAGATCACGGCTAGATACCGTGAACATAGGCGCGGCCACCAGCGGAAGGCTCAACCGTCCGTCAAATCGCTGCAGCAGGTTCATCAATTGACTGCACGATCTTGACCGGCCCAGAAGCGCGCCCGCAAGCTTGCCTTGTCCACTTTGCCAATGGCTGTAAGCGGGAGATTCTCGACGAACTCAAAAGACTTCGGGACGTGAGTCGAACCCTTTTTTTCCTTCACCCAGGCCGCGAGCAGGTCCTCATCCGGTCCTTGGTTTGAACCGCGGACTACAAACGCTTTCACCGCCTCGCCCCATTTCTCATCCGGAACGCCGATGACAGCGGCATTCACGACACCCGGATGGGAGAGCAGTGCATCCTCGACATCACGCGGGTAGACGTTAAATCCGCCCGAAACGATGAGCTCTTTTTTCCGATCGACAATGTAAATGCGCCCCTCGTCATCTCGCCAGGCCACATCTCCGGTATGGATCCAGCCATCCTTGAGCACTCCTTTGGTCGCCAGGGGCTGTTTCCAGTAACCGCGCATCGCGTATGGAGCTCGAACACAAATCTCTCCGCGTTGGCCAGGCGCGACGTCTTGCGCTTCATCAGATCTGATCTTTACCTCACAATCCACCATAGGACGCCCGGCCGATGATAGGAGATGCGGCTTTAGCGGATCGTGATCATCGAACCCCAGTGCCGAAATCACGAAGCACTCTGTTTGCCCATAGAGCTGGAAGAACACAGGCCCAAATCGTTCCAGCCCTTCCGCGAGCCGCGCGGGTGACATGGGAGACGCTCCGTACACGATCAGTTCGAGAGATCGGACATGTTCGCGGCCCCACGACGGGTCATCCAGCATTGCATAGATCATGGACGGAACGAGAATGGTGAAGTTGACAGCATTCTCCCTGATGCGCCGGACAACACCATCTGGGGAAAACGAGGGCATCAAATCTACCGTGCCGCCCTTTGCAAGGACCGGGCCGACAAAGAGACCAGCCATGTGAGAAATTGGTGCTGCGGTCAGAAAGTTCGGCGCTCGAGGCAGGGGGAAGTTTGCCAGGATACACGCCAAGCCGGCAGATAATTCGCGATGTGTCCTGACGACGCCCTTGGGACGACCAGATGTGCCTCCGGTATAGTTCAAAGATGCCACATCGCCTAAGTGCGACATATCAACTGCAGAATGTACATTCGCCTGTGCAGCTTCAAGCAGATCAAATCCGATTCCCGCTTTCCCAAGCGAAAACATCTTCTTGAGCGATGCAACGCCCGCCAACTGTGCAGCACGATCGCGATAGCGATCAACATCGATCAGCAGAAAAGATGCCTCGGCGTCTACGATCTGGTTCATATGGTCCTGAAAAGAACCCAACGGATGCATAGGGGTGGTGATCGCACCAAGCGCGTGTGCGGCGACCCCAGCGCACCACGCTTCAATACGATTACTCGTCAGGCCCGCAACAACATCCCCTCGCCTGACCCCGGATTGGGCCATCACCCCTTGCATTCGACCAATCAGATCGAGCGCGGCGCGGTAGGTCAGGCTCTGCGCACCCAGCCGGAACGCGATGCGTTCCGGGTACGCAGCAAGCGCGCTCAGGATCATCTTTGTCGACGTGGGGTATACCTGCCACAGCTGTTCTTGGGGCTTTGAACCCAGCGATGCGAGGCCTTTGTAACTTCCTATCCGTCCGCGCGCACTGAAGAACGGCACGACTTCTATCCCTCAAAGCATTCGTTCAGAAAGCTGAGCACTTTCTGTCGTGTTCGCGCTTCTTCCTCGAGCTGTGCGGGCGTCCTTTCTCCACGCCCTGCACGTGCGCCGAAGTCACCCTCCCGCCCCCAATAGAAACCATGCAGGCTATGCTCAAGCGTCAGGACTTCCGCCGGATTTCCCGCGGCGTGAAGCCGGTCAATCAGACCTTGAACAAAATCATGCGGCACTTGCTCGTCCGCCCGGCTAGTAAGCAGGAGGACACGCGCCTCGATTCGCGCAGCGTTCTCTTCGACCGAATGATCCGTCAGAAAGGCTTCGTATGCAGATGAAGTGTTTCCGGCCGCACGGCTGACAAGCGGGCGCAGCCGGTCTCTGGCGGTGGACATCCAGGATTGCGCGCGAGACGAGGACGTAGACCACGGCGGTTGAGACAGATCTCCTTGGAAAAAGACAACAGGATTGGTGAGAAAGGGCGAGCCGGCTACGACGCAGCCCATTGACTGCGGCGCAATAATCGATGCCCGAAGGGACAGCCGCCCCCCATTGCTTCCGCCGAACACTGCGACCTTTTCTGGGTCTGCGTCAGGCAGCTGACTTGCGAAGGAAATCGCGTCAACGATGTCCGTCTCCTCAGCGCCGAACCAAGCATTTCGGAAGTCAGGCGCGAGGATGACCCAATCCTGCTGATTGAACATTTGGACAGTAGGGCTGTCACTATCTGGAGCAGCAACACCACGCATGACCTCGATCGGCCGGTCTCCCAGCCCGCCGTGTACGGACACGAGCACGGGATACCGCCCGGGTGCAGCAGGACTCGACACGACCGCACTCAGTTCGCGGCCATCACGCATTCTTATCGAAATCTCCTCGACACGGCGCTCAGAGTTGGCTGCGGGTTGAGCAAGCGATTGCGATTGCGACAGCGCCGAACACGATGCAACCGCCACCGCAGAAAGTGCAATCGGAGCAACGATCCGGATGGTGAGCATAGCTAAAACGCTGAGCTGACTTTGACCCAAGTATTTCATCTCCCACCTCCAAAAAATGTCACAATCGTTGGCTTGGCCAAACGCATGATTTACCGGCATCAGGTTCACTGAGGCGTCAGTGCGTTCTCTTTCAGGAACGCCCAGATATAGTCGGCGCCTGAAACCTCCTGGCTCGAGATGCCCGAGAGCCTGGCCCGCCGCGGATCACTGGCGATAAGCTCGCTTTCGCCTGGAAGCCTGTGACCACCACCCACGACCGTCATCAGCTGCACCGGCGCAGCGCAGTCTACGCCAGCGTCGAGCTTGACCCGCGTACCATCATCAGGAACGCGATCGGGCCATTCCATGCGTTGAAAACTGTCATCACGACAACCGTTCCGCGACGCCCAGTACGAAAAAGTCCTCGGCGCACCGATAACTTCGCCTCTATCATCTCCCGACATGGCGGCCACCGGCCCTCCATTGAAAGGCATGAGCTGATCCGCATCTCCGGCTATGAGCAAGACGGGCAGCGCACGAACAGGTCGACAACTCTCGATCAACGGCTTTGGCAAGCTAGCTGAAAAGCTTGCAACACCGGCCAGGCGATCGGAAAGCTCACAAGCGAGACGCAAAGTCATCATGCCGCCATTCGACCCCCCCGTCACGTAGATGCGCGCCGGATCTGCAATGCCCTCATCGACAAGATGATCTATCATTGTACGGAAGAACGCGATGTCGTCGGCGCCGTCTCCGCGTTGGATCAGGAAATCTGTTCCTCTCCCATCATTCCATCCTTCGCCTCTTCCATTCGGATGCACAGTCACAAAGCCCTCTCGCATGGCAGTATCCTGAAATCCGAAGCGCAACGTCACCCGGCCGTCGGCGGTCGAACCGCCATGCAGGACAAAGAGAACGGCCTGCGGCTTTGTTCTAGGGCTTTCAAAACCGGATATCCAATAAGATCGCACCTCCCCAGCCACGTTGATTTCACGTTGCTCGAGTAGAAGAGGTTGATCTGGCGTGGCGGCCGCCGGAGGGCTGGCAGGCGAGGATCCGCAGCTTGCAGACAGCGACATTGCCGCCACAGAAACCGCGGCCAAGAGTACGGATGGGCCAGTACGCATCGCGATCTTCCGTATTACATTGCCACCCTCCCTGCCTGACAGCGTCAGGTGGGGAGTATTGGGGACCCACCTAGAACCTGTAACCGAGAGTGATGCGCCAAGTCGCTGGCTGGTTCTCCTGCGCATTGAACGCCTGACTTCCCGGCGAGATGTTGAAGTAGCTCTCGTCCGTGACGTTCTTGCCGCTCAGAACCATTCGCCACTTTTCGCTCTCGAAGCCGACAGATGCGTCGAACAGATTTACGTCGTCCATTTTGTTGGTGTTCTGAGGGTCTTCAAACCCCCCGTATTCACCTCGCCAGCTCGCCATCGACACAAGATCGAAGCCGCCGCCGACCGGCAGCCGGTATATCAAGCTTGCAGCAGTGGTCGTTTCCCGCAAGCGCTGCAGCCGCCGCCCGTCGATTGAAATCGTTGTGAGTGTTGTTGCCGGATTGGATTGCGCATTCGAGAAGATCGATCCGCCCCCATACTCGCCGTCAGCCCATGAGAAGCTGAGACGCGGTGACAGGACGCCCCCCGCAAAGTCGAAGCGCGCGCTCAGCTCGCCATCCACACCGAGCTGTTCTGAATCACCAACGCTCCCGAGTACACCGACATTTCGGACAGTGCTCGTAGCTGCGGTGCCAGCGAACACTGAGTAGTTTACGAGCGTACCTTCCTTCTGATTGAGATAAGCGTTGATATTGTACCTCAAACTGCGCCCGATACGGCCGCGGACACCCGTCTCGTAACCAGTGACAAACTCTTCTTCGTAAACCAGAGGGATCGCAATACTGCTCACCCCGTCCCCAGGCTCGCCCAGATCGTTGTTGAAGCCTCCGGCTCGAAAGCCGGTTGCGATCCGGCCGAAGAGATATTGATTATCCGACCATTGCCAGTTGACCGAGACGCTGGGCGTCCACCGGTCAAAAGTCTCTGACGCATTGACAGAGCGCGTGAGTTGCTCATTTGCCGCCGTTGCTGGATTGTCGAGCCTGAAGATATTGTCGAGCGCGAAGTTCTTCTCGTCTTCACTGTAGCGAATGTCGAAGCTCGCCTGAAGATTGTCGCTGACCGCCCAATTCAGCGCGGCGTAGACCGCGTAGGAGGTATCGTCAATTCCCGAATCTTCAACCCGGTAGGCATTACGCGCCACTGTTTGGATCTGCGCGAGCGTACATGTGGGAGCCACTGTGCAGGCAGTCGGCAGAACTCCGGGTACGTCAGTCAGCCCTTGGAATACGTTATTCTTTATCCCGTCTGCGAAGCGTTCAGTGCCAAAGTCGGAATCGACCTTGTTGTACTCGATGCCCACAAGCCAATCTATTGCGCCATCGCCTGCTGAAAGCAGTCGCAGGTCTTGGGTGAATCGCTCGAAGTCCTCTGATCCAAGCGCGACCGTGGGGACGAGGCGCGCGTTCTTGTTGTTGCCGAAGGCGTCCACTTCTGACTGCGTTATTGCTTCGCGGCGACGCTGCGCCGAAGTGGATTGAAGCGTTACACCCCCCAGATCCCACGACATCTCTAGGATATTGGTATCCGTGGTGCGGTCAAAAAAGCTGGCGGTGTCAACCGGCTTTACAAAGCGCCCCACCGAATAACCCGACGGCGCCCCCGAAGGGTTCACCGGCGGGTCATTCTCTGGGAGGATTTGACTGAAGGCGATGACGTTAGGGCCGAATTCATCGGCGCGCTCGAGCAAAAGGTTCAGATTGAAATTCTCGCTTGGCTGCCAAGCCAATTGTGCACGAAGCGCTGAGCTTTCTTCCTTATCAAGAACTTCGCCAGTTATCGAACTCGTATAGAAGCCATCGGACTGATCTACCGCTAGCGCGCCGAGCCTGATCTGGAGCCGGTCCGTAACAGGAATGTTGACGATACCCTCGCCGCTCACATTTTCGTTTGTTCCATAAGCGAGATCCAACGACCCTTCGAATTGATCTGTTGGCTTCTGAGATATGATGTTGACGGCGCCGCCAAGCGCATTTCGACCGAAGAATGAGCCCTGCGGACCCCGAAGGACCGTGACCGATCCTACATCAAAGAAATCGACCGGGATAAAGTTACGGCCACCGGCATTGCCGCCCGGCACAAAGACCCCGTTTCGATAAAGTCCCGATCCGGTCTCCGCATTGTTCTGACGCGCGGCGCCTTCACCACGGATGAGAAACTCATCATTGAAGCCGGACCCGTTGTCGATCACGTAGAGACCAGGCGTGACCCGTGTGAGATCCTTGCCCGACCCAACACTCAGATCTTGCAGATACTGCGCATCGAAAAAGCTGATGGAAGCGGGAACGTCTTCCAATTGCTCCTCGCGCTTGCGCGCTGTGACAACAATCGTGTCAGCTATCAACTCAGAATCCGCCGCTTCACTCGGGGCAGCTGAGTCGTTCTTCTCGGGTTGATCGGGTGTAACTGTCTGCGCCCACGCGGTCCCCGAAATCGCCCCCACTGACTCCACGCACAATGACATCAGGAGCCCAACACGTATCACAGACATAATTTCCTCCCGTCTATGGACGCCGGAAATTTGCTCTTTACCCGGCGCTTTCTTTATTTGGTTCGTTCTAGTATCATTTAAATTCTGTGGTCAAGTGCTTATTGCGACTCAGGCGTCCAGTTGGAGAGAACACGTGACAAGATCGACACCGCGAAAAACTGCAAAGGTCACGCATCTCAAGAAAGGGCGCCCGCCTCGTGATGAGGCGATAGCGCGCCGTCAGGAACGCACTGACGAATTGCTGCGCGCATCAGCGGTGGTTCTCGAGCGCTACGGTGTCCGCCAGACTTCAATGGATGCACTTGCTGAACAACTCGGGATCCCCAAGACCGTGCTCTATCGCTATTTCGGTTCGAAGGATGAAATCGTCCGTTCCATTCTTCACCGCATCCTGAACCAATGGACCGAACTGCAAACTCAGCCCTGGAGAGGCCTCAGTCACAACCTGCGCGAGGTCATCGCGCTGGCGCGCGCCAATCAGAGCGAATTTCTCTTGCTGGCCCGGCACAGCGCGACCGACCCTGATTTGCGTCCCTTCTTCGAAAGCCTGCACTCCAGCATCGTCGACCGCACTGACAAATTGCTGGAACTTTCAAGTCCTTCGATGGCAGCCGATAGTGTCATCCGGCAGCTTTGCTCCCAGGCTGTGACCGGTTTCATGATCGATGCCGTGCTCTGGTGGTTAAAGAATGGTGACAAGAAAAGAGACGATGACTTTTTCCGATGGGCTCGGCAGTCCCTCGACACGCTTTACCGCCAATGGATGCCCGACTCGGACTGGCGCCCCAATCTGAGCAAAGACAAGACGCCGTAGTCATCAGCTCAGTCAGAGCTGAGCACTCAGCCGTCCTGATAAAGCGGTGACGAGGCTTTGAGAAAGGCCTGGTTTAAAGTCGCTTCTGCGACAACAACGCCCTCGCGTGTCAGCCTGCTTCGGATCCACATGCACTCAGTACGCGGAGTCTCCGTAAGCGCGATGAGCTCTCGCTCCAGCCCATACTCCTCATTCGGAAAAAGAGGCCCGGCCAAGATCTTGATCTCTTGATCAGCGAACAACCCGATCACAGGCTGCGACACTGGAAAAGGATCCTCCAGCGCGACATGCTGGCACAGAACACTGATCATTTCGACCGGCATCAAAGGACGCCCCCATGGAGTCAACGCGCCCTCTTCATACCACGACGACGGCTCTGTAATGACCTGGAGCTTTTGTCGTAGCGTGAAAGGATAGAGCGCTCCGAAATGGTCATCAAACCCCATCATGACCGGACGTGATGATGTCCGCATGCCGACTTGGGCGCCCGCCAGAATACGCGCCGAGACCAGCGGAACCGATCGCTTCAGTTTCGAATAAACCGCCGACGGATAATCGCCACTTCCGATCGATGCTCCGCCTTCCAGCACCACCGTTCCGTCTTCCTTCTTTACTGCGACATCGGCGCCCTCATTGCCCATCGGTGCCGCAAAAGCGCGCACTGCCTCACCTTCATAGCTAGGGGAACGATAGTTTGCAGAAATCGTCCCGGTTTCAAACCAAGCAGTCCCCCACAATTGGTATAGCAAGGGCGCCAGCTGGCTAAAGTGAGTTGGCCCTTCAATTGTGCCGCCGCGAAATCCAAGCTTCTGCGCCGTTGCGTCATCATGGATAGAGGCGCCTGAGTTATAGGTCTGCTCAATCAGAAGGTTAGTCGGTCTGCGCCAGGGACCACTCAGGCTACGATTTGAGTCGCGCGCCGCAACTATATCGGCAGAGAACACTTCAGACACGGGCAGCCCTTTCGAGAAAAAATGAACTAAGCACGCACGACCGGCGGCAAACGATAATCACCGTCCACGAGAGGGCGCGCTGGCCGATAGGCACGCAGAATGAGCGCGAATGGTCCGCGAGGACACGGAAGCCAGTTCGCGCGCATGATGTCTCCCGGGTCGTCAGGAGCAATAAGAATGTCCAGCGCGCCGCCTGAGGAGAATTGAAGACCCGAAGTGCGGTCTCCAATCATAAATCGTTGAAGGGGGTTATCGAAGAAAAAGAGTTCGCCACTCGGCAGAACTTCATAGAGCGATAGCGACCAGAACGCTTCAACCGGTGGAGTGCCCCCAGCTGGAAAGGAAATCCGGTAAGCGCTGCGGCCATCAAACGTGGCATTGCCCTGCATCCCAGATGCACGCATGTACATTGCTTCCGTCGAGGGAAGTGCACCGAGGCCCCACGTTGCTATGGACGCACGATACAAATAATCGGTGCCAAAGTTTCCGATTGTGGGTCTCGGATAGATCCAGCCATCCTCAGATTCAGCACTTTCGATTATCCGATCAATGTCAGCTCTAGCCGCGAGAAGCCCCGCTTCGGCCTCATGCGTCAACGCAGAATCGGGCGCTGCCAGCACCGGTCTCGACAGACCTGCAGATGTCCATGTCGCGACAAAGGATTCGTCTGCCTGAGTGGGAGGCGCCTCAATCTCGAGCAAACGCAGGATATCCCCCAGTTGAACGTGCGCGGGCGATTCGCGGCCAGTTGCCGGGTCTGCCGCACGACCAGCCGGCCCTGTGATTTTCAATCCATCTTGTACGGCATGGGCACCGGGCAGATCTTGTTCATTAAGCACCAATGTTCGCGCTTGAGCCCAAACCCACCAAGTTGGCGCCCGAACTTCACCTTCACGGGGTGCCGCATTTGGAGGCACCAGAACAAGTCTAAGTCCGTTGCCCGAAGTGGCGCGTGCGCCCACGACATGGAAATTGTTGGAGAACATGTCGAGGAGCGCCAGAGAGAAGTAGCGACCACCTGCAGTCGGCACATCAATTTCGACTGGCCCTTCCCTCAAATCAATCCAGGCCGATGAATAGAGGGTGTCTGCATTTGGCGTGGTTACATGTCGAGAGGCGGCCGAAGCAAGGCGCCTCACATGCCGAAAGGTGTTAGGCCGCGGGCCCAAGGTGCGGTCTCTGGCTCGTGCCATCTCCAGAACCGGCAGTCCGTACAGAAACAAGTTCCTGCACGCCATGACGGTATGAGAGCTGCGAGAACGCGGTGGGCCCGAAAGGCAACCGGGCAATAAACCTAGACCAAGCGCGGCGGCCAAAAGACTACGCCGGCCAATAAGCAATTCACTCATGGAGGACATGATCCTTCACTTTACAGTTAAAGGAGTTACACATACAGACTTAAATGTCGACACTTAAGCGATCGGCTATGGGTTTGATATACCAGAACTGCCATCTCGTGCG
>Ga0315902_10004500_pt1 | contig 20148 bp, 13 predicted proteins | sample LakEriMetagenome_9_FD_203523 | JGI IMG/M metagenome (GOLD analysis project Ga0315902, IMG submission 203523) | Freshwater fungal communities from buoy surface, Lake Erie, Ohio, United States - Buoy 12 MA117 | ecosystem: Environmental > Aquatic > Freshwater > Lake > Lake biofilm | place: USA... | reverse complement strand
GAGCCCAGCCGGTGTCGGGCGCGTCGCGGTTCGGTCACGACTGGCTGCCGGTGGTCCCGCGGTGCACACTTGACGGCATGACCGAGACGTTGTCGTCCAACGGACCGCTCCCCGATTCCGACGGGTCATCACCCCCGACGCGCGATCCGCATGATCGGGGCCCGGATGTGAAATTTCCGCCGCCGCTGGCGTACGTGTTGGCGATTGGTGCCGGCCTGCTGCTCGATCGGGTCGCCCCACTGGGGTGGCTGCGCTCACATCCGATGGCAGAGATGGTGGGTGGAGGGATCGCGATCGCGGGGCTGGTCCTCGTCTATACGGGGATTCTTACCTTCCGCCGCGCCCGGACCGCGATCTACCCCAATCGCCCCGCCAAGCGCGTCGTGGACCATGGCGTCTATCGGTTCACGCGTAATCCGATGTATGTGGGCATGACGGCGTTTCATTTGGGACTCAGCGTCATGCTCGCCTCGACCTGGGCGCTTCTGCTGCTGCCGGTGGCGTTGCTGATCATCACCACCCAGGTCATTCATCGCGAAGAACGCCATCTGCGGGAGCGCTTCCCTGTGGAGTATGGCGCGTACTGCGCGAGGGTACGTCGATGGATCTGAGTGCCCGAGCACGGGCCGTACGCGCCGCGAAGGGAATCGCTGCCTGGTGTCTGCTGTGGATGGCGCTCTGGATGATCGTGATCCCCCGTTCGTGTTCTGCGCAAGCGACCGGTTCATTGGTACGCCGTTCCCTGCCTGTGGTGAGACCCGTAGCGGGGATGGTCATCACGCGCTCCGTGCGCATTGCCCCTGGGCGGTATGCGTTACGGGCCCCGGTGTCGAATGATTCGGCGCTCATCACGATCCGCGGCAACGACATCACGGTCGATTTTCGCGGCGTCACCTTAATTGGGCAGCCGGCCGACAGCGCGCCGGACGCAGCGGTCGGTACAGCGGTCCGCATTGATGGAGGACACAACGTGCGCGTGCATGGGCTGACGGCGCACGGCTACCGCTTCGGAATCCGGGCGAACTCGGTGCGCGGGCTGAGGCTCGACGCACTGGACTTAAGTTATGGATGGAAGCCGAGGCTGTTCAGTGTCGTGGAGCATGAGAGCCTGAATGATTGGTTGTCGTACCACAAGAACGAGCAGGACGAATGGCTCCGCTTCGGCGCCGGCGTCTATCTGCGCGGGGTGACGGGCGGTTCGGTGCAGCGGGTGACGGTTCGGCAGTCCATGAATGGGCTGCTGCTCTCGCATAGCGATTCGCTCACCATTCGCGAGAATGATTTCTCGTACAACAGCGGGCTCGGTATCGGCATGTACCGTTCGAGCTGGCACACGATCGTCGGGAACCGTGTCGATTATGCGGTGCGTGGCTATTCACACGGATTCTTTGCCCGTGGTCAGGACTCGGCCGCCCTGCTGATGTTCGAGCAGTGTGCGCACAATGTGGTCGCCTATAACAGCATGACCCATTCGGGCGACGGGCTGTTTCTCTGGGCCGGGCAGCAGACGATGGACACGGGGCAGGGCGGGTCGAACGACAACCTGTTTCTCGCGAATGATTTCAGCTTTGCGCCGACGAACGGGATGGAGGCGACGTTCAGCCGGAACGACTTCATCGGCAATCGTGTCGAGGGGAGTACGCATGGTCTGTGGGGTGGATACAGCTACACCTCGCGCATCGTGGGGAATTGCTTCGCCAACAACCGCATCGCCATCGCGGTGGAGCATGGACAGGACAATCTCGTCGGTGGCAATCGATTCACCGGCGATACGCTGGCCATTCGCTTGTGGGGCGACAGCATCGCGCCGAGTGATTGGGGGTACCCCAAGCACCGGGACACGCGCAGTCGCGATTGGCGCGTGGTCGAGAACCAGTTTGTGGGGGTACGTGAGCGGTGGCGTGTGGCGAATACCACCGGGATAGACTCCAGTCGCAACGTGGTCTGGTCTGCAGATTCGGCGGCCGTCGTGTGCGATCCAATCCGCCAGATTCCGACCACCGCGTGGTGGCGGACACCTACAATTCCTGAAGCGCCGCGGCGCTGGCCGATCTCTGCGCATGCCTCGGCGCCGCGGAGCGCCATTGTGGTCGATGCATGGGGGCCGTTCGATGGGCTCTCGCCGAAGCTGTGGCCGATAGACAGTACGCGCGCGGTCCCATTGCGGCTGGCTGTGCTCGGACCGCGCGGCACGTGGCGTGTGGTGGGGCGTGACGGTGTCGCCGCACTCTCCGCGTCTCGTGGCCGCACCGGGGACACGCTGATCGTCACCCCTGACTCGGCACGACGCGGCGATTGGCGGGTCGAGCTCGAGTACCGCGGGGTCGGTACCGTCTCACCGCGCGGCGCCCGGACGCGGGCAGGCGAGCCGGTACGTTTTGGCTACACGCGCTTCGAGCCGGCGCAGCGCTGGGCGCAGCGCGTCTGGGCGTACGCGGATAGCACCGATCCGTGGAAGGCGCCGGAGGCCTTGGCGCGATTGCTCACGCGGCCGCCGCTGTTTGCTCGGGAGGCCTCGCGGTTGGACTGGTTCTGGTCACGGCCCCGCGACGCGGCCTTTCCGCCATCGCGGTTTGTCATGGAGGCCACGAGCGAGGTCGTGTTGCCACCCGGTCGCCATACGCTCCGCACGCTGAGTGACGATGCCATGCAGGTCTGGGTGGACGACCGTCTCGTGATCGATCACTGGACACCGCACGAGACGGCGCCGGCGTATGCGGTGATCGACGGGGGCGCGCACCGGATGCGCGTGCGGTATGCGCAGGTGGCCGGGTGGGTGGAGATGCGGCTCGATTTCCTCCGTGGTGTGGTACGGCCGTCGCCGGGATCGGCCGGGCCGCATTGATCCATCCTGACGGGCAGTCATTGCCCTGTCGTGTTCCCGTCGACAGCTTCCCGCCATCTGTCGCCGTTTTCTCACTGCCATCCGACTGTCGATGAACATCTCCTGGATCGACTGGGTCATCGTTGCCGCCTCCATTCTCGTCTGCTTTGTCCCCGCGCTCTTTCTGGCAAAGCGCTCGGGCGAGAACACCACCGAGTTCTTTGCGTCCGGCCGCTCGGTCCCCTGGTGGCTGGCCGGGTTGTCGATGGTCGCCACCACGTTTTCCTCGGATACGCCCAACTGGGTGACGGAGCAGGTACGCCGGTATGGGGTGGCTGGCAACTGGCAGTGGTGGGCGTTCGTGCTGACCGGCGTCGCGACGGTGTTCTTCTTTGCGCGCCTGTGGCGGCGATCCGGCGTGCTGACGGACCTCGAGTTCTATGAGCTGCGCTACTCCGGGAAGGAGGCGTCGCTCGTTCGCGGATTCCGCGCGGTGTACCTCGGGCTCTTCTTCAACTGCTTCATCATGGGGATGGTGACACTGGCCGCGTGCAAGATCGCCAACATCCTCTTCGGCATGCCGGCGTGGCAGACGATTCTGCTCACCGGGGTGCTCAATGTGGTGTTTGCGGCGCACTCCGGACTGTGGGGGGTGCTCGTCATCGACATGATCCAGTTCTTCATCAAGATGACCGCGGTGTTTGCCGCGGCGTGGTTCTCACTGGTTGAAGTGGGGCGGCGCCTGGCGAATGATCCGAGTGCGATGACGGGATTGCAGCGCCTCGTGGAGACGCTGGCCACGCAGCAGGTGACGTCGACGGGTGAACAGCCGGTGATGACCCCGTCCGATGGGTCCGGGCAGCCGATCCTCGACATGCTGCCGAACTTCGGCATGTCGGACCTCGCCCTGATGATCTTCATCCTGCCGATCGCGATCAGCTGGTGGGCGAACTGGTACCCCGGTGCGGAGCCAGGCGGTGGCTCCTACATCGCGCAGCGCATGCTCGCGTCGAAGTCCGAAAAAGATTCACTGGGCGGCACGCTGTTCTTCAACATCGCGCACTACGTGCTGCGCCCGTGGCCGTGGATCATCACGGCGCTCTGCTCGATCATCGTGTATCCGGACCTCGCGTCGATCAAGGCGGCCTTCCCCGCGGCAGATCCGACGCTGATCGGCCACGACTCGGCATTTCCCGCGATGCTCAAGTTCCTGCCGGTCGGCTTCGTCGGCCTCATGATCGGTGGATTGATCGCGGCGAACTCGTCGACGATCCTGACGCATCTGAATTGGGGATCGTCGTATCTGGTGCACGACTTCTACCGCCGCTTCATCCGCACGAGCGCGCCCGAGTCGCATTATGTCAATGCGGGGCGGATGTCGACGCTGCTGCTGTATGTGGTGGCGGCGCTGCTCAGTCTGACGATGACGTCGGCGCAGCAGGCATTCCAGGTGCTGTTGTCGATCGGCGCCGGTACAGGGCTGCTCTATATCGCGCGCTGGTTCTGGTGGCGGGTATCGGCGTGGTGCGAGATCGTCGCAATGGTCATGTCGCTGATCACGTCGTTGGCGGTGCCGAAGCTGATGCCGGACGCCGACTTTGCGGTGACGACCATCGTGCAGGTGGGGATCACCACGCTGGCGTGGCTGGTGACGGCATTCGTGGGGCCGCAGACGTCGCGCGACACGCTGGTGGCATTCGTTCAGAAGGTGAAGCCGGCCGGTCCGGGGTGGACGGCATGGCGCCGCGAAGCGGGGGTATCGGAGGCGGAAGTGGCGGAGGAAAATCGCGTGGGCGCGTCGCTGGCCGGGTGGGTGGCGGGGTGCGCGGTGATCTGGTCGTCGTTGTTCGCCATCGGAAACTTCCTGTATGCGGCCGGGGATCCGACGCGGACGGCGATGGCGTGGTTGCTGACGGGGATATGTATGGTCAGCGGCGCGGTGCTGATCTCGGTTACCCGCAAGCTGTGGGCGTAGGTGGCGTGGAGGGCGTTAGCGTCGTTGGCGGTTGACGTCGGTGGAGGGTGCGCGGTTGGAGCTGACGTGGTTTCAAGTCACGTGGTTTCACGGAACGTCGTTGCACCTTGCGTAGGTGTACCTTGCGTGGTTCACACCTTGCGTTTCAAGACGTGGTTAGACGTGGTTTCCGCTTTTGTGACGCGTAACCACGTGGTGAAACGCAAGGTATACCAACGCAAGGTGTCAACCACGTAAAGTGTACCGACGTTTCGTGAAACGACGTAACGTGAGGAGACGTTAGCTGCAACAATGCATTTGCGATCAACGCATTCGCGAACAGCGCATTCCGCAGACGACGCAATCACGACCTGCGCCACTGCGTTCTGATGGTCGCTCGCGCGTTTATTTGGTACCTTTCCGTCCCGACTCGGCCGCTATCGTGCGGCATGAACGATCTCCGCAACCTCAAGGTGCTGGACGCCGCGCATCTACTCGCGGCGCATGTCCATACCGCCGCCGCGGCGCTTGACGGCCGAGCCTCGCCTGGACTGCGATCCCAACTGTTGCGTGCCGTCAACTCCGTCCCCGCGAATATCGCCGAGGGTGCGCGGCAGAATAGTCGGCCGCAGTTCCTGCGCTACTTGCGCATCGCGCGGGCCTCGCTCGATGAGACCTCTGCCCATCTGCGCGTCGCCGCGGATGTCGGCGCCATTCGAACGCCTGAAATCTGGCAGTGCCGTTCCACGCTGGCGGTGGTCGCCAGCATGCTCCATCGTCTGATTGAGTCCATTGAAGAGCACGAGTCGAGAATGGGCTCCCAGGTCGCGTCTTAACAGATCAGATTCCTCATCGTCTCAGTGTGTGAACCGGGCGCCAGCTCCGGCGACCGACCACCTCGATATGGGAGTCATTCATGCGTATGCATCCTCGGCAGTTCGCCTTGTCGGCACTTGTGATCGGCACCACGATTGCGACCACCCTCCATGCACAGGCTGGTCAGCGTCCGCCCCGCGATTCCGCCCCGCGGCCAGGGGCGCAACAGCCCGGCGTTCGTCGCGAAGTCATCGAAGAACGTGTGATCCGTGGGGACGGCGTTGGCCCACAAGGCCGAGGTCCACAAGGGCGTGGCCCACAAGGCCGAGGTCCCGCGGGACGAGAGTTCCGCCCGGGGCGTGGGAATCCCGCGGGCATGTTGCTCGGGCTTCGCGCGCAGCTCAGCCTTACGGATGATCAGGTCAAGCGACTCGAGGCGCTGCGTGACGCAGCCCCGCCGAAGCCCAACACCGCGGACATGTTGCGTGCACGCGCTGATCTGATGGAGGCCACGCAGGGGGACGGCAATCTCACGGCTGCACGGGCCGCCCTCGACAAGATGAGCCGGCTGCGCACCGAGCAGATGCTCACGGGGCTCAAGGCTCGACAGGATGCTCGTGCGGTGTTGACGTCGGCGCAGAAGACCAAGCTGGATGGAATGCGGCAGCAGCTGGCGAGCCGCGCCCGAAAGGCGATCCGCAATCGGGCGATGGGAGGCCGCCGCACTGGTGGCCCAGCCTTCCGCGGTCGTGGGCCCCAGCCGGGATTCGGCGCCGGCTTTCAGGGTCCCCAGATCCGCCGCCGTGTGATGGAAGGTCCGGGCGGAGAGCAGCGCGTGATTGAGGAGCGCATCATTCGCGGTTCTGACGGTCCCTCGGGTGGACCGCAGGGTCCGATGATGCTCCGTCGAGAAGGTCGCCCAGTGGCCCCGCCTCAACCGCCATTCGCCCCGGATTCGCTCGTTAACTAAGCCGTAAGTCATTGCAGTAAAACGGTTTGCGTTATAGGCGGTTGATAATCATCGTCCCAGTGGTGAGATTTCAAGGCTGAGTCCGGCGGGCGGCATCCAAAGTGATGCTGCCCGCCGGTTCGCTTGGATCACCTCTCAGCCGATTTCCTATGCGCGCCATTCCCCGCGCTATTCGTATTGCCGCCGCCGGTGCCCTGCTCATCGCTGCACCGTCTCTCGAAGCTCAAGGCGGACCCCCGCGAGGCCCAGGCGGCATGGCACGTCCGGCGGCGACCGCCGCCGAGGCGCTCCCCGACACGGTGATGAAGCAGGCGCTCCGCGTCTTCCTCGACTGTCAGGGGATGGTGCGCGGCTGCGATCGCGACTTCCTGGTGCAGGAGCTCGGCTTCGTCAATTTCGTCCGCGACCGTTTCGACAGCGACGTCCATCTGCTGATCACCTCGCTGGCCGCCGGCAACGGTGGGCGCGAACTCACGGTGAATTTTCTCGGGCAGAAGCGCTTCGCCGGCAAGAACGACACGCTCGTCGTGTACACGCTGCCGAACGATGCCGATGACCGCGTGCGTCGCGAACTGCTGCGCACCTTCCAGTTGGGGCTCGCCCCCTACGTGGCCCGGACTCCCATCGCCTCCCGTCTTCGGGTTGGCATGATCGGGGGACAGGTCGTGACGCCGCAGACCCCGCAGACCACCAAGGATCCCTGGAACTTCTGGCTCTATCGCGTCGACGGGAACGTGCGCGCCGAAGGCGAGCAGCTTGTCAAGAATACGAATCTGTCGTTGTCGCTCTCGGCGGCACGCACGACGTCGCAGTGGAAGCTCAATATTGGGACCGGTGGTTCGTACAACGAGCGCGACTTCAAGGTCTTCGTCCAGCGACTCGGTGGCGGGATCGATACACAGTCGGTGATCGTCCTCCAGCGCGCCTCCAGCACCAATGCGCTGATCGGACGGACGCTGAACGATCACTGGACGCTTGGGATGAAGTTCACAGGCGGGTTCAGCGAAGTACTGAATCAGAAGTTCTATGCCCGTGTCGCTCCTGCGGTGGAATGGAACTACTTCCCGTGGAGCGAGGCTACGCGTCGGCAGTTCACGGTGCTCTACACGCTCGGCGGCAATCACTACCGCTACTACGGACGCACCGTGTACGGCTTCGATGACGAAACGCGCGGCAACCAGTCGCTGCTGTTTGCCGTCTCCAGCCGACAGCGGTGGGGGAATACGAACATGTCCCTCGAAGGCTCACACTATCTGCATGATCCGCAGCGCAACCTGTTGACTCTCTCCGGCTTCGTGGACCTGCGCCTCGGGCGCGGCTTCTCGCTCAACTTCCGCGGCTCGGCCTCGCGCGTGCGCGACCAGATCTATATTGCCGCGCGCGCCCAGAGCGAACGCGACATCCTCACGCAGCGCCAGCAGCTGCAGACGAACTTCCGCTACAACATGTTCGTCGGGATCGGCTACACCTTCGGCTCGATCTACAACACGATCGTGAATCAGCGATTCGGCACGCTGGGTGAGAGCGGCCGTCGCTTCGGGTTCATGGGGATGTAGAACGGCGGTACTTCCACTGCGGTCGGGGTACGACAACTACGGTTGGAGTACCTCAACTGCGGTTGGAGTTCCTCAACTGCGGTGGCAGTACCCCAACTGCAGTGGCAGTACCCCAACTGCGGTGGCAGTACCCCAACTGCGGTGGCCGTACTTCAACTGCGGTGGCAGTCCCCCGACTGCTGTTGCAGTACCGCACGCCACGCCGCGACATCGGCTGGCGTATCGAGATCGAAGGTGCCGCCGGCGAGTGACACGGAGCGGGTGTCGGCGAGGCGAAGGAGTCCTCGTGCACCCGTATCGCCGCTCAGCGCCTGAAGCGTCGGCCAGTCGCGGCGAGGGAAGAGGGCCGGGATGCCGTGCGTGGCGGCATAGGCCGACGCGACACGCGCTGAGGCGGCATCGCTGGCGGCGCGTAGCGCACGGAGATGTGAGACCGTCACCGATGGCATGTCGCAGGCCGCGATGACCACGCCGGCAGCGGTTGGCACTTCGGTGGCGAGCCATGCCATCCCGTGCGCAATGGTCGTTCCCATGCCATCGGCCCATCCCGCATGATGGACGAGGTACACGGGCAGCCCCGTGACGGCAGCCGCGACGCGGTCGGCGTCGGCCCCAGTGACGACGACAATCGGGTCGAACTCTGCGGCGTGCAGCGCGCGGACGATGCGTACGATGAGCGTCTCGCCAGTGGCATCGCACAACAGTTGCTTCGCTTCGCCGAGTCGTCGAGAGCCACCCGCGGCCAACACCAGTGCCGCGATTTGCACGGATGGCGCCGCCCCGTCACTCACGCGCTGATCGCTCCTGATCGTCAGCAGGCATCGACGGGATGCGGTCCCGCATCAGCTGCGGCGTCGGGGTGCGCGCGTGAATGGGGCTCTGTCGATCACGCAATGATCCACCGGGACGTCCCTGCATCACCGCCTCGATTTCGGCGATGGCACTGAGCGCAATGGCCGCCGGGGATTCCCCACCGAGATCGAGACCGATCGGCGCGAACAGTCGATGCGTCATGCGCGGCGTCAACGGCGTGCCGTGTGCGTCGAGCGTCGTCGCGACCCGCTCCAGTAATTCGGCGGCCCGCTTCCGCGACCCCAACACACCGACGTACCCCACCGGGCTCGGCAGTGCGGCCGCCAACCACGCGGCATCGTCATCGAAGCGGTGCGTCAGCAGCGTGACCGCCGTGCGCTCGTCGTGCGCGAGCGTGCGCAGGATGTCACCTGGGCTCTGGTCCCGTGGAGCAATCTGTCGATGCACGCCGGGTGGCAGGTGCAGGCCATCGAGCACGGCGGGACGATGATCGAGAATCGTCACGTGCCACCCGAGTGTGGCCGCGATCGCCGCAAACGCCTCGGCCCCGCGACCGGCGCCAATACAATGCAGCGCCACCGGCGCCGTCAGCGGTTCGACAAAGAGCGTATGTGGACTCTCGGTGCACGCGCGGTGGACGAACGCATCGGTGCGTTGTGCGCTCGTGATGGCATCATGAATGGCACTCCAGGCGACCGCATCGACCAACGGGTGCATGACGCGGCGGCACTGCGATGCCGGATGCCCCTCGCCAAGCATCGCCGTGGCGCCGCCCATCTCCGTCAGCACCGTGACGACGCTGCCATTCCCGCGTGCCAACCGAATCCGCTCCGCCTCGGCCAGCCAGCTCGGATCGGGGAGCGGCTCGAGCAGCAGGTGAGCGACGCCATCACACGCCGCGCCGAATCCCCAGATGGTTTCCAGATCGGCGCGCAAATCATAGGTGAGGCGGATCGCCTCCCCGCGGGCGCAGACCTCGCCGGCACGTGCAGCGATGTCGCCTTCAAGGCACCCACCGCTGACGGCCCCGGCGAGGACCCGTCCCTCCGCGTCGACCAGAAGACGGGCGCCCGGTTGCCGATAGGAGGACCCCTCGACCTGCACCAGCGTTGCCAGCGCCAGCGCCACCTCGGGGTGGGTAGCGCGTGCGGACGCTGCAGCGGCGGCGAGGTCGGCGAAGCCGGTCATGTCCGCAATATCGGCGTCACGCCAGACCGGCACCAACCGGACAGCACGCCGATGGACACCATTAGGACCGATAGGTTCTAGCTTTTTCAAGTAAGCACCCACTTGCAGCAAGCAACCGCTTGCATTACTCATCACATATGTCAGATGAGCACCGCTGCAAGATCCTCGACGCAGCCGCCCGGGTGTACGCCCAGGTCGGCTGGCGCGGCGCGACCACCAAGCGCATCGCGGAAGCGGCTGGGGTAAACGAAGTCACGCTGTTCCGGCACTTTGGCTCCAAGGACACCCTCCTGCATCAGATGCTGCAGGAACTGTCGCTCCTTGGCGATGACATCGTGCTCCCCATGCAGGTGGTTGACCCGGAGACGGAGCTGCTGGCGTGGGCGCAGGCGCACTATGTCCGCATCACCCAGATGCGGGCTATCGCGCGACAGGTGATCAGCGACGCGGAGTGGCGCCCCGAGGTGGCGGAGTGTGCCACGCACGGGCCGAGCACCGCGGCCGCGCACCTTCGGCAGTACGCGATCGTGCTGCGCCGCGCCGGGCACTTCTCGCCCACAGACGACCTGACGCCCGGCGAAATCAGCGCCGCGTGCGCGATGCTCATGGGCGCCCTGTTCGCCGACGGCATGAATCGCGACATGATGCCCGCGATGTTCTCCCAACCTGTCGACGAAAGTCTCCGCGGCTACGTCCGCATCTTTCTGCGCGCCATTGGCGTGCGCGTCACCCCGTTGATGCCGACCGGCGCGGGATCCGCCGCCGACGCATCACGGACTTCTCCACACTTCGACCGAACTACATGATGGTCTCCTCTCGCACGCTGGCAGTCCGCCGCGTGTTCCTGCTGCTCACGGCACACGCCATCGTCGCCGTGACGCCCGCGGGGTTGCTCGCCCAGCCGACGTCACGTCCGTTGACGCTGGCCGAAGCGATCGAGCGCGTCACGGGCGTGAGTGAATCAGTCGCGCTGGCGCGCGCCGGTGCACAGCGGGCACGTGGCCAGTACGGACAGGCCCGATCCGCCCTCCTGCCCCAGGTGAATACTTCGCTCAACTGGCAGAAGCAGTTGCAGAACCAGTTCGCGGCGGTCTCGCGGCGGTTGTCCAGCAACAACAATGGCGGCTCCAGCAACGACTCGTCGCTGACCAGCAATCCGATCACGCGGATCTTCGCGTCCGAATACAACTTCAACTTCGGACTCGTCGCGTCGCAGCCGTTGTTTACCGGGGGACGCGCCACGGCCACGATCCGTGCGGCCAATGCAGCGCGCGAATCGGCGGAACTCGGGATCAGTGCCGCACAGGCGCAGGCACAGCTCGAGGTCACGCAGGCGTACTATGATGCGGCGCTCAGCGACCGTCTCGTGACCATCGCCGAATCGACCTTGGTGCAGACCGAGCGGACGCTGAAGCAGGTGCAGCTCACCCGTTCGGTCGGTTCCGCCTCGGAATTCGAACTGATCCGGGCACGCGTGACCCGCGACAATCAGCGCCCCGCATGGCTGCAGGCACGGACGCAGCGCGAGGTCGCCATGATGCGGCTCAAGCAGCTGCTCGATTTGCCGACGGAGCAGGCGCTGGTGCTGGTGGACAGCGTGGCCGAGGTCCCGCCATCACCGACCACGACGAATCCGACCGCAACGATTACGTCGGTGATGGTGAACCCCGCCGACGTGCTGACACTTGATGCGCAGGTGCGCAGCGATGTCGCCGCGCGTGTCGCCAACAGTGATACGGCGGCGCGCGCTCGCGTCGCCGTGCGACAGGCCTCCAAGGGAGTCGAGGCGGCCCAGCAGCAGTTGCGCGCGACGAAGGCACAGCGCCTGCCGTCGATCGGGCTGCAGACCAACTATCAACGGCTCGCATATCCGCAGAACATCCTGCCAAAGAGCCTCGCGGACTTCTTCCCGAATTGGACGGTGGGGATCGGTCTGTCGTATCCGCTCTTTTCCGGTGGGCGCATTCGTGGAGAAATCGTCGCGGCGGAAGCGGGTGTGATGGAGGCGCGTCAGCGTCTCAAGTTGGCCGAGGAGGGCGCGACGCTTGATGCACGGCTGGCCGCGCTCCAGCTCACGGAGGCGGAAGCCGCGTGGCTCGCCAGTGTGGGAACGGCCGAGCAAGCGCAGCGGGCCTACGACATTGCCGAAGTGCGTTTCCGCGAGGGGATCTCGACCCAGCTCGAACTCTCCGAAACCCGTGTGCAGTTGCAGCAGGCGCTCGCCAATCGTGCGCGGGCTGCGCGTGATCTGCAGGTGGCGCGCAAGCGTCTGCAGTTGTTGCCGTTCCTCCCGCTCGGGAGCATGACGGCCGGTTCCGCCGCTGCTGCTACTGGCGCGGCTCCCTCCATGACTTCTTCTGGTCCCGCCCGATGATGGATAGGCACCCGCTCGCGCGTCGCTCCACGCTGTTGCTGGGGTGGTCGCTGTTGCTCCCGCTCGCCGCCTGCGGCACGAAGCCGGCAGCCGATTCCGCCGACGCCTCCGGCTCGGCACAGATCATCGGCCCGGACAACATTGCTGTCGTCACGGCCGACACGCTCCGCAGCGGCCCGGCCATTTCCGGTACCCTCGGTGCGGATCGTGAAGCCCGCATCCGCGCCGAGGTGTCCGGCGCCATGATCGAAACGTTCGTCGAACCGGGTGAGCGCGTGAACGCCGGCACCGCACTGGGTCGTATCGATGATGCGGCCGTGCGTGATGCCGCCGCCTCGGCGCGTTCCGGTGTCGCGCAGGCAAAAATTGCGGCCGAGCAATCCACGCGTGAACTCCAGCGCGCGCGGACGCTGGCCAAGGCTGGCGCCATCGCCGATCGTGATGTGGAAACAGCCGAGCGCGCCAATCTTGGGGCCCAGGCGGCGCTCGCGGATGCGCAGGCGCGACTGGCACAGGCGGAGAAGGTGTTGCGGAACACGACGGTGCGCGCGCCATTCGCCGGCATCGTCGCCGAACGGGCGGTAAGCCCGGGCGACATCGTATCGCCGGGCACGGCACTGTTCACGATCATCGATCCGCGAAGCCTGCGCGTGGAAGGCTCGGTGCCGGCGACGTCGATCGGCGACGTGAAGCTTGGTGCGCCAGTCACCTTCACGGTGAACGGGGCCGATCGCCAGCTCACCGGACGCATCACGCGCGTGAGCCCGATGGTGGACCCCCAGACACGGCAGGTTCGGATTCTTGTCTCGGTGCCGAACACCGCTGGCTCGCTGGTCGCCGGACTCTTCGTCGAGGGCCGAATCGCCGCTGACAAGCGGATGGGGACGCTGGTGCCTGAGAAGGCGCTGGATATCACAGGCCTGACACCGACGGCGATGCGCCTGCGCGGCGGCAAGGTGGAGAAGATCGAGGTCCAACTCGGTGCGCGCGATGAGGCCGCCGAGCGATTCGAGGTGGTGAGCGGACTCGCGGTGGGTGACACCGTGTTGATGGGAGCAGCGCGCGGCATTTCGGTTGGCTCGATCGTGCAGGTTTCGGCGCCCAAGGATGCAAAGACGGCAGTCGAGACCCCGTCGGCCGACATCAAGAAGAACTGACGCCACCAGGATCACGGCATGTTCATTTCCGATTTTGCGATCAAGCGCCCGCTGATCACCGTCGTCTCGATGTTGACGCTGGTGGGTTTCGGGCTCATCGCGCTCCTCAAGTTGCAGACCGACGAGTTCCCCGAGGTGCAACCGCCGATCGTGCTTGCCACGGTGGTGTATCCGGGCGCGTCGCCGGAGCAGGTGGAGCGAGAGGTCCTCGAACCAATCGAAGAGGCCATTCAGAGTATCTCTGGTGTGCAGTCGATCAATGGCGAGGCCCGTGATGGCTTCGCCCAGATCACGACGCAGTTTGTCTTTGGTAAGGACCTCAGCGAAGCGACGCAGGATATTCGCGATGCGATCTCGACGAAGCGTCAGGATCTGCCGCAGGAAATCGAAGAGCCGATCCTGCGGAAGTTCAATCCGACGGACCGGCCGATCGTCACGCTGTCCCTCTTCTCGAGTTCGCTGTCATCCCCGCAGCTGACGCTGTTGGCCGATCCCGGGATTACGCGTGAACTGCGCGCGATCCCCGGCGTGGCGGATGTGACCGTCTCCGGCGGTGTGAAGCGCGAACTCACGGTCAATCTCGACCCGGCTCGCTTGCAGGCGGCGGGTGTCAGCGTACCAGAGGTGGTGCAGGCGCTGCAACTCGGGAACCTCGCCGTCCCGGTCGGACGCGTGAATAGTGCGCTCGACGAGCGCACCATCCGTCTCCGCGGACGCCTCGAAACGCCCGACGCCTTCATGAACATGGTGGTGTCGCAACGCGGCGGGCGCATTGTCCGCCTCGGTGATGTGGCAACGGCACAGGACGGCGTCGAGGAGCAGCGGTCGCTCGCGCTCTACAACGGGAAGGATGCCGTTGGTATCGATATCAAGAAGACGAAGGGCTACTCGACCACGCAGGTGGCCGAGGCAGTCTTCAAGAAGGTGGAGCAGATCCGCCCCACATTGCCGGCAGGGGTACAGCTGGACGTCGTGAAGAATTCTGGCGTACGCGTCGAGAATTCGGTCGCCAACGTGCAGAGCGCGCTCATTGAAGGCGCCGTCCTCACGGTGCTGGTGGTGTTCCTGTTCCTGAACTCGTGGCGCTCCACGGTCATTACCGGCCTCGCGTTGCCGGTGTCGGTGCTGGCCAGCTTCATCGCGGTGTGGGCCTTCGGTTTCACGCTGAACACGATGTCGCTGCTTGGCCTGTCGCTGGCGATCGGTATTCTCATTGATGATGCGATCGTGGTGCGCGAGAACATCGTGCGACACGTGGAGATGGGGAAGGATCATTACACGGCCGCACGGGAAGGCACCGACGAAATCGGACTGGCGGTTGCCGCGACCACATTCTCGATCGTCGCGGTGTTCATCCCGATTGCCTTCCTGCAGGGTGAGTCGGGGCAGTGGTTCAAGCCGTTCGCGCTCACGATTGCCTGTTCGGTGCTGGTATCGCTGTTCGTATCCTTCTCGCTGGACCCCATGCTGTCGGCCTACTGGCCGGACCCGCATCTCGAGGAGCATCAGAAGGGGTGGATCACGAAGAAGCTCGATCGGTTCAACCACTGGTTCAATGGACTCGCCGACAAGTATCGGGGGCTGATTGCCTGGGCGCTGGATCACCCGAAGAGCATGGTGTTGCTGGCCGTTAGCAGCTTTGTCTTTGCGCTGGCCATGCCGGCGATGGGATTGGTCGGCGGTGGTTTCTTCCCGCTCGACGATCGCGCCGAAGTGAACATGGCGGTGGAAACGCCGCCGGGGGCCAATCTCGATTATCTGCGACAGAAGGTGCAGGAGACGATTGCAGTCGCGCAGCGCTATCCCGAGGTGACCTACACCTTTGCATCAGCAGGCGGGGCCAGTGGCGCGGTCGACAAGTCGAACATCTATCTCAAACTGCGTCCCAAGGCGGATCGCCTCGCGGATGGACAGCGTGGCGCCGAAGAGGTGGCAGCGGCATTGCGCGAGGATGTGAAGCGCGTCGGCGGCGCACAGGTGTCGGTGTACACCAACGACTTCTCGGGTGAGCAGAAGCAGATCTCGCTCGAGCTCCGCGGCAACGACAAGGCGGCGCTCCAGATCGTTGCTGATCAGTATCTCGAGGCGGTCAAGAGCACGCCAGGCGCCGTGGACGTAGCCCTCAGTACCAAGGGGCAGAAGCCGGAACTCACCGTCGAGGTGGATCGAGCGCTCGCCGGCTCCATGGGGCTCAGCATCGGACAGGTGGCGCAGGCCATTCGGCCGGCGTTTGCCGGGCTTGATGCCGGGGACTGGGTGGATCCCACCAATCAGACGCGCAAGGTGATGGTGCGTCTGTCGCCCGAAGCCCGCGCACGCACGACCGATCTTGCGCAGTTGCCGGTCGCCGTGGGCCAGGGACCCAACGCCGCACTCATTCCGTTGCAGCAGGTTGCACGCATTCGCAACGAACTGGGCCCGGCGATCGTGAACCACCTGGATCGTGAGAACGTCATCAAGGTGGAAGCCAACATTGCCGGACGCTCGTTGACGGAGGTTACCGCCGACATCGAGAGCAAGACCGCGCGGATTGCGATGCCACCGGGTGTTCAGGTGTCGCAGGGTGGCCAGGTGGAACAGCAGAACGAGGTGTTCGTCAACGTGTTCATTGCGCTCGGCGTCGCCGTCGCGCTGATGTACCTCATTCTGGTGATCCAGTTCGGCTCCTTCCTCGATCCGATCGCGATCCTGATCTCGTTGCCACTGTCGCTGATCGGCGTGATGGGTGCGCTCGCCATCACGGGCTACACGATCAACATCATGAGCCTGATCGGCGTGATTCTGCTGTGCGGTATCGTAGCGAAGAACGCGATCCTGCTCATCGACTTCGCGAAGTGGGCGCGTGAGCGGAACGGCATGCCGTTGCGTGAGGCGCTGATCGAGGCGGGTGCGATCCGGCTTCGTCCGATCCTGATGACCACCTTCGCCCTGATCGCCGGCATGATCCCGGTGGCACTCGGTCGAGGCGAGGGGGCGCAGTTCCGTGCGCCGCTGGGTGCGGCGGTTATCGGCGGGACTATCACCAGCACCGTTCTCACCCTGCTGGTGATCCCCACGTTCTACGAAATCTTCGACAAGATCCGCAACCGGTTTGCCCGGCGGGTCGGACTGACGCCGCCACACACCGGCCAGTTCCGGGCCGTCACCGCCCCCGACTTCGAGGTCCGCGGCTGACGGCGGCTCGTGGCTGACGGATGAAACGGGCGCATCTGGGCGATTACATTCCCCGGATGCGCCCGTTGCTCGTCACCCCCTTCGTGACCGCTGCTCTTGGTACGCCGTTTCCGCTCCTGGTGGAAGCGGCCGGGTGGCTATCCCGTTGGATGGACAGCCCGTGGGCCTATTGGGTGCTCGGCGCGTCAGCGATTCTGGCCGAGGAGCTGAGTCCCATCTTCGGCGGGATCGCCGCGAGCGAGGGACATTTGCGCGCGATGTCCGTGGTGACGGCCATCACCATCGGCGGATGGGTCGCAACCACGCTGTTGTATCTGGTCGGGTTCTGGCGCTGGGATTGGATCCGTCGCCGCTTTCCCCGCACGAGGGCGACGGGCACGGTCGCGCTCCGTGTGGTCCGACGCAATCCACTCAAGGCATCCTTTTTTGTCCGCTTTGCCTTTGGTTTGCGCATCGTGTTGCCGCTCGCCGCCGGCGCAGCGCGTGTGCCCTTCTACATCTATCTGCCGGTCTCGCTGCTGGGCTCACTGGCGTGGACGGCCGTGTACACGGTACTCGGGTATGCAGCGGGTGGGGCCGCCATCACGGCGATGGGACATCTCAGCCGGATGGGCGAAGCGGTCGGCGCCATTCTGCTGACGATTGCCGTCGTGCTGTTTCTCCGCTGGCGCCGCGCGCGTGCGGAGCGCAAGGCCGCACGTCGGCGCGATGTCAGCGCGTAGCGCTCACGCCTGATCGCTCGGCGGCCGCCGCGTCCCGCAGTTCACGCCAGGCGGTTTCGATGTGCGTCCGATCAGTCCGGATGTTGCCGATGGCGAGCCGCAGCATGTAGCGCCCGTCGATCCTGGTGTGCGACAGGTAGGCATGGCCGCGTGCGTTCACGGTTTCCATGATCCGTCCGTTCAGTACCGCAATTGCATCTTCCGAGAGGCCGGCCGGAGCATAGCGGAAACAGACTAGCGACATCGTGACGGGTGCGGTGAGTTCCCACGGGGCTCCCTCGAAATGCACCATGCCGGCAAATTCGCGTGCCAGTTCACAGTGATACCGAATGCGTTCCGCCAACCCATCCGCGCCAAATGCCCGAATCACCATCCAGAGTTTGAGCGATCGAAACCGTCGCCCCAACTGGATGCCGTAGTCCATCAGATTGATCGTATCGTCGCCGGTGGTCGCGGTTACGAGATACTCGGGAAGGAGCGCAAAAGCCCGCTTCACCGCCTCTCGGTCGCGCGTGTAGAACACCGAGCAATCCATCGGCGTGAATAGCCACTTGTGCGGATTCACCACGAAGGAATCGGCGGCATCGACCCCGTCCATCATCCAGCGCATTTCCGGGACGATGGCCGTCACGCCGCCATACGCCGCGTCCACGTGCACCCAGCATTGATGGCGCCGAGCGATCTCGACTACGGCACGCACCGGGTCGACGCTCGTGATGCTGGTGGTACCCACGCAGGGCACTACCGCGATCGGCCGAAAACCGGCAGCGACGTCTGCGGTGATGGCGGCGTCGAGCGCGTCCGGCCGCAGACGATACTGCGCATCGGTGGGAATCTTCACGAGGTTCTCGTGTCCCAATCCAAGGGCGATGACCGCCTTGTCAATGGACGAGTGGGCGTGCTCGCTGCAGTACACGCGTAAGCGCGGCAGATCGGCGCGATCGGCCATGCCTTTCGTACGAACGTCCAAGCCTGCCCGTTCACGCGCGGCGGCCAAGGCGTAGAACGTACTGACGCTGGCCGTGTCGGTGATCTCGCCGAACCAGCCGTCGCTGAGTCCCATCAGCTGGCGGAGCCAATCGAGCGTGACGACCTCGAGTTCGGTGACCGCCGGACTCGTGATCCACAACATGCCATTGGCGTTCAGTCCCGCCGCCAGCAATTCGCCGAGAATACCCGGATAGGACGCCGAGTTCGCGAAATAGGCGAAGAACGCCGGATGGTTCCAGTGCGTGATCCCTGGAACGATCGTCTGCTGGAAGTCGGCGAGCATCGCATTGAGCGCTTCGCCCTGCGACGGTGGTGCGGCGGGCAGCGCGCGCCGAATGTCGCCCGGCGCCACCCGACTCCGTACCGGGTGTGACGCTTGCTCGAGATAATCGGCGATCCAATCGACGGCCGCGTGCGCCGCCGCGCGAAACGAGTCCGGAGAGATATCACCGATCGACATCACGGGCATGATCGGCGATATCCGCTCCGTGGTGTCATCCATGGTTATGCCGAGAGCAATGGGACGTTGGTGCTACGCGGCGTCGCACCTTCGGGAAGCATCATGCGTACCGCAGACAGCAGCTGACTCACATTGAACGGCTTGGCCAACAACGTCACCCCTTCGCGCAACTGCCCCCCATGATCCGCCATTTCCTCCCGACTGTATCCGGACATGAAGAGGATCGGCAGCTCAGGGTCCAAACCGTGAATATGGACGGCCAATTCGCGTCCACCCATCTCGGGCATCACGATATCCGTGATCACGAGATCGAGCGGCGATTCACGCACGGCCATCACGCCCAGCGCCTCCCGTCCATTGGCGGCGTCCTGCACGAAGAATCCCTGACGCTGCAGGACGGTGCACACCAACCGACGCACGGCGTCCTCGTCGTCCACAACGAGGATCGAGTATGGCGCGATCGGGCTGCTCCCGGCCGCCGGCATGGTGACAATCGGTGTGGTGGGCATCGACGCATGGCTCGGCAGCAGGATCTCGATGCGCGTGCCATCGGTCGGGGTACTCTCCAGCCGTACATAGCCCCCGGACTGGCGTACCAGTCCGTACACCATCGAGAGGCCAAGCCCTGTCCCTTCACCGGGGGCCTTGGTGGTGAAGAACGGCTCGAAGATCCGATCGTGCAGCTCGGCCGGAATACCCGGACCCGAGTCCCACACGCATAACATCGCGTAGTGGCCGGGGGGAATCGTGTCCCCCTGAACACCGCGACTTTCGTCCGCGAGGCTGCGTCCGCCACACCGTACGCGCAGGCTGCCGGCGCCGTTCATGGCGTCGCGGGCATTGATCACCAGGTTGAGCAAGACCTGATCCATCTGGCTGCGATCGGCACGCACATGCACGGACGAAATATCCGTCTGCAGGGCGATGGTGGGGCCAATGGCACGCCGCAGCATCGACGTCAGCCCCTGCACGGTTTCAGCCAGATCGAAAACCGAGGTGCGCAGCGTCTGTTTGCGGCTGAAGGCTAGAAGTCGGCTAGTCAGCTGTGCCGCGCGATTCGTGGCGGTCGTGACTTCGGTGAGCAGCTCACGCGCCACGTCCGGTAGCTCCGGCGTATCGACGACGAGCGCCACGTTGCCATCGATCACCG
>Ga0315902_10004499_pt1 | contig 20149 bp, 14 predicted proteins | sample LakEriMetagenome_9_FD_203523 | JGI IMG/M metagenome (GOLD analysis project Ga0315902, IMG submission 203523) | Freshwater fungal communities from buoy surface, Lake Erie, Ohio, United States - Buoy 12 MA117 | ecosystem: Environmental > Aquatic > Freshwater > Lake > Lake biofilm | place: USA... | reverse complement strand
ACATGAGAACATATCGTATAGTTGATTGACGAGCGTGTGTGAATTGTTTTGTATACCCCTCTGCTCTTCTTTACCGAAATACAATTCTTTGATTGGATTGATTTTTTTCTGCAGAGAATCAATACGCTCATTGATTTTCTTTTTTGTACTATCATCAGCATAGGTAAGTGCGTCCTTAATCATCCCTATTGACGTCTCAGCAGATCTGATTTGCGCATATGATTTTTCAGCCATTTCTACCAATGCACTTGCTTCGTTAGAAAGTGTTATGTAGGTGGTGTAACTGTTTTCGCTAGTGGTCATTCCAGGTTGCAAACCAATTGTAACGCGCGAACTGTCTTTAATGTCATTCCACTTGAAAATTACACTGTAAGTTCCTGGTTTTACTCGTGGTCCATTGCCGATTTCTTCGGCATCCTTTTTCGGTTCTTCTTTTGAAGGAAAACGCACACCTTTCCTATCAAAATACCAATACACAGCGTTGAAGCCTGTGTCGGGCTCATGCTTCATTGTACGAAGTGTATCGCCTGTTAGCGAGAGAATATGTATTGTGACTTTTTCTTCTTTCGCCTTTTTATCCTTCTTTTTTTCTGCGTTATCCGACTGAACATCACTGTCTTTCTTTTTCTTGGGGTCAGCTTTTTTGACATCATTTTTTTCGAGTTCTATACTCTTCTCCTTTTTCTCGGGTGTATACCAATAGCAAAGCTTGACGCTTTTGTTTTTGTTTTCTCCTGCGAAGTAGGTGCTTGCAGGGAAGCGTTCTCCGGCTGGTTGCTTCCAGGAGCTATAGCAGGCATCGGGCGATGGTAGCGCAAAAAAGGATTTTTCGTAATAGGCTGCGCCTTCACGCGCAAAAATCCGAAGGGGTTCGATATCATCCAGGATGTAAATAGCCCTCCCGAATGTGCCAATAATCAAGTCACTCTCTCTTGGATGTATTTTCAAATCTTGTGTCGCCACATTGGGATAATCATGTGTCCAATGCGTCCACTGATTTCCCCTATCAAAAGACACATAAAGTCCATGCTCTGTTCCCAAAAAGACGAGCTTGGGTTCTTTCATGTCTTGCACAACACTCAGGCAATGGCCATTCACTTGTGAAACATTTGTCTTGTTCGTCCACGATTTACCATAATCTGAGCTATAAAACAAGTAGGGCTTTGAATCACCTTGTCTGTAATTATTGACCACAACCCACACTTCTCCGGCAACGGCCCCAAGAGTAATTTGTGGAACCCAGGCGGCCTTTGGAAAATCCTTAATCATCAGCGATAAATTCGTCCAGGTTTTTCCACCGTCACGAGTGAGTTGCACATTACCATCGTCAGTGCCTACCCATAGCTCACCCTCGTTATAAGAGCTTGCGGTAATGCATAGAATGGTGCAGTGGTTCTCGGCATTCGTTACATCAGGAGTAATTCCTCCTGTAATGAGCTGGTCTTTTAATTTCAAGGAATCATTTGTTGTTAGATCAGGAGAGATTATTTCCCAAGTCAATCCGTGGTCTTTCGAGTAATGCACGTATTGTGACCCGAAGTAGACCGCTTCATTATGGAAGGGGTCTTTACCAATGGCTGCATTCCAGTTGAAACGGAGTTTTTTTCCTTCTGGATGGACCGGTTTAATAGCGACCGAATTACCTGTTTGCGTGTCGATATGAGCAACTTCACCACCTTGCGACATAGCATATACAAAGCGGGCATTTCCGGGTTTAGGAAGAACATCGAAACCATCACCGAACAAGAGTTCCTGCCAATCCGCTGAGCGAATACCTCCCCCGTGAAATACATAGCCTGGTCCTTTCCATGAACCATTATCCTGCATTCCTCCGTAGACGTTGTAGGGTGTTTCCATATCGACATCTACATGGTAGAATTGACCCAATGGAAGGTTGTTGACGAACGTCCAGTTTTTGCCGCCATCACGACTGACATTCAGGCCACCGTCGTTCCCCTCAATCATAAAGCGGCTGTCTGTAGAGCTCCACCAAAAGGCATGATGATCCGGGTGCACACCGTAGTAGGGAAGTAACGTTGTCCAACTTTTGCCGCCATCGATACTTTCGCTAACCGTGCTGTGAAGGTAAATAAGGTGATTTTCGTTGGTGGGGTCAACGTACAACTCGTGGTAATAGAATGGACGATCACCTACACCCTTATCTGTAACCAGTTGCCAGTTCAACCCTCCATCGTTCGAGCGATAGAGACCTGATTTGGCGCACTCGATTAAAGCATACACAATTTTGCTATTGCCGGGAGCAAAAGATAGACCGATGCGGCCTAGCTCGCCTTCGGGCAAGCCATTTTTATCTGTAAGCTTAGTCCAGGTAGCACCACCATCCACCGTAATATGTAGTCCGCTGCCTTTTCCTCCTGAGGTGAAATGATAGGGTTTACGATGGTACTGATACATCGCCGCCAGTAGGCGATTCGAGTTGAAGGGATCCATAATGAGATCGGCACATCCAACGGTATCATTAATAAAAAGGATGTTCTCCCAGGTACTCCCACCATCCGTGGTCTTGTAAACACCTCTGTCTTTGCCCGGTTGCCAGGCATTGCCATGCGCACCGGCATACACTATTTCTGAGTTGCGCGGATCGACAAGCACACGATGTATAGTGCGGGTGTTCTGCAATCCCTTGCATTGCCAATGTTTGCCGGCATCGAGACTTTTGTATATGCCGGCGCCATTTGTTTGGGAGTTGCGAGGATTTCCCTCTCCGGTTCCGACCCATAACACGTCGTGGTTCGAAGGATCTATTTGAACCGCGCCAATACCTAAAACATCCTGTTTATCAAAGATGGGTGACCAGGTCATGCCTGCACTTTCGCTGCGCCAAAGGCCCCCGCTGGCAGTGCCCACATAGATGATGTTTTCATTGAAGGGGTCAACGTCTATCGATGTAACACGACCGCTCATAACAGCAGGTCCAATACTGCGCATGCTCATATTTTTGAAGCCTTCAGGAACTTCTTTGATTTGTGCATAGGAATGAAAACACATCCCGATCATGGTGGCCGAGAGAATGTAATAAAGGTAGATATTACGCATATGTGAATTTGATTCCTCAAATGTAAACCTACACGGCTTGCACTTTATGGAAGGTTGAAGCACTTTTTCGATTTTCTTTGTTACCAGCAATGTCTCAAGAACAACATACTACGGACCATCGCCGATTCAACAATTCTTGGTATAAACCGGGAAGCGCCATGCGTCGTTTGTGCTGGTATATTCTTCACCAACTTTTTATTGTTTCAGGACAACCATCGGGAACTATTCGAATAGCATTATTACGTTTGTTTGGTGCTCGTATTGGTCATGGTGTGGTAGTAAAGCCACATGTGCACATTAAATATCCTTGGAAGTTGCGTATTGGCGATTATTCATGGATTGGAGAACGAGTTTGGATTGATAACTTAGGTGAGGTTTCAATTGGTGCAAATTGCTGTATTTCTCAGGGGGCGATGCTTCTATGTGGTAATCATGATTTCACCAAGGCCACGTTCGATTTGATGATAGGCGATATTGTGCTGGGAGATGGTGTGTGGATTGGCGCGCGCTCCATCGTATGTCCGGGAGTTCATTGCGAAAGTCATAGTGTATTAACGGTTGGAAGTGTGGCAAGTGCCGGACTCGAGCCGTATAGTATCTATCGAGGCAATCCTGCCGTGAAAATCAAAGAGCGCGTTATTACGCCATGAAGATTTCGATTATAACCATAACGTATAACAGCGCGGAAACAGTAGAAGATACTATTCGTTCCGTGCTATCGCAAGACTATCCGAATGTTGAGTATATCGTTATTGATGGAGCTTCTACAGATGAAACCATGGCAATTGTTGAGCGCTATAAATCCTCAATTGCTGTAGTTCTATCCGAGCCTGACAAGGGGATCTATGATGCAATGAACAAAGGGGTCGAGCGAGCTACTGGCGATGTTATTGGAATTCTAAATAGCGATGATTTTTATGCCGATTCAACGGTTTTGAGCGATGTTGCGACGTTGCTAAATCGAACAAATACGGATGCATGTTATGCGGACCTTGTATATGTTGATCGCAACGAGACCTCGCACGTTGTGCGAACATGGATATCGGGAAAGTACAGAAAGGGCCGTTTTTTAGAAGGTTGGATGCCCCCTCATCCGACGTTTTTTGTTAAGCGTTCGGTCTACGAAGCATTTGGAACTTATTCTACTCAGTTACGGTCGTCAGCAGATTATGAGCTCATGCTTCGATTCGTGCACAAGCACGGTATAACTGTCAGTTATCTGCCTAAGGTAATAACTCGAATGCGAACCGGCGGCCAGAGTAATGTTACACTTAGAAATCGTTGGAAGGCAAATCGCGAGGACCGGCTTGCCTGGAAAATGAACGGTCTGCGTCCTGGCCTTCTCACGTTAATCAGAAAGCCGCTCTCGAAGCTATTACAATATTTTTAGATGGTGCAGGCAAGCTGTTTGTTCGAAGTTCTGAGTCGATTGCAAGCAGGGATTGTATTTTCGCGCCAATAAAATCAACAACATGAAAAAAGCAATTATTCATACTGACAAGGGCGATATGCATGTCGAGTTTTATCATAATGATGCTCCCGGCACAGTAGCGAACTTCATCAAGCTTGCTGAAAGCGGATTCTACGATGGGTTGAGCTTTCACCGAGTTATTCCCGACTTTGTGATACAAGGTGGATGCCCCAATGGCACAGGTACGGGCGGACCTGGATACAAAATACCCTGTGAATTGGATGGTGGCAATCAATATCACGATCGCGGTGTTTTAAGCATGGCCCATGCAGGTCGCAATACCGGCGGTTCTCAATTTTTCATTTGCCATTCTCGCAATAATACCGCTCACCTCGATCGCAATCATACGTGTTTTGGAAAGGTAGTTCAAGGTGTAGATGTAATTGATCAGATTCGTCCTGGTGATAAAATGACGAAAGTGGAAATTGTAGAGTAATAGGATTTTTTTTAAAAGAAGAGGCCGTCTTTTTTGGACGGCCTCTTTTTATTTTCTGTAGAGAAAAAAATATCCTGCTAGAATGATCTCAATTTTCAAAAACACAGATTAGAACTTGGCTCTTGAACGACGCACGGTAGCCCTATTCTTAACCCAACTGTACTTGCTTTTATAGAATTTTGAGCGACCTCGGACAAGCTTTGTGACTACAATCTGAGAGGTAACATAACTATCTTTTCGGACCAATGGGTTAGCGGGGTCGTGAAGGCCACGCGTTGATTGAAATGCTTCGGCTGTCACATCATTTTGTGGTTGGTATCTGAAGTCATTCAACGACATAATTGGGAATATGTCTTCATATATTGGATTACCTTCTTCCAGACGTAACAAAGAATTTTGATCTGCCAACAGTTGTGGGTAGGTCTGCGATTGCAATGCCAGGGCTAATTCATACTCATCGGCATTGTTGGGTGTAGGCTTGTTGTAATAGGTGGACACATCGTCGAGATAATCTGAGAATGTTTTTCTCCAGCATATTTCCCAACCAACACGCCACGACTTATTAAACGTGAAATACATACCTATGCCCGCAGGAATTGCCAAGCCGACACTGCTATACGTTGCGCCTTCTGTTCTAAGAGGGCGAAGGTTATACCACGTGTCGGTCACATATTCACCTGGTGTGAGCTTGTCTACGTCGCCTCCTAATTCCTCAGCAAGTTGACGCTCTGTATCATCGTACACGAGGCGCGCCTGAGGATTGCTGTAATATGCTGCTAAGCCTGCGAAGGCGAAAAGTTTGAAATCGGGGTTATAGTATCCTCTGTTTCCAACGTCGTTATCGTACCAGAGGGTTACTTCAGCCCTGCCTGAAAGTTCAAACATACGGTTGCGGAAATTCATATTGCGCGTGCGGCGTGGGATGTAGCTAGTGTAAATGTCGGCATCTTCTATCAGGATGTGATCCAAGCCACCGCTGATAGCAAATCGCTTCGAGAATTTATAACGGCCGTAGGCTCCAACTGCATAGCGCGTTTGACCTAAGTGCATGTCCCAGAAATAGTCTCGGCGTTGTTGCTCCTTACCTCCAATATCTCCAAGGTAATTGGCACCCCCTAATCGCACCCCATAATCCCATTGGTACTGAGCCGATGCTGAAACCGATGCCAAGAGCAAAAACAGAAATAATAACTTCTTCATCACGGAATTAATTAAGGATCTAGCTACAAGAGCGCTAAAATAGAGTCAATTTTCGATTTTGGAAAGATTTCGATTGCAAATCCAAATTATTTTTTGCTTTTAAAAGGTTGGCCTGTGGGGGTACTTTTGAGGCTTATTTCGAAAAATGAACGCTATGAAGACACGAGTTACCGAACTACTTGGGATTCAATATCCCATCATTCAAGCAGGAATGATTTGGTGCTCGGGCTGGGAATTGGCATCCGCGGTCAGCAATGCAGGCGGGTTGGGGCTGTTGGGTTCCGGATCCATGTACCCGGATGTGTTACGTGATCAAATTCGAAAAACCAAGGCCGCAACTAACAAGCCTTTCGGAGTGAATCTTCCCTTACTCTATCCGCAGATTAGCGAGCACATTCAAATCATTCTAGAGGAGGGCATCGGTATAGTATTCTCATCGGCCGGGAATCCCAAGACCTATACACCTGTGTTCAGGGAAAACGGAATTAAGGTGGTGCATGTGGTGAGCAGTGCCCGTTTTGCGGTGAAGGCACAGGAGGCGGGTTGCGATGCGGTCGTAGCCGAAGGATTCGAGGCTGGTGGGCACAATGGGCGTGAAGAAACTACTACCTTGTGCCTTGTGCCCGCAGTAGCCGATGCAGTTCAAATTCCGGTTATAGCTGCGGGCGGCATTCACGATGGCCGAAGCATGGCGGCTGCTATGGCCCTTGGTGCACATGGCGTGCAGGTTGGAAGTCGATTTGTTGCATCGAATGAAGCTTCCGCGCATCACGCGTTTAAACAAACAGTCATTCAAACACCCGAAGGTGGCACTCAATTAACGCTCAAGGAACTGACACCCGTTCGATTGATAAAAAATGAGTTTTATCAGCTTGTACAGGATGCATACAACCAGGGGGCAGACATCAATAGTTTGAGCGCGTTGCTGGGTCGAGGTCGTGCGAAAAAGGGCATGTTCGAAGGAGACTTAGTTGAGGGCGAATTAGAGATAGGTCAGGCGGCCTCTATGTTAAAAGAAATTTTACCTGCCGCAGAAATTGTCGAGCGCATGATGGCCGATTATTGGAAGACATTAGAGCGATTATCTCATTTGCCACGTTAGGTTTTGTTTTTTTCTACTAATCTGGCGCATTCAACGTGAATTGTTGAGAAATTTCTTTCATTGGTTTCGAGGTTTTATGAATTGAAAGAAAATTTGGAATCGGCCTGAACTGAAAAAACTCAGTCTTATTCGTGCAACCTTAAAGGCAACTTTTGCGTGTAATAATCCGGATGGTTTTGCGTTCAGGCGGGGCCAAAATTGAATTTACTTGAAGATAGGATCACACTTTATTGCCAGTTGTATTGCGCTCATTCTTGCGTGGGGAAATATGCGTGCTCAACTGGAGCCGGTGGTAGGATGCCTCGAAGTGGATGATGTGGGCAATGTCACAATTAACTGGTCGCCACCTTCTACAAGCCCCGGTAATTTTAGTCATTATGAAGTATTGAGTAGCCTTTCACCGGAACTCGATTTTACTAGTATTGCCAATAGCCTGACCCCTATTCAAACCAATAGCTACACACACCCAACAAGTGTGTCTTTCGCCAATACCTATTACTATGCTGTATTGGCTTGGTATAGTAACGGTGCCGGCGGAACATTTGCCGTTTCATCGGACACTCTCTCAACAATCCATTTAGAGGTCGAGGCTGCGCAGAACCTCTGTAATAACTGCGATAGTGCTGCCTATCTTCAATGGAATAACCCATGGCTGCCACAAGCAAGCAATCCGGAAAATTGGGTGTACGAGATATGGACAGATTATCCGGATAATCAATGGCATGTAATGACTACGGTAGAATATGGAACTACCTATTATCTGAAAAATGTATTCAATTGTTCTCCTGATTCGATGAATTTTCGAATTCAGCTTGAAACATCCAATGGTTGTGTGTTCGTGAGCAACATTGCGGGGGATTATTTCCGCGACAGTGTATTTCCCTCGTCGGGTGTTGTTTCGAGTGTAGATGTTGATGCTTTCGGTCAAGCTTTATTGGAGTGGGAGGAGAGTAACTCAACCGATGTACTTGGCTATATGATCTATCGTTGTGTAGGAAGTACGACGATCCCTATTTTTCAGGTAAATGCCGAACCATGGCAATTCACAGACTATTTTGCAGAAACTGAAAATGGGCCTGTATCCTATTCAATCGCTGCTTATGATGCATGTGGTAATTACGATACGACCGTTTGCTACAGCTCTCATTTTTTACAGGTTGAAAATTATCAGGTTTGTGAAGAATCAATCGAGATGGATTGGACACCCTACGAAAGTTGGCAGTTTGCTCCGAGCTACTACATTGTATATGGTGGCTATGGCTTGACCAATACCTACCCGGAAATTGAAATGTCTCCGCTGGATACCGTAGCATCCTTGAGTTATTCCTTTACCCAAATTCAGTTTGGCGCCTTTAATGTTTTTAGGATTGAAGCTGTCGATACAATAACCGGATTCAGAGCATTTTCGAATTTTGATGATACGTATGTGGCCGATTTTTCAGTTCCGGAATTTGTTGAAATTCGCTATGCCTCTGTGTTGAATTCGGATTCGGTGGAAATATTGGTGGGCATCGAGCCAACAATTCAAACGTTCCGGTATGAACTTCAACGATTAGAAACTGCAACCCAAACATGGGAAGAGGTGTTGGTTAAGGATGCGAATGCAACTCCGGAAATATTATTCATTGATGATGGAAGAGCGACAGATGTGTTCTCTTATTCGTATCGTGTGCTTATATACAATTCGTGTGGGCTGATAGTGGATACGACCAATGTGGCATCTACCATTTTATTGGATGGGCAAACCAGTCAAGAACGGTTGGTAAATACATTGGCTTGGACTCCCTATGGTGAATGGTTTGAAGGTGTTGATCACTATGAAATTTACCGGAAGCAAAAGGACGGAGAGTATGAGTTTTTGCAAGAGGTCAATGGAGCTGCGAGCTTATTTTATGAGGATGATGTGTCTGAATTAGTTGAGACGGATGGCGATTTTTACTATCGAATTCATGCGATTGAAAAGGGTGTTGATGGAAACGAGCCCTCGATTTCAATTTCCAATGAGCTAAATCTTCCCGTGGATGCAATTATTTGGATTCCAAATGCAATTGTTATTGGAGGCTATAACGATGTATTTAAACCCATGGTGTCGTTTGCGTTGGTAGAAGAATATTATCTGGCAATTTTTAGTCGCTGGGGTGATTTGATTTTTGAATCTCGCGATTTGAATGAAGGGTGGGATGGAAGCATGAAAGGCGAGTTTTTACCCGAGGGCACTTACAATTACTACATTTCAGTGAAAGATGGTCGCGGCAGAGCCATTGACAATTTTGGATTTGTCATGTTGATGAATTACGAATAAACTTGATTGAATGAAACCGGACGCTGCGTCTATCAGCGTTTATGCTTAGTGTTCAGCATTTCGAGATGTTTACCCATTTCATTGCTGTTCTTGGTGAGATTGTTATCGTGCATGCGATATCGGTAAAGCGGAAGCACAATGTTATAGATGTTGTATTTATTATTCCACCGAATGCGAAGATCTTCCTCTTCACGGGCTCTGAAGTCTTCGTCATAAAGGCCTATATTGAACAAGAAGTCCTTTCGAAACATTATTCCGCAGGCTATTGGTTTTTCCGTGGAGCTAACGTGCTCAAGATGTTTGCCTCTTTCGTCGACTAAGTAGTAATCGACAGAAACAGCATCGAGTTTGTTGTTTTCTTCGAGAAAGATTTTTTGCATTCTCAGTGTTTCCCGATGTATGTAATCGTCGGCGTCTAAAAAAACCACAAACTGACCTTTTGCTTTTTTTATTCCAAGATTCCTCGCTCCGGCTAAGCCCATGTTTTCTTCAAGGTTGAAAACACGAACATCGTGTGCGTAGTTTTCAAGTATCCTGGCAGTATGATCGGTGGAATTATCGTTCACCACGATGATTTCATACTGATCATCGGACAGGCTTTGATCTAGAGCACTGCGAATGGCTCTCTCAACGTATTGAGCGTAATTATAAGTTGTGATAATTAGCGAAACCATGAGTTCTGTTGACGCCTATTTTTTCTTTCTCTTGCTTGTGTTGGAATCATCCTCTGAATAGTAGGTGTTTCCATACATATAGCCGCCGTAGGTATTGCCATAACCATAGCCATAGCCATAACCATAGCCATATCTATATGCATATTTTCCGTAATAGTACTTCCAGCGCTTTTGTTTGATGTTATTCAGTACGATGGAATTTTTCTTGAGATTATTCATGAGCAACACCTCTTCGAGGTGGCGAAGTCCTGCCTTCGTTGCTTTTTCTGTATTCATTACGAAGATACCCAGATGCACTTTATTGAGAAGCACTAATGAGTCGCTGATGAGCATTAATGGTGGTGTGTCGATTATGACATAGTCATACATTTCCTTTACACCGTCTAGAAGCATGTCAACTCGCGGATTAAGAACTAATTCGGAGGCATTTGGTGGGACTGGCCCGGCCGTAATTGCGTCCATGTTCTCTACTGCAGTGGGCGTTATACTTTGTTTGAAATCAGTTTTGCCAATCAGGAAAGATGAAATTCCGCTCACGTTTTCCATTCGCATGGACTTGTGAATTTTGGGTTTGTGCATATCGAAGTCCAGCACAATGACGCGCTTAGATGCTTTTGCCAAAACGGCCGATAAGTTAACCGAAACAAATGTTTTTCCCTCCCCCGGATGGAGCGAAGTAACAAGGATGACCTTGGGACCCTCTTCATGAAGGATGTATTGTAAATTAGTTCGAATGGATCGAAATGCCTCACTGACGTTCGAACGCGGATTACTTGCGATAACAATCGGATCGAGGTCAACATCCTGATAGTTTGGAATACCACCCAATAGTGGAAGTCGGGTATATGCTTTAAGCTCGCGGGTATTTTCGATTCGCTCGAAGAATATGGCTCGCACCAGACCTATAATGAGTGCTATAAAAAATCCAACGCCGACAAATGTCCATATTGTTCCCGATTTCTCGGGCCCCACTACCCCGAGGCTTCTTGCCGACTCAATAATACTGGTTTGTGGAATGATACCGGCACGAGCAATTACGGTATTGGCTTTTTTCTGAAGAAGAAAAGTGTACTGCCCTTCGTTCACATTTAGCTTTCGTTCGATACTCAGAAGATCACGCTGCGAACGAGGAATGCCCCTAAGCTCGCTTTCAGCGGCATTGTGTTGTGCCTTTACATCCTGAATTCGCTTTTGAATTTGCTTCTTATTGTCTGTTGTGTATCGAAAGATGCTGCTTCGAATGGTTTTCACCACTGAGTCAATTTTTTGAACCCTTCGGTCGGTGGGTTTCATGTCAACCAGAAGTTCCGTTCTTCTTTGACGCAGATTGAATAAGTCTTTCACAAGAGCCGTAAGCGCTTGATCTTCCTCTTGAAGCAAATTGAGCGGAGGTATCACGGACATATCGCTTTCTTTCACCAAAAATTCTTCTAAGGCAGCCAATGCATTTTCTCGCAACTCCAGGTTTCGCTCGTCTCTTTCGGTTTGCTCCAGAACAGCAAATGCTTTTTCTTGCTCTTTATCGAGGTCCAGAATGTTCTGGCTGGCTTTGAAATTATCAATCAACCTTTCTAGCGAATCCATCAGAAGCATCACCCCATCGAGTTGTTTATCGATATAGTCTTCAGTTTTTTCGTTAACGACTAGCTGATTTTGTAGTGTGAACTCCAGATATACTCCTGCGAGGGAGTCGAGGAATGTTTTCGCTCTGCTTTCGAGCATGTCCTTCATCGTGAGCGTCAGAATACTGGTCATCTCCTGATTCTCAATCTTAAGTCCGGCGCGCAGCTGATCAATGAGCACGTCTGGGTGTTGAACCGTAAATTGGAAATTTTGCTCCTGAATACTCTTAAGATTCACTTCGTCAACACGCGGAAGCAAATCCACTTTAATCGTGAAATTAACATCGATATTCTCTTTGCCGAATTCAAACTCATGCGTGAGTTTGTTTCCGTTCAGCACGTAACTTATGGTGTACTTGGTGAGGTCAATAATTTTGAGCGTGAAGGGTTTGCCATACAGTCGCTTATCTAGCATGCGCCAATCACAAAAAACATCGAAGTACGCAAACCGATCGACCTGCTCTGTCTTGACGCGACCTACCAGATAATAATTATGTGTGAAGTCTACCCGATCCATCACCTTACCAATCATATCGTAGGAACTCAGAATCCTTTTCTGATTGGTAATATCTTGCATCAGCGAGTAATAACCGATATCCTTATAAATCTGAGTCTGGTAATCGTACGTCTCTGAAGATTTCAGCAGAATTTCGGTTTTGGCGGCATAAACATTCGGAAGCCTGTGCGTGTAGAACATAGCGAACAACCAGCCTATGCCCGAGAAAAGAATCATCAAGTACCAATTTTTGTTGATGAACTTGATTATGGGCCTCAAGTCATCAGCATCCAAAAAATTGGTTTTTTGAGGAGCAGAGTTGGTGTTAGACATATTGACTTTTCGAAATGAAGAGTTGTTGCAAATATAGCCGAGCACTTCATTTTCGCATTAAAAGTCACAAACCAAGTCCGTTTTTATTTTTTTCATAGTTGAAAACGTATACTTTTGCTATGAAAATTTCAAATCATGCGGAAGTCTTTCATCTTGTTGATTGCCTTAGTGCTGCTTCTTTGCAGCGGCTACTATACGGAGGTTGTTGCACAACCACCACCACCTCCACCGCCGGCTCCATGCGGTACTCCCTTCGGTGGGCCCCCATGTCCCATTGACGGAGGGGTAAGCCTCCTTATCGCTGCAGGTTTGGCCTATGGCGGTAAAAAGACATACGATATGGCGCGCAAGAATTAATTGATGCTACAGCAGCTGAAGAGTAATCCATTTACTCGGTTTATTTTCCTTGCTTCTTTTCTCTATCTCTCGTGGTATTTTACGTACGAGTTCTATATTCATAAGCACACTGCTTTTGATAAAATAGCGGTGAACCAAATCGTTGTTTGGGCAGAGAAGACGTTACAGATAGTCGGTTACGAAACGATTGATTATTCCAGTATCGACATAGAATTCAGAGCTCATGTAGGGGTTCAGGGATATAAAGGGGTCACTGTTGGCGCCCCGTGCGATGGTGTGGTGCTTTATGTACTATTCATTTTTTTCGTAGTTGCATTTCCCGGTCCATGGAAACACAAAGCTTGGTTTGTACCTCTAGGTGCGTTTACTGTTTTTTATCTGAACGTGCTCCGTGTTGCAGCCCTTGCTGTAATTATGAGTATCAATGAAGATTGGCTTGCTTTCAATCACGACTATACCTTTACGATTATCGTTTACAGCTATGTGTTCGCCTTGTGGGTAATTTGGGTTCAAAAATTTTCGCCCTTTGCGAAGAAGAACGTTGCCTGATGAAGAACGCTATACTGTTGATTTCAGTTTTGATTTTTGCTCTGGCTCTGGGGTTTTTCCAGGAGAAAATAAAAATCGGGGTAAACTATCTCATTGAACATGGCTCTGCTATTTCAGGTTATGACGGAATGAGTAGTTCCGAAAGGCAGATGGTGATTGAACAGAGGCGAATTCATGCACCTTTCGATTATTACCACAACCACGCTACCATGGGATGGCTCTTTCGTTTCAACTTGCACGAACTTGTGCTCATGAAATGGGTAATTACCGCACTTTCTTTAGCCTTATTTGCAGGTCTTAATGTGTTGTTGTTATCTATTGTTCAGTCAGAATATTCATTGACCCGTGCGGTACTATGGACGTATGCTGTGTTAAGCTCTATTGCTTTTAGTATCTATGCTTTTGGAATTTTGGTTGATGTAAGAGACGAGGCATACGCTTTCAGTCGTAAAATTTTAGGTGCGCTGCAATCCATTATTCCGTCGATGATTATTTGGCCGGCCATAGGACTTTGGAATTCAACCCGGAAAAAAAACTAGAGAATGAAAGAATTCTACCAACTTGCTGATCATTCAAGAGTTTGGCTTTACCAAGCCGAGCGTAATCTCAGCGAAGAAGAGGCCGTGTTTATCAAGCTGGCAGGAGAAAAGTTCATAGAGCAATGGACCTCGCACGGTTCTCAGATGGACGCAGCCATGGAAATTCTTAATCAACGAATTATTGTTGTAGCACTCGATGAACAGTCCGGACCCGCGAGTGGTTGTGGCATCGATAAGTCTGTTCATTTTATGAAGGAATTGTCGGCAAGCATGAAACTTGATTTTTTTCAGCGAACTGTTGTCGTATATCAAAATGAGTCTGGATGGACAGAAGCACCCTTAAATCAATTTTGGGCAATGCGTAAGGCCTTGATTGTGAACGATGACACAATGGTTATGGATACAACGGTTCGAACACTAGGAGAGTTGCGCGCAAGCATGATTGTGCCTTTTCGCGATAGTTGGCATGCCGAAATGTGGGGGCGTTGATTGGCTTCTCGGACGGAGATTTATTTCCGCGTTTACAAGGTATGGTAAATTTTTTCTGACGTTTTTTTTTGTGCGAATCGTTCTTCGCATATCTTGCGCTCACTTTTTTGACCGTTGAACTACTTGTAGCGAAAAATCTTGTCTAAAGATTTAGATGTTTTAGTGTTGTTGAGATGGAATTGAAAGTGCTCGGGCAGATTTTATCTGTTGCTTTTTTTGAATTAGTTGAGTGTATTAACCAAAACCAGATTTTTGATGAAAACTTTTACGAGATTAGGTTCGTTTCTAATGATTATCGCTTCGCTTTGTTGGGGCACTGCCTCAGCACAGTTCACGTGCGACTCACCTGTAGGTATTAATTGTGGTGACACGTATTTCGGTTCCACGGTAGGTATTACCAATGACAATGCTACTTCTGGCGCTCCTTTCTGCGGCACTGCAGTAGGTACTGCCGGTCAATGGTGGTTCGTTTTCACGGCCCCTGCTAACGGCACGGTTACCGTGAACACAGAAGGTACCAGCGATTATGACACGAAGTTGCACGTTTACACGGGCTCTTGCGGTGCATTGGCTTGCGTTGGTGGAGATGATGACACCGGAACTGGACTTCTTTCTACAGTTACATTCACGGCTACAGCAGGTACAACCTATCTCATCCGAGTAGGTGGTTATGCTGCAGGCGAAGGTAACTTCCAATTAAATATTATCTGTGATTTGGATACAGATGGCTGTACTAACCCTGCAGCGTGCAACTATTCTCCTGATGCAATCACGGACGATGGTTCGTGTTGCCTTGGTTCATGCCGCACCATGGTTGTTGGCGGTGGAGCATTCCAAGGAGAAGTTTCTTGGCAGCTACTTGACGCAGCCGGAACAGTGGTTGCTACAGGCGGCGCCCCGTTCAATGGAAACCTATGCGTTACTCCTGGTTGTGGATTCCAAATGGTAATGACCGATACATTCGGCGACGGTTGGAATGGCAATACATTCACTATTACAGATGAAAATGGAAACGTTGAAGCTACCGGAACACTCGCTGGCGGTGGCTCAGGAACCCTCATTATAGCCTTGGGTGGCTTCACATCAGGTTGCACAGACCCCAACGCTAACAACTTCGATCCAACTGCACAGTGTGATGATGGAACTTGCCTTGTTTGCAGCGGCGGAGAAAGCTTATATACTGTAAATATGTTCGACTCGGCTAATAATGGTTGGGGCGGAGCTACCTGGACGCTTGTAAACGCTGCATCAGGAGCTCTTATCAATACAGGAGAGCTTGAGGGCGGTGGTTCAGGCGCCATCAGCGGTTGCTTAGCTCCTGGTTGCTACACGATGATTACTACTGAAGGAAATCAACCTGCTCAGGTATCTTGGGAGATAATAAGCATTTCCGGTACTGTTGTCGCCGAAGGTGGCGCAGGAATGAGCATAGGTTTCCCATGGGGAGGTTCTGCATGCGATATTCCCGGCTGTACCAATCCTGTCTGTAACAACTACAACGCAAATGCTACTACCGACGATGGCTCGTGCGTTTGCCCACCTGCAAATGATGAATGCGCCAATGCTACACCCATAGGATGTGGTCAAATTGTGAACGGTTCAACTACAAACGCGAACAATGATCCGTCTGCGGTTAGTTGTGATGCTACCAACCTGATTACTTCACCCGGTGTTTGGTATACGTTCATTGGAACTGGTGAATTGGTTAACCTCAGCACTTGCGGAAGCGCAGGAGGTGATACTAAAATTCACGTATTTACCGGCGATTGCGCAACGCCTGTATGTGTAACTCAAAATGATGATGGATGTGCAACCGGCTTCTTGTCGAGCATTTCATTCACGGCAATCAATGGTTTCGCATATTACGTGTTGGTTTCGGAGTTTGGTGCAGGTCAGGGTATCGACTTCACGCTTGAAATGTCTTGTGTTGAATGTCCCAATGGTTCACCAATAAACGATGTTTGTGCCAATGCATTGCCAATTCCAACAGGAGTTGACTTCCCAGGTAACCTTTGCTGCGCAAACCCGGATGACGACATGGGTCCATGGGCTGGCTTCGGAACTGAATATGGTATTTGGTATGTAATCAATTCTGCTGACTTTGATGCACTTGATATTTCCTTCTTCAATGGAACAGGCCAAGGTCCTGACGCTGCTGACGGAACAGATGTGGGAATTGGTATTTTCGACGGTACAGGTGGCTGTGTAGCTTTGGATCCATTAGTAGGTGGTGTCGGATTTAACGGCAACCCGCTCGACGGATTCATCTTCAATTCAGTTGAATACGGAATTGCCTTGGCACCTAATACAAACTATTATTTGTGTTTGACTACATCTGACCCGGTAAACTGCGGTGATTTCGTTCTAAACGTTTCACTGGCTAATATTGGTTGTATCGATGAGGCAGCTTGTAACTTCTGTGCAGATTGTACCATTGATGATGGTTCTTGCGAATACGTTTCATGCGGAGCAACTACTCCAAATGATTTGTGTGCTGATGCTACTCCATTGGTATGTGGTGAAGATATTGCCGGTTCAACCGGTGCGGCTACCAATACCGGAGCCCCAATCGTTTGTCCGGTAGGAGCTGGTGATATTGGTGTTTGGTATTCATTCACAGGTGATGGACAGTTTGTTAACCTCAGCACTTGCGGTTCTCCAATCGACTCGCGCATTACAGTGGTTAGTTCAGCCAATGGCTGCACCGGACCATTCACGTGTGTGATTTCGGAAGATGATGATGCAACCGATGAGGGCTGCGGATTCTTCGATGGTGACGATGCATCAGTAGGTTTTGTTTCTACAGTGGGTACTCAGTACTATGTATACATCACCGCAGGTGGTGTAGACACGAACGGTGATGGTGTAGATGATTTGACTGAAGGAAGCTTCAACCTCTCATTTACATGCGAACCTGTATTGGCCGGTTGCCAAGAAGAGTGTGCATGTAACTACAATCCGGCAGCGAACGTTGATGATGGCAACTGTGATTATTTCTCATGTGTAAGCTGTCCAGCAGGTCAAAGTGGTGTTCGTTTGGACATGACAGATTCATTTGGAGACGGATGGAATAACAACACCTATGAAATCAGTGATTTGAGTGGAAACGTAGTTGCTGAGGGTACTTTGGATGAAGCCCAGTGTATTACTGGAACAGGTAACTTTGGTATTTCTGCCGGTTTTGATGTGTTCTGCTTGGCTGATGGTTGCTACACAATCACAGTAGGTGGTGGAGCATTTGCAGGAGAGCCTGGTTGGTCGTTAACCGACGAGGCAGGCAACGTAATTGTTAGCGCAACTAACCCCAATGGTACCGGTACCTTCTCGTTCACAGTAGGTGCAGGTGTTTGTGGTTGCACAGATGAGACTGCTTGTAACTACGATCCTGCTGCGACTTCTGACGATGGATCATGCGAATTCTCTTCATGCGCCGGTTGTACAGATGTTACGGCATGTAACTACAACGCGAATGCACTCATCAACGATCCTGTACAATGTTGCTACGACAACTGTGTTACGTTGATCATGAACGATACATTTGGCGATGGCTGGAATGGAGCTACGGCTACTATCCTGGATGGTAGCGGTAACGTTGCAGGTACTGCAGGCTTGCCAACTGGCAGCAACGGAAATGCATCTTTCTGCCTTGGAGATGGTTGCTACACCATTATTGTAGGTGGAGGAACATTCGACAATGAAATTACCTGGACATTGACAGGTGTAACCGGTGGTGTCCTGAATGGTTCTGCCAACGATCCTGCCGGTGTAGGTTTCAGCACTGCTGGTGTTAGTTGTATTCCAGGTTGTACTATCGCTGTGGCATGCAACTACGACCCGAACGCAACAGTAGGTGATTGTTCACTTTGTGACTTCTCATCGTGCACAGGTTGTACCTATGAGCAGGCTACTAACTTCGATCCAACTGCTGCAGTTGATGACGGATCATGTGATTTCGGTAACGTTATCAGCGATTGCCCTGCAGATTTGGATGGCAATGGTTTCGTGGGAGTATCTGACTTGCTGATATTTATCTCAGCATACGGTACGATCTGTCCTAACTAAGAAAAATCGATTGTATATAAAGAAGGGCTGTCGAAAGACAGCCCTTTTTGTTTAATGGAAACATATCTGCAGACGCATTACCACTTCCATCCAACTAGCAACTTTAAGCTTGAACAACTAGGTTAAAACCTTCCTTTACTTTCGAAATAAAGTGGAAGCAATTGTTTGATAGAAGGAGATACAATTATTTCGCCTGTTGGGCTAATCATGTAGAGAGGAATAGAATGTTGCTGCTTTAGTTCGTATTCCAGCATGCTTTGGCGGCAGCCTCCACAGGGCGTAACAGGATCGCCGTGGGTATATTGAGCGGATGAGGCTACAACAGCAGCTGCGATAATACGCAGATTGGGATATTGAGCGCCAGCCGCAAAAAAAGCGACTCGCTCTGCGCATAAACCACTGGGATAGGCTGCGTTCTCTTGATTATTTCCGATCACAATCACCCCATTTTCCAAGAGCAGGGCAGCGCCCACACTGAAACCCGAATAGGGTGCATAAGCGGCTTTCATGGCTGCAATGGATGCGTCTATTAAGCCCTGCAGTTCAGGTGAAACCTCCTCGCGTGAGGACAGACGCTCGAAAGAGCAAGTGAACGTTTGTAATTCCATGTTGGAGATATTATGATCGATGGATGAGAGCCACCGCATGTGCAACAACTCCTTCTTCACGACCAATGAAGCCCATTTTCTCATTTGTTGTTGCCTTAATGGAAATAACATCTGAGGTAATTTGGGCATATTGTGCAATCGCACTCTTCATTTGGTCGACATAGGGCATAATTTTGGGCCGTTCCATCACAAGTGTGCAGTCAATATTGCCTATGTTCCAACCCTCTTTCTGAATAAGTTCGACTGTTTTGGACAGGAGAATCTTCGAGTCGATGTTTTTGAATTCGCTTCCGGTGTCGGGAAAATGAAAGCCGATGTCTCGAAGATTGGCGGCCCCCAAAAGCGCGTCGCAGATAGCGTGTAAGAGCACATCAGCATCGCTGTGTCCCAATGCTCCTTTGGAGTGGTCTATTCGGATGCCCCCCAACCAAAGATCTCGACCTTCGATTAGCTGGTGTACATCAAAACCAAAGCCGACGCGAATATTCATAAGGTTTGAAAATTATTCTGTCGGTTCCTCGTCGCTGTTTGCCGCCCCACCCAATGCGAAACGCATCGTAAAGCGCAATGTATTGGCCAATGGATTTTGTTGGGTAGTACTGATCAGATAGGACATATCTATTGTAAGTACTTGATATTTTAAGCCGGCACCCAGCGTGATAAACTGACGATTACCCTTCGTGTAGTTTTCGTAGAAATATCCGGTGCGAAAGGCAAATTGCTTGTCATACCAATATTCGAATCCTCCGCCAATATTCAGTTCTCTCAGCTCTTCCTTGAGAACCGTTCCCGGAATAATTGTACCCTCGTTGCTAACATCTCCGGGGGCATCGTAAAACGATTGAACCATAC
>Ga0315902_10004498_pt1 | contig 20151 bp, 22 predicted proteins | sample LakEriMetagenome_9_FD_203523 | JGI IMG/M metagenome (GOLD analysis project Ga0315902, IMG submission 203523) | Freshwater fungal communities from buoy surface, Lake Erie, Ohio, United States - Buoy 12 MA117 | ecosystem: Environmental > Aquatic > Freshwater > Lake > Lake biofilm | place: USA... | reverse complement strand
AGAATCCAATGCCCCGAAAACCTAAGGGTTCCTCCGGAAGGCTCGTCCGCGGAGGGTGAGTCAGGACCTAAGGTGAGGCCGAAAGGCGTAGCTAATGGACAACGGGTTAATATTCCTGTACCGTTTATTATTGATATCGAGGGACGGAGAAGGCTACACCAGCCGGATGTTGGTTACCGGTTTAAGCGTATAAAACGTTAAAAAATGGAGAAAACATTTTAAGTCAAAGCGTGAATACTAGATACTACGGTATCGAAGTGGTCTATGTCATACTTCCAAGAAAAGCTCGAAATATCTTAAATAATAAATGCCTGTACCTTAAACCGACACAGGTAGGTGGGTAGAGTATACCAAGGGGCGCGAGATAACTCTCTCTAAGGAACTCGGCAAAATAACCTCGTAACTTCGGAAGAAGAGGTGCCCTTTTAAAGGGTTGCAATAACCAGACCCTGGCGACTGTTTACCAAAAACACAGGTCTCCGCTAATTCGTAAGATCAAGTATGGAGGCTGACGCCTGCCCAGTGCCGGAAGGTTAAAGAAGTCGGTTAATCCTCGGATGAAGCTGGCGACTGAAGCCCCGGTGAACGGCGGCCGTAACTATAACGGTCCTAAGGTAGCGAAATTCCTTGTCGGGTAAGTTCCGACCCGCACGAAAGGCGTAACGATCAGGGTGCTGTCTCGGAGAGAGGCTCGGCGAAATAGACATGTCTGTGAAGATGCGGACTACCTACACCTGGACAGAAAGACCCTATGAAGCTTTACTGTATCTTGGAATTGGGTTTGGGCTTTGCTTGCGCAGAATAGGTGGGAGGCTATGAGTATACTCTTGTGGGAGTGTAGGAGCCATCAGTGAGATACCACTCTAGTAAGGCTAAAATTCTAACTTTACTCCGTTATCCGGGTGAAGAACAGTTTCAGGTGGGCAGTTTGACTGGGGCGGTCGCCTCCTAAAAGGTAACGGAGGCGCGCAAAGGTTCCCTCAGGCTGGTTGGACATCAGTCGAAGAGTGTAAAGGCATAAGGGAGCTTGACTGCAAGACCTACAAGTCGAGCAGAGACGAAAGTCGGCCTTAGTGATCCGACGGTTCCGAGTGGAAGGGCCGTCGCTCAACGGATAAAAGTTACTCTAGGGATAACAGGCTGATCTCCCCCAAGAGTTCACATCGACGGGGAGGTTTGGCACCTCGATGTCGGCTCATCGCATCCTGGGGCGGTAGTACGTCCCAAGGGTTGGGCTGTTCGCCCATGAAAGCGGTACGCGAGCTGGGTTCAGAACGTCGTGAGACAGTTCGGTCCATATCCGGTGTAGGCGTTAGAGTATTGAAAGGAGTCCCCCTTAGTACGAGAGGACCGGGGGGAATACACCTCTAGTGTACCAGTTATCGTGCCAACGGTAAACGCTGGGTAGCTATGTGTAGCGTGGATAACTGCTGAAAGCATCTAAGTAGGAAGCCCACCTTAAGATGAGTACTCTCACCGCTATAAGCGGGTAAGGTCACGGTAAGAACAACCGTTATATAGGCATTAAGTGTACGTACAGTAATGTATTTAGCTAAGATGTACTAACAGACCGAGGGCTTGATAATATAATCTATCTTATTTTACAGTTTTGAAAGTTTTTAACCTTGGTGTTTATAGCGCACTGGAACCACTCCGATCCATCTCGAACTCGGTTGTGAAACGGTGCAGCGGCGATGATACTATGGGGGGTGCCCCATGGGAAAGTAGCACGATGCCAAGGTAAAATTTATTTTTCATCCAATTACCAAGATTTTTATTTTCTATAATTTTGTATAAAAATTAGTAAAAAAATAGAAAGTACAATTTCATTGCACCCTCTACTTCTATTCATTTAGTTAAATTTCTGTAATACGACTTGTTAAATATCTTATTATAGACTCATTTATCTTCATCGATTTCTCTATTAGTGATATAATTTCACCATTCGCATCATAGTTCATTTGGATAAAAACGCCATCTTTGGAAGATTTAATAGGATATTTTAAATTTCTTCTTCCTCGATTTTCGATCAAGATATTCTTTGCTCCTCTCTCCAAAAGTAACCCCTGATACTGCTCAATTGTTTTCAGTAACGAATCTTCACTCAAATCAGATTTCAATATATACACAGTCTCATAGGATGATAACTCAGGTATTATCTTCATAAAGATTATTTTATTTTGTTTCTTTTAAATCTAACAGAATTAAGATTTTTACTCTTTTTTAAACATTTTTACTTATCAAACTTTACATTAAAAGATTTTTAATAAGGAATTATTTATCTACTTGAAATAATTTCCGTTTTAATAGATAATTTAATACAACAAGCACAATTGATGCTTGGGAAGTAAAATACTATAACATAACAATAATAATAACATGACTGCTACTTTAGAAAGACGCGAAAGCGCAAGTTTATGGGAACGTTTCTGCTCTTGGATTACTAGCACTGAAAACCGCCTATACATCGGTTGGTTCGGTGTTTTAATGATCCCTACATTACTTACAGCTACTACTGTATTCATCATTGCTTTTGTTGCTGCACCTCCAGTGGACATCGATGGTATTCGTGAGCCTGTTGCAGGTTCTTTACTATACGGTAACAACATAATCTCTGGTGCTGTAATTCCTTCTTCTGCTTCTATCGGTATTCACTTCTACCCTATTTGGGAAGCTGCTTCTCTTGACGAGTGGTTATACAACGGTGGTCCTTACCAACTAATCGTTGATCACTTCTTACTAGGTGTTTGCGGTTGGATCGGACGTGAGTGGGAATTCAGCTACCGTTTAGGTATGCGTCCTTGGATTTCTGTTGCTTTCACAGCTCCTGTAGCTGCAGCTTCTGCTGTGTTCTTAGTTTACCCTATTGGACAAGGTAGCTTCTCTGATGGTATGCCTCTAGGTATCTCCGGTACATTCAACTTCATGCTTGTGTTCCAAGCTGAGCACAACATTCTTATGCACCCATTCCACCAACTAGGTGTTGCAGGTGTATTCGGTGGTTCTCTATTCTCTGCTATGCACGGTTCTCTAGTTACATCTAGTTTAATTCGTGAAACTACTGAGAACGAATCTGCTAACTACGGTTACAAATTCGGTCAAGAAGAAGAAACTTACAACATCGTAGCTGCACACGGTTACTTTGGTCGTTTGATTTTCCAATATGCTAGCTTCAACAACTCTCGTGCTCTACACTTCTTCTTAGGAATGTGGCCTGTTGTTGGTATCTGGTTCACAGCTCTAGGTGTTATGACTATGGCGTTTAACCTTAACGGTTTCAACTTCAACCAATCTGTTGTAGATAGCCAAGGTCGTGTAATTAACACTTGGTCTGATATCCTTAACCGTGCTAACCTAGGTATGGAAGTTATGCATGAGCGTAACGCTCACAACTTCCCTCTAGACTTAGCTGCTGGTGAGTCTCTGCCTGTAGCACTTACAGCTCCTGCTCTAGTTGGATAATACGAACGGTTCCCTATAAAAAGACCCTACCAAGGGTCTTTTTTATTTTCACCTATTCGTAAATCTTATAAAATTATTTATGTTAAACAGATTTATTATTTTTGTGCTTCTAAACTTTACTGCCATACTACTTGGTTTTTTTTAGCAATTAATATATCCACAGTTTTAGGGCAAACTGGAGATTGGGGAGTTTTAGCATCTGGGGTGTTAACTGCTCTTATAGAAATTTTTAGCCGATTTATATATGTGACAAAAAAAAGACTTATTTGTTTAAATTCCTCTCCATTGCATAGAAAACTAAATTTTTATATTAATTTTTTGAATAAGGTAAAGATTGGCATTCTATACGGTTTTTTTGTAGAAGCCTTTAAATTAGGTAGCTAAGTCGAATATTACATATTATTAAGTTAGTATACTTTTAGCGTGATTAGCTTTATGATGATAAGTGGTAGAAAAACCAATCTTGACTGATTAATTATTTTAACAGTTAAACCAGTTTAAATTATTATAAATACGGAGAAGTATTATGGCTCTTGATGCATTTTCTAAAGTAGTTACAAACGCAGACGCAAAAGCAGCTTATGTAGGTGGTGCTGATCTACAAGCTCTTAAAAAATTCATTTCTGAAGGTAACAAACGTTTAGATGCTGTTAACTCTATTGTATCTAACGCTAGCTGTATCGTATCTGATGCTGTATCTGGTATGATCTGTGAAAACCCAAGCCTAATCTCTCCTAGCGGTAACTGCTACACAAACCGTCGTATGGCTGCATGTCTACGTGACGGTGAAATTATCTTACGTTATGTTTCTTACGCTCTACTATCTGGTGACTCATCTGTATTAGAAGATCGTTGTCTTAACGGATTAAAAGAAACTTACTCTTCTTTAGGAGTTCCTGCTAACTCTAACGCAAGAGCTGTTAGCATTATGAAAGCTTGTGCTGTTGCTTTCGTTAACAACACAGCTTCTCAACGCAAACTATCTACACCTCAAGGTGATTGTTCTGCTTTAGCTAGTGAAGTTGCTGGTTACTTCGACAAAGTAAGCGCTGCTATCGGTTAATTAATTACATAGAATACTGTCTTTCTCAAAGACAGTATTTTTTTGGATATATTTTTTTTTACATATACTTATCATGTAAAATTACAATGTTTATAAATTTCAATATTAATATATGGATTTTCTTATAAAGTACTTAAAAAACTCCTTAGACAACTTAGTTTTTTTAGTTCTATTCATTAGTTTATTAGGCTACTGGATCAATCTGGCTTTTCCTTCTATAAAAATCAGTGCTAAGCTAGGATTTTGGGGAATTACAACTGCAAACATTTTTTTAAGTTTACTACTAGGATGGCGTTGGTTTGAAAGTGGTTATTTTCCTCTAAGTAACTTATATGAATCACTTATGTTTTTCACTTGGGGAATAACCTTATTAACAGTAGTTTTAGAATACTTAACTTCACTAACATTTCTTGGGTCTATAGTTAGCCCAGTATTATTATTTGTTGTGGGATTTGCAACCCTATCACTACCAGACGGAATGCAAAAGGCTGCCCCTCTTGTGCCAGCACTAAAATCAAACTGGCTTATGATGCATGTAAGTATAATGATGATTAGCTATTCAACTCTCGTCGTTGGATCATTACTATCTATAGTATTTTTAATATTAACAAAGGGGAAACCTGTTCTGCTTACAGGAAGTTCTATAGGATCTATAAATATAGAGACTCTTAGTGATGAAAATACAAATTCAAGTAACATTTATTCTATGAGTTATGAAAAAGATTTTCTTGGAAAACGTATAAATCTTCTACAGAGTTTGGATAATCTTAGCTATCGAATAATAGGACTTGGATTTCCTATGTTAACTATTGGAATTATTTCTGGAGCTGTATGGGCTAACGAAGCATGGGGTTCTTACTGGAGCTGGGATCCGAAAGAAACATGGGCTCTAATTACTTGGATGGTTTTTGCAGCTTATCTTCATACAAGGATTACAAAGTCTTGGAGTGGAAAAGGCCCAGCCATCTTAGCTTCAATAGGGTTTATTGTTGTCTGGATATGCTATTTGGGAGTTAACTTCCTAGGAAAAGGACTACATAGCTACGGATGGATTATTTGATTTTAAATGTAAAATAATATGTAGATAGTGAGTATGAATTGATTAAAATTACCCTACAATGGACTTATTAGTATATAAACAGATTTTACTTGATTAACCATTTCAATATGAGCACAGAATTATTATTATCAGTAGTTCCACAAACTGCAACATGGTCAGCTAAAATAGCCACTATTATGATTAGTTCAAATATATTTTGCATTGTTGCAGGTAGATACACAATTCAAGTAAAAGGTATTGGATCTTCACTTTCATTAAATGGATCTTTTAATAATTTTACATTACCTGAACTGTTAGCAAGTACTAGTCTTGGACATATAGTTGGAAGTGGAGTTATCTTAGGATTTGCTTACATGGGTCTTTTAAACTAGAAAACTATTAGAAAAACTTACTGATAAAGAATAGTTTTTCTAATAGTTTTAATATATGTGATTAGTATGCTAAACCTAAGCTTCTAGTCGTTTCTCCCCCTAAATAAACTCTCACAGACAAAAAATCTGTTGGACATGCTGTCTCACAACGTTTACAACCAATGCAATCTTCTGTTCTTGGCGCGGATGCTATTTGTCCTGCCTTGCAACCGTCCCATGAAACCATCTCTAATACATCACAAGGGCATGCTCTAACACATTGAGTGCAACCTATACAAGTATCATAAATTTTAACGCTATGTGACATAATAAATATACTTTTAGTTTTATTTGTTTTTGAACTAATTCTAGATTAACTATCGTTGTAAAGCTATTATAGAATAGAATTATATGCAATTCTTAACTAGACAACAAAATTCACAATTGTCAGTTATTTCAAAAGGGATATTTATGAAAAAAAAGCAACAAATTATAAACTCATTAGAGGTTCTATATAAAACTGAAGAATTATTGGATGCTGCATCAAATAGATATAGAATTACTGTTCAAGTTGCAAATAAAGCAAAGAGAAAACGCTATGAAGATATTGATATCTTGGATGACTTTAAAGTTAAACCTGTAATAAGAGCAATCCTTGAAATTGCCGAAGAAATTGCACAACCCGAAGTTTTCTCTGAATAATCTACACTGGGCTACCTCTTTTAGCAATACTTTCAGTTGTTATATTATCTAGATTGCATTAAATAACTTGATTATAAAATAGACTCAATTAAATGTATGTTTCAGACACTTTTTGGTGACGCAAATGAAAAGAAAATTCAGGCTTATTCACAGATTGTGGATAAAATAAATAAATTAGAAGAATCAATCTCTAGTTTGACAGATGGTGAATTACAAGGGAAGACAAGAGAGTTCATAGATAGATTAAGCCTTGGAGAATCTTTAGATGCAATTTTACCAGAAGCATTCGCTGTTGTCAGAGAAGCCTCTAAAAGGACTCTCGGTCTCAGACATTTCGATGTCCAACTTATTGGAGGCCTAATCTTGAATGATGGTAAAATAGCAGAAATGAAAACTGGAGAAGGAAAAACTCTTGTTGCTATTCTACCAGCATACCTTAATGCTTTAACTGGAAAAGGGGTACACGTTGTTACAGTTAATGACTATTTAGCAAGCAGAGATGCTTCTTATGTTGGACAAGTACACAGATTTTTAGGCTTAAGTGTTGGACTTATTCAACAAAATATGAGTCAATTAGATCGCAAATTAAATTATTCAAAAGATATTACATATGTAACTAATAGTGAGCTGGGTTTTGATTATCTAAGAGATAATATGGCAATACAATTAGATGATATCGTACAAAGGCCTTTTTATTTTTCAATTTTAGATGAAGTGGACTCAATTTTAATAGATGAAGCAAGAACCCCGCTTATAATTTCTGGCTCAGGAGAAACACCAGACAAAAAGTACTTAATAGCAAATAAAATCGCTAAACTTTTAACTCGAAATCTTCATTATGAAGTTGATGAAAAAGCCAAAAATATAATATTAACAGAGGATGGTGTACTAAAAATCGAAGAAGAACTCAAAGTTAAAGACTTATATGATTCACAAGACCCCTGGGCTCCTTATATTTTTAATTCAATAAAAGCAAAGGAACTTTTTGTAAAAGATGTTCACTACATAGTTAGAGACAACGAAACTTTCATAGTAGATGAGTTCACAGGAAGAATTATGGTAGGTCGTAGATGGAGCGATGGACTACATCAAGCAATTGAAGCAAAAGAAGGGGTACCAATCCAAAATGAAACACAAACTTTAGCTTCTATAACATATCAAAATTTTTTCTTGCTGTATCCAAAACTATCTGGTATGACAGGCACAGCTAAAACCGAAGAGATGGAACTCGATAAAATCTATGGTTTAGAAGTTACCTGTGTTCCAACACATAAAAAGATGATTCGAAAAGATTTCTCTGATCTAGTCTACAAAAATCAGTATATGAAGTGGAAATCTGTTGCTGATGAATGTTTAGACTTCCACACCCTAGGGAGACCTATTTTAATAGGTACAACAAGTGTTGAAAAATCAGAACTTTTGTCATCTCTCTTAGAAGAATACGGGGTACCACATAATCTACTTAATGCAAAACCTGAGAACTTAAAACGAGAAGCAGAGATAATAGCCCAAGCGGGTCGAAAAGGATCAGTTACGATTGCAACAAATATGGCCGGTAGAGGAACAGACATCTTACTAGGTGGTAATGCAGAATACATGGCTAAAAATATGCTGAAATCTTTTCTTAATTCAATCTTTTTTGGAGTAGAATTAGAAAAAAACTTAGATCCCGAACTTTGCAATCTATGTAGTTTTTTATCTTCAAGAATTAAAAATTCTCTAATTTCAGAATCAGAATTAGAAAACTTTCTTTCTGTAGCATGCGAAAAAGTTTTTACAGACAACTCTCTTGTTATCGTTCTTAGAGCTATGTATTTTGTGCTTCTAGAAAAATACCAAAAAGACATTCTACATGAAAGAAATGAAGTCTTAGGTCTAGGAGGTTTACATGTTATAGGAACAGAAAGACATGAATCTAGAAGAATAGATAATCAACTTAGAGGTAGATCTGGCAGACAGGGAGACCCTGGGTCATCGAGATTTTTTCTTAGTTTAGAAGATAATCTGCTACGCATTTTTGGTGGAGATCGAATTGGAAAGTTAATGGATTCTTTAAAAGTTGATGACGATATACCCATAGAATCTTCACTGTTAAATAAAAGTCTAGAATCAGCGCAAAAAAAAGTTGAAGTATATTACTACGATGCTAGAAAACAGTTATTCGACTACGATGAGGTTTTAAACTACCAAAGACAAGCTATTTACTCCGAAAGAAGACGCATCTTGGAATCTACCAATCTAAGGGACTGGGTTCTACAATACGCCGAAACAACGGTTTTAGATTATCTTAATATATACTTAAATAAAAACGAATTTTCTTTAAATGAAGTAAATAAACTTCTGATTAAAGTAGAAAGTTTATTAGGTCTTCCTTATGCCATAGATCGAAACGTATTTTTAGCATCTCCTTCTGAAGAGATGAAAAAAATCCTATTTACCCAGGTTAGATTAGCATATGATTTAAAAGAGAGCCAAATTGATTTGATAGAAAGTGGGTTGATGCGAGAATTAGAGAGATCATTTTTACTACAAAAAATAGACTCCGCTTGGAAAGAACATTTACAACAAATCAATACACTCAGAGAAAACATTGGTTGGAGGGGTTACGGACAAAAAGATCCTTTAATTGAATATAAAAATGAGGCTTACAATCTTTTTGTTTCCATGAGTACAAACATAAGACACTCCGTTGTATATCTAATTTTTAGATCTCAACCTATTTTAAAGAGCTAACTTTTATTAAAAGTTACTAATAAATTTGACATTACTAAATCAATAAACAACAATTAATATTGTTAATAAAATAAACTATAAAACTTATGACAAAAAGAACATTAAGAGGAACGAGATTGAAAAGAACAAAAACTTCTGGGTTTAGATCAAGAATAAAAACAACTTCTGGTAGACGAATCTTGAAAGCTAGAAGAGCCAAAGGACGTCATTCATTAACAATAACTTAACCTTTTAGTTATGTTTCTCTTTTATTAGCAAAATAGTTAGAGAAACAAACTATTTTCTTTTTCATAATTTTTACAGTTCCGAACATATAATATGAATGTATATTCTTGTTGAGAAATTTTTATTTATTAAGTCACTATGAGTTTTACAAAAGATTTTAAATTATTATTAAAAGCAAGGTATTCTTTAATTTATATTTCGACAACTGAAGAGGAAAGACTAGAATATAATATTAGGTTATGCGTAAAAGATTCATCCGTTACTAGAGTCATTTATTCTTGGGATTTTATCGATGGATATGTTGGAAATCCAAGTGACAATGGATTTGGAGCAAGAAATCCTTTACAAGCTTTAGAACTCATAGAAAAATTAACTTCTGAAAGTCCAGCTGTTTTTATCTTAAAAGATTTTCATCTATTTTTAAATGATATCTCGGTTGCACGAAAACTAAAAAACGTTATTCGACTGATAAAAAACCAGTCTAAAACAATAGTTATCGTTGCCCCAGAAATTTTAATCCCTGATTCATTTAGAGATTTAATAACAGTCTTAGAATTCAAACTACCTCAACCTTCTGAAATTAAAAAAGAATTGCTAAGAGTCCAAGACTCACTAGGACATTTTCTTCCAGATACCTCATTAGATATGCTAGTTAGATCTTGCCAAGGACTCTCACTCGAACGAATAAGAAAAGTACTGTCAAAGATAATTGCGACTTATAAAGAAATAAATATTGAAAGTCTTGAAATTATTTTTATAGAAAAAAAACAAATTATAAGCCAGACAAAAATTTTAGAGTTTTGTAGTTCAACTGAAAAAATGTCTGATGTAGGTGGACTCGAAAACTTAAAGAAGTGGCTTAAAAAAAGAGCTGGAGCTTTATCTCAGAGAGCTGAAAATTACGGATTACCTATGCCAAGAGGTTTATTTCTGGTTGGAATACAAGGAACAGGAAAATCTTTAACTGCAAAGGCTATATCAAATGAATGGGGCTTACCTCTATTAAGATTAGACGTTGGAAAGTTATTCGGAGGAGTTATAGGTGAGTCAGAGTCAAAAATGAGACAAATGATACAACTTTCAGAAGCTATATCACCATGTGTTCTGTGGATAGACGAAATTGATAAAGCATTTGCGGGCGGTGACGCTAGAACGGATAGTGGGACCACGAATAGAGTTTTGGCTACCTTTATTACCTGGTTATCTGAAAAAAAATCGTCTGTTTTCGTAGTAGCGACAGCAAATAATATTCATTCTTTGCCTTCTGAAATCATAAGAAAGGGAAGATTTGATGAAATTTTTTTCATAGGTTTACCTTCTTTTGAAGAAAAAAAATCTATTTTTAAAGTTCACTTAAGTAGACTAAGACCTAAATCATGGGATAAATATGACCTAGAATTATTAAGTAAACTGGCGAAAAAATTTTCAGGAGCTGAAATTCAAGAAGTTATAATAGAATCCATGCACACCGCATTTAGTGAAAATCGTGAATTTACAATTAGTGATATTGTGGAGTCAATAAATCAATTTGTTCCATTAGCTTATACTAATCAGGAAAGTATAGACTCTTTGCAAGAATGGGCAGAATCTGGAAAAGCCAGATTAGCATCTTCAAAGAATGAATAACTTTTGATAAGCTCTTTTTCTAACTTCCTCAATAATGAATTCATTTATGTGATAAAATGTCATATATCAGATATTTATTTAATGATCAGTACCCTTTAAGATAAAAATAATTGAATAGTTATTTACTATGTCTCATTTCAGTAAAATAAAAACAAGTTTAAAAGATTTAACTCTGTTACAAAAGTCTTTACACGATCTAGGAGTAAATTGGAGTAATGAAGTTAATACTGTAAATGGATACAAAGATCAAAAGCACTTTGCAAATCTAGTTATAAAACAAAACAACAATTACGATATAGGATTCACGTGGAATGGATTTGAATATCAGCTAGTTGCGGATCTTCAATTCTGGCAACAACCATGGTCTGTTGAACTATTTATAAATAAAGTGACACAAAGATACGCTTATCATTCAATTCTTAAAGCAACAAATGAAAAGGGATTTCAGGCTGTTGAAGAGTTATCCCAAGAGAATGGGAGTATAAGACTAACTTTACAAAGATGGAATTAATACTCGATGCGGACGGAGAGACTCGAACTCTCACAAGGTTAACTTACTAGAACCTAAATCTAGCGCGTCTACCAATTCCGCCACGTCCGCTTTATGTTTCACACATACACTATAACAGAAGTATATAAAAAAAAAAATATGTTTTTAATATGCTTCTGTTTCTATTTTTCGTGAAAAGTTAAATTATTTATAACCAAATAAAATTTTCTATGATATTATTATTTTAATAAAATACATTTTATTCCTCAGTAGCTCAGTGGTAGAGCGATCGACTGTTAATCGATTGGTCGTAGGTTCAAGTCCTACCTGGGGAGTTTATAATAAATTAAAAATACAGATATAAATATGATATTACAACTTAATCGAATTTTTTGGAAATTAATATATTCAGTTGGAAACTTGCAACTCGCCATAGTTTTATTACTGTTAATTTCTGTATTCAGCTCTCTCGGAACAATTATAGAACAAGAAAAAAGTACTGACTTTTATGAGCTAAATTATCCAATTACCTCTCCAATATTTGGTTTTATTAGCTCAAAATTCATCTTATCTACTGGGCTAAATCACGTATACACAACAAATTGGTTCTTAGTTTTAATATTTACTTTTGGTCTTAGTTTATTGTCATGTACTCTTTCCCGACAGATTCCTTCTCTAAAAATGGCAAGACTATGGAAGTTTTTTAAAACAGAAAAACCCACTAAAACGAATGGGATGACATTTATAGTCTCTGAGGTAAGCTTAAATCATTTTTCATATATATTAAGAAAAAAAAATTACAACATAATACAACAGGGTAAGTACTTGTACGCTTATAAAGGACTAATTGGCAAAATTGGTCCAATTCTAGTCCATTTGAGCATAATTTTCATCTTATTAGGCTCTGTTACTGGATTTTTATCTGGATTCATGGTTCAAGAAATCGTTCCCAAAAATGAAATTTTTCATTTACAAAACATTGTAAGTGCTGGACCGTTGAGTATTGTTAGAAATGATTTTGAAGGTCGTATAAGAGACTTTAAGATAGCTTATAGTGAAGAGGGTATAATAGATCAATTTTACTCAGATATAGAAATTCTAGATAATCAACTAATTCGTCAGTCAGAGAAAGTAATTTTTGTAAATGAACCTTTAAAATATGAAAATATGACTTTTTACCAAACTGACTGGGGGATATCCAGGTTAGAAGGAATATGGAATCAATCAAGTACAATAAATCTCTCATTAAATCAAATAAATCTAATTAATAACTCCAGATTTTGGGTAGGAGTTTTTGGAGAAAAGAAAGATATATTGATTGTACTACAAGACTTAACAGGAAAATACATGTTGTATAATTCTGAAAAGACATTCTTAGGAACTGGAGAAGTAGGGACTAAAATATTTATTGATGGAAATGAACTTAGAATAACAAGAATAATTCCGGAAACTGGAATGCAAATAAAATCTGATCCCGGCATAACTCTTGTTTATTTTGGTTTTTTAGGCTTGATTTTTAGTGTTTTTTTCAGTTATATCTCTTATGTCCAAATATGGGCAATAAAAAAAGAAGACCAATTAATCATTTACGGTAATACTAATAGAGCTATCTACTTTTTTGAGAAAAATATTTTATCCATTTTGGATACTTTAAAATCTGAAGTTATAGATTCTTTAAATAGTTTTCAGATTAATTCTTTAAATAAAAGTTAAAATTTTATAATTTTTAAGTATAAAAATTTAATTCCTCTGTACCGTTCTAAATAAGTCGTTGGCTTAATTTAGCTATTATTAATGATAGTTTTATGAAAACAAATAAACATGGCTCGCGTTATTGTTATTACATCTGGAAAAGGCGGTGTTGGTAAAACAACTACAACTGCAAATCTTGGTATGTCTTTAGCTCAATTAGGTTATCAGACTGTACTTATAGATGCAGATATTGGTTTAAGAAATCTAGACTTATTGTTAGGACTAGAAAATAGGGTCATCTACACTGCTTTGGAAGTCTTGTCTGGTGAATGTCGATTAGATCAAGCTCTTATAAAGGATAAAAGACAACCAGGATTAACATTACTTCCTGCTGCACAAAATAGAAATAAAGATTCTGTTACCGGTGATCAAATGAAATATTTAGTTTCTCTAATGGAGTCTCAATATGATTATATTTTGATAGACTGCCCAGCAGGAATAGAAACTGGGTTTCATAATGCTATAGGACCAGCTAAAGAAGCAATTGTAGTAACTACACCTGAGATTGCTGCAGTTCGAGATGCAGATAGAGTTATTGGTCTTTTAGAAGCGAATGGAATACAGAAAATCAACTTATTAATCAACAGACTTAGACCTGAAATGGTAAAGTCTAACGATATGATGTCAGTATCCGATGTTAAAGAGATTCTAGCAATACCATTAATTGGGGTCGTTCCAGAAGATCAGTGTGTTATTATATCCACAAATCGTGGAGAACCCCTTGTATTGGAGAAAAAATTATCTTTACCTGGAATGGCATTTGAAAATACAGCATATCGTATTGATGGTCAACATGTTGATTTTATTGACTTTGATTCCTATTCTAAAGGCCCACTAAAACGTTTAAAAAATTTTTTCTTGGGTTCATCGACTACTTAAATGAAAATATGGACTATAAACTTGTATGATTACCGAGTTTTTTGAACGAATATTTACTAATGATAACAGGGGTAGTCGAGAAGATGTCAAAAGACGTCTTAAACTAGTTCTAGCTCACGATAGATCTACTCTCAATGCTTCAACTTTGGAAAAGATGCGAAAAGAAATTCTTTTAGTAGTATCCAAATATGTAGAACTAGATACTGAAAGTCTAGAATTTTCTATTAGAACTGATAGTAGAATGACTGCTTTGATTGCAAATCTTCCTATACGTAGAATCTTACATTTAGAAGAAAATTAAAAAAATGCGGATAAAACTAATAATAGTTCACTCCGCATTTTTTTATTTTGATGAATAAGAATTCCAAGCTAATTGTTGAAGACTTAAATTTCGTCTTAATGGCCTACTTATCAATTCTAAAATATCACGTGAGTTTGTAAAACCATGTATTTGAGAAAATGTAAATTCAGTAGACCATTTGGTATTGATACCTCTTGCCTCCAAAGGATTTGCATAAGCCATACCTGTTATAACTAAATCAGGTCGTAAGCTACGAATTTTTTTAAGTTGGTTATAATTATCAGGTTTTTCATTTATTAAAGGAACTTCAATATTCATATTCAAACATGTCTTTTCAAGTAAAGCAATTTCATTTAATTGATATCTTTTATCAAGATATGGAATACCAATTTCATGAACTCTCATACCACATCTTATTAAAAACCGAGCTAAAGATAATTCTAATAAGTTATCTCCCATAAAAAATACAGATTTATCACTTAAGAGTTCTAGATAACCTTCCAAAGATGACCAAATTTTTCTTTCTTTTTCATCCAGACCTTTTGGTTGTATTGAAAATACAGAACATATTTTTTCAATCCAGGCTTTAGTACCATCAGGACCTATAGGAAAAGGTGCTCCGATTAATTTTGTACGCCTGCGACGCATTAAGTTTATAGCAGTACGACTCAAATAAGGATTTACACCACATACATAACAATCTTCATTTAAAACAGGTAAATCTTCATACTTTCTCGAAGGTAACCATCCTGAGACTTTTATACCCTGTTCTTCTAATTCTAATTCTAATTGCCGAGAAGTAGAATTTGATACTGATCCAAATATTATTAAAGGAGGATGGCTTTTTGACTCATCCGAATTATTCTTACTTGGACATTTCTCAATAAGTCCTGAAAGGACAGTATCTTCACCCTGAGTAAAAGCATAGTCAAGTCCATTAGCTCTAGCGACAACTATAGGTATTTTTATCTCTCGCTCTAAATTCGAAGCAATACCCTCTAAATCCATTTTTATAATTTCAGTGGTACAAGTACCTATCCAAAAAATAACATTTGGATTTCTATCTTCTTTTATTTGTAAGCATATACGTCTTAATTCATCTTGGTCATTTAATTTCGCTGAAATATCACTTTCTTCTAGTTCTGCCATTGCATATCTAGGTTCAGAAAAAACCATTACTCCCATAGAGTTCTGTAAAAAATGACCACATGTTTTTGTTCCAATTACTAAAAAGAAGCTGTCTTCTATTTTTTGATATAACCACGAAACACAACTTATCGGACAAAAAGTATGATAATTTCCAGTTTCGCAATGGAAAGATGTAATATTCTTATTTGACTGATTCATATTCCAAATTATTCAAATTAAACAATTATTAGGTCTAAAGATTTTTGATCTTCAAGATTATCCTGATTTATTTGAGATGGAGAAGACAAATAAAAGTCTGATAATAAATTGAAAAGATCTCTATCTGGTGACTCAACAGGAATTACTCCCTCCGGTTTTGATATAATTTGATCTGCAATATTTAAATAATAATCACACACATAACCTAATGAAAAATCCGACTCAACCATCTCAAATAAGGTTTTCCCTTTTACTCTAGAAATTCTTATATCTTCTATTAATGGTAAAACATCCAAAACTGGGATGGGTACGATATCAGTGTATTTGTCGATTAAATCTCTTTTTGTTGTACGATTTCCAATTAATCCTGCTAATCGAAGAGCATGAGTTTTAGACTTCTCTCGAACTGAAGCTGAAATTCTGTTAGCTGCAAAAAGAGAATCAAATCCGTTATCTGTTACAATTAAACAATAATCAGCATAATTTAGGGGAGCTGCGAATCCACCACACACAACATCACCTAATACATCAAACAAAATGATGTCGTATTCATTAAATGCATTTAATTCTTTTAGTAATTTTACAGTTTCACCAACAACATATCCTCCACACCCAGCACCTGCAGGTGGTCCACCTGCCTCTACACAATCTACTCCTCCATAACCTTTGTAAATAACATCTTCAGGCCATATATTTTCATAATGATAGTCTTTAGATTGTAGAGTATCTATTATAGTTGGAATCAAGAACCCTGTAAGAGTAAATGTACTATCGTGTTTTGGGTCACACCCAATTTGTAAAACTTTTTTTCCTCTCTTTGTTAAAGCCACAGATATATTGCAACTTGTTGTCGATTTTCCTATTCCACCCTTTCCATAAACGGCAAGTTTCATAATATCTTCTCCCTAAATAAATGTATAAAATTTATATATTAGGACCAAGGAGATCTTGATCCTTTTTCTTTATACCTGACTGTTTTCGTTTTCGTTTGCATTAGATACAAAACTAGTTACATTTCCACTTAATACAGACTTTGCGAGTGAAAGTGCTCTTTTAGCTTGAAGATCTGCTTTTTTAGTCCAATTTGATAATCTAGAATTCTTTTTAGATTTTGAAGTTCGTTTTTTTGGAACTGGCATTTGTATTTCCTTCTAAAATATTTTATTTTAATGGTAATTTCTATAATTAGATTCGATCTCTTAGATCTACATCTATTATACAAGTAAAAAGTTAGAAAAATTTCTAAAAAATAAAAGAACTGATTATATAATCTAAAATTCTTATTTTTTAGAAATTTTCTAATTATCTAGATCCTAATCGACTTAATTGTCTCAAAGCAATTCTAGCTATGTTAAATACTGCCCAAGATGCTGCTGCTAAAACAGGGAAAAGAACTATTAGAAGTCTCATGTCCATAAAATAATCCTATGGTATATCTTTCTTAAATATTATAGCTAATGAGATATCTTGTATGTATTTATAAAAGAGAATTTCATTATCTAGATGTAAAATGAATTAATTAACTGTGTAAAAGTAACGATATATTTCCTAATGTTGCTTAATTAATACACTTATAAATACAAAAATCAAGTATCGGAAAATTAAAAATGATAGATTTACCATTTACATTAGACCAGTTAAGAATAATAAAAGCTATTGCATCTGAAGGAAGTTTTAAAAAGGCTGCTGATAGCTTATATATATCTCAACCTGCAGTTAGTCTACAGATTCATAATTTAGAAAAACAATTAAATGTTCTTATTTTTGACCGTGGGAGTCGAAAGGCATCCTTTACAGAAGAGGGTGAGATGCTTTTAAGATATGGGAATCGAATTTTATCGTTGTGTGATGAGACTTGTAGGGCAATAGATGACCTTCACAATCTACAAGGTGGCACTCTTGTTATAGGAGCGAGCCAAACAACAGGAACTTACCTAATGCCTAGACTAATTGGATTATTTCGTCAAAAGTATCCCCAGGTAGCAGTCCAACTACAAGTTCACTCTACAAGAAGAATAGCATGGAGTGTTGCTAATGGGCATATAAATTTAGCTATTATAGGTGGAGAAGTTCCTTTAGAGCTCAAAAATACTTTACAAGTCACCTCATATGCTGAGGATGAATTAGCTTTGATATTACCGAAATCTCATCCTTTTTCACTTTTAAGCTCCATACAAAAAGAAGATTTATATAGACTTCGTTTTATAGCTTTAGATCGTCAATCTACGATAAGAAAAGTTATTGATAAAGTTTTAAATCAAAACGGAATTGATAGTAGTAGATTCAAAATTGAAATGGAGTTGAATTCTGTAGAAGCTATAAAAAATGCTGTTCAATCTGGGTTAGGAGCTGCCTTTGTATCTGTCTCTGCTATAGCGAAAGAGTTAGAGTTAGGAGTTTTACACTGGGTTAAAATAGAAGATATTATAATAAAACGTACACTTTCTATAATAGTTAATCCCAAAAAATACAGATCAAAAGCATCCGAAAGCTTTAGTAAAGAAATTTTAACTTTGTTTGTTTCCCCATATGCTAATGAATAAAATTTACAATTCAAATCTTAGATTAAAACAGTTAGAAGTCTTGTTCAACAAAATACTTATAAAAGTTTCTTTAAATGTAACGAATAGAACAGAGCGTCCTTTAGTTCTAACTTTACTTAGAGAAGAATTACAAAAAATCATCTGTGTTTCTATACTATTAGATTTAAAAGTGGTTCTTTATTCATTATCTAAATCCTACTCGAAAGAAATTGACATTAAGTTTTTGGTGGATATAATCTTCAAAACTCTCTTACTATCCTCTAAGCAAAAAATAATTTCCAAACTCTCGCTTAGAAAAGACGATAAATTTTCTAAACTAAACCGTCTCAACTCTTGGCTTTTAAAAGATATTGAATTTGTGGATTATTATCTTTTTCTTGTTACTCTCGATTGGTTAGTCACCTACCCTAAAAAAAAAAATTCACTAACCTTAATTGAAAGTTTAATAGAAAATTTTCTTGTAAAATTTAGTGATCTAATGGTATACGAATTATTCTATGAATCAAACTTACCTCAAATATTTTTTGTCCAATATACTACAGATTTTCTACTTTTTAGAACAAATTTCCAAGGATTAAAATTTTACTTATATTACAGAAAATGTATCGAACGAATATACTTCTTTTTAAGAAAAGCATACAGTTTTAATTATTCTATTGTTATTTGTACAAAAAATGGATTTCTTCTAAAAAATTTATACCCCAACTATCTACGTAGTCATTCAAAAATAAATCAAACATATACTCCTTTTTTAGAGATGTTAAATCTACTCGATTTTAACAATAATTAAAATTACGAAGTATATGCTTAGGCAAAATTAAAAAATTTTATGTTTATTTCGATAATGGATAGACACTTAGTTTTTTTTGAGACTTTCCACAAATTTCAAATTTTACTTCTCCATCAATCAAAGAATAAATTGTATAATCTCTTCCTATTCCAACATTGTTTCCAACTTTAAATTGTGTTCCTCGTTGTCGTACAATAATACTACCTGCTAAAATTTTCTCCCCACCATAAACTTTAACACCTAAACGTTTAGAATTAGAATCTCGACCATTTCTAGTACTACCACTACCTTTTTTATGCGCCATAATTATATAATTATCTACAGAAATATTTATTTGAATTTACTTCACACTAGAACCAGAAATAGAAATAGAGTTCACCATAATTCTTGTTAAATTATCTCTATGACCTTGTTTTTTTCTAGTCTTTTTCTTAGGTCTCATTTTGTACACCGTTATTTTCTTATTACGAATATGACCTAAGACAGTTGCTTCAACAGATGCATTCTCTAAGCAAGGCTGACCAACGCTTACATTGCCATTATTGTTAATAAGTAATACCCTTACCAGAGATATCTTATCTCCAGGATTCAAGTTTAAATGATTTAAATCGTAAAATTTTCCTGGTTCAACCCAAAACTGTTTTCCACTAGCTTCTATAATAGCGTAATTCATTTTAATATGAAATTGAATGATTTTTTATAACAACACAAAAATAAATTTTACCTTGGCATCGTGCTACTTTCCCATGGGGCACCCCCCATAGTATCATCGCCGCTGCACCGTTTCACAACCGAGTTCGAGATGGATCGGAGTGGTTCCAGTGCGCT
>Ga0315902_10004497_pt1 | contig 20154 bp, 20 predicted proteins | sample LakEriMetagenome_9_FD_203523 | JGI IMG/M metagenome (GOLD analysis project Ga0315902, IMG submission 203523) | Freshwater fungal communities from buoy surface, Lake Erie, Ohio, United States - Buoy 12 MA117 | ecosystem: Environmental > Aquatic > Freshwater > Lake > Lake biofilm | place: USA... | reverse complement strand
GCGCGTCCTCAATGCCCAGCACCTCATGGCTGCCGAGCCAGAGCTCTGAGTAGCCGGTCGGGTGCGCGAGCATCACCTCGACCTCGCCATCGGGACGCGGACGCCAGAAGCCCGTCTCGAGCGCGAGCGGGCGGACCTTCTCACCGTCGTCGTCGAGAAGCCAACTGCGCGATGCATAGGAGAGGAAGGGACGGCCGTCGGTGATGAAGGAAACCTCCTGGCCGAAGCGGAAGTCCTCGATCGTGGGGTACTGCCCGAGTCCGACCCCGGCCCAGCGGCCGATGAGCCAGGAGAGCGGGATCAGCTCCTCTGGGAGGTCCGAGACGGACACTTAACCCTGTCCCTTGAAGAGCTTGTAGACGACGTAGCCCGAGAACCACGTGATGAAGATGATCGCGAGGACCAGGAGTCCCGTGAAGACGATCTCGAGCATGTCGCCAGCCTAGCCCGACACGGGCGGCTGCGCTCGCACCGCCCATGCGCCAATGCGACGAACGAGCGACTCCTCGATCGCCCCCTCGGCATGCCCGAAGCCCGGCTCGATCCAGAGTTCGGAGCCGGGTGCCGCCTCGTGCAGTGCACGGGGATGGTCGAGGGGGAAGAAACCATCCGCATCCCCGTGGACGATGAGCAGGTCAATCCCGTGCTGGCGGACGCGCGCCGCGGCGTCGGGGGGTGGCATCGGCGGCGGGTCTGGCCAGGGCGCAGGATCGACGCGAGTGCCCAGCACCGTGCGGATGTACGCGCGGCCCGCGGCCGTGGCAATGCCTCGATGCAGCCAGCGCATGGGGGTGGTGCCGCGGTAGTACCAGTACGCCGTACCGCTCACCGCGACCACCGCATCGCTGGAGCCAGGGCCGAGGAGTGCGGCGTGGCGCAGGACGACCGCGGCACCCATGGAGAAGCCGATGGTGACGACCCGGCCGTATCCCGCCTCACGCGCCCACGCCACCGCTGCTTCGACGTCGAGTGGCTCGCGATGGCCCAGCGTGGTCATGCCGTCGGAGTCGCCGTGGCCGCGCTGGGTCACCGCGACGACGGCGGCGTCGTCACTGAGGATGCGCGCGATCCGCTCGACGCGCTCCTGGTCGTGCGCACCGCCGAAGCCGTGCGCGACGACCAGTGCCGTGCGACTCGTGGGATGCGGCAGGTGCATGGCGACGAGCGCGACGCCGTCCTGGCTCGTCAGCGAGAGGGGCTGGGCCTGCGGCGGAAGCGGGATGCGGGCTCTGCCGACTCCCTCGGCCCCATCGGTCCCATCGGGAAGCACCTCGGTCACGGGTAGGTATCCTCCCGTAGTGCGCCTGCTGCTGCTCACCCAGGCGGTAGAGCCCTCCGTGGAGGTCCTGCCGGCGCTCAGCCTGCTCCCGCACGCCGTGCGAATCCTCCCCGCCCAGGCCACGGCCCTGCTGGATGCGCCGCCCTGTGATGCGGTCCTCGTCGACGGCCGTCGTGACCTGCCGCACGTGCGCAGCCTGACGCGCCTGATCCGCCAGACCGGGATCGAACACCCCCTCATCGTCATCGTCACGGAGGGTGGGCTCACTGCCCTCCAGCGCGACTGGGGCATCGACGAATTCGTCGTCGACACGTGCGGACCGGCCGAGCTCGAAGCGCGACTGCGCCTGTCCGTCGCGCGACTCGACGCCCAGCCCGATGACGCGCCGGGCGAGATCCGCAGCGGTGACCTCTCCATCGACGAGGCGGGCTACGTCGCCCGCGTGCGCGCGCGCACGCTGGATCTCACCTTCAAGGAATTCGAATTGCTGCGCTATCTCGCGCAGCACCCCGGGCGCGTCTTCAGCCGTGCGCAGCTCCTGCAGGAGGTCTGGGGATACGACTATTTCGGGGGCACCCGCACAGTCGACGTTCACGTGCGTCGCCTGCGCGCCAAGTTGGGGCCTGAGCACGAGGCGCTCATCGGCACCGTGCGCAACGTCGGGTACCGCTTCGTCCCCGCCCGCCCCGATGAGGCGACCGTGTCCACGCTGGACGACGACGCCGAGGTCGAGAGCCGAGCCGGCAGGTGAGCGCGATCGAGGTCCGTCGCCACCTTGACCGGGCGGAGGTCCTCGATGTCTTCGACCTCGTCGATGACGCCACGCGGCATGACGGAGTGACCCCGATCTCCGAGCACGTGATGCTGCACCTTCGCCATGGCGGCGACGCCGACGTACGCCACCTGCTCACTCGGTCCCAGGAGGGGCGCCTCGTCGGCTACGCGCATCTCGACGTCACCGATCTCGTCGAGGGCCCGAGTGCCGAGCTCGTGGTCGCGCCGTCGGCACGCCGCCGCGGCCTCGGGCACGCTCTCGTCGAGGACCTCATCCGCATCAGCGACGCCGATGTCCCCGGTCGAGGGTTGCGCCTGTGGGCCCACAGCGAGAACGAGGCGGCCCGCGGACTGGCCGAGCGACTCGGTTTCGCTCGCGCACGCGTGCTCTGGCAGATGCGCCGCTCGCTCGTGACACCACTCCCCGAGGCACCACTGCCCTCCGGCGTGCACCTGCGCACCTTCCTGCCCGGCATCGACGACGAAACGTGGCTCGCCGTCAACACCGCTGCCTTTGCCGATCTGCCCGACCAGGGCGGCTGGACGATCGACGACCTGCAGCGGCGCATGAGCGAGTCCTGGTTCGATGCCTCGGGCTTCCTCGTCGCCACGGACGAGCGCGGCGACATCGTCGGCTTCCACTGGACCAAGGTCCACGGGGGCGACCACGCCCACGGCGACGATGACCATTCGCGCCTGCATGCCGAGGGCGTGGACCACTCACACGGGCACGGCCACGAGGCCATGGGAGAGGTCTACGTCATCGGCGTCGATCCGGCCTGGCAGGGCACCGGCCTCGGCAGGGGGCTGCTGTTGGCCGGCCTGCGGCTCCTCGCCGCGCGCGGGCTGACCCAGGCGATGCTTTACGTCGACGCCACCAACACCCCCGCCATCGGCCTCTACTCCAGCCTCGGCTTCACCCGCTGGGATACCGACGTGCTCTACCGTCGCGCCTGATTCGTCCCCTCCCCCTGAAGCGTCATCCGTGGGCCACCCGCGCCTCATCCGGCTGTGGGACCATAGGCGGATGTCCACGGATGCTCCCCAGGCCCATATCCCGCAGGCCGAGGTCGAGTTGGACGAGTCGGCAGTGGCCACGGTCGAGGCCGAGGCCGGCCCACTTCCCCCGGATCGCTTCCTCGACCGTGAGCTCTCCTGGCTCGCCTTCAATGAGCGCGTCCTGCAGCTCTCGGAGGACCCCGACCTCCCCGTGCTCGACCGCGCGAAGTTCATCGCGATCTTCGCGAGCAACCTTGATGAGTTCTTCATGGTCCGCGTCGCAGGTCTCAAGCGCCGTATCGCGACCGGCATCGCCGTGCGCGCGGCGAGTGGACTCACGCCTCGCGAGGTGCTCGAGGCGATCTGGAGCCGAGCCCATCTGCTTCAGCTCCAGCAGGCGACGATCTTCCGCGACGAGGTGCGCCCGGCGCTCGCCGCGCACGGCGTGCAGATCCTCGACTGGGAGGCCCTCACCGCGGATGAGCGCACCGAGCTCGATGCGTTCTTCGACCAGCGCGTCTTCCCCGTGCTCACCCCACTTGCGGTGGACCCGAGCCATCCCTTCCCCTACATCAGCGGACTGTCGCTCAATCTCGCCGTCGTCGTGCGCAACCCCGTGACCGGCACCGAGCTCTTCGCGCGCGTCAAGGTCCCGCCATCGCTGCCGCGCTTCGTCCCCGTCGGGGCCCAGCGCTTCGTCCAGCTCGAAGCCGTCATCGCCGCACACCTCGACGAGCTCTTCCCCGGCATGGACATCCTCCAGCACCACACCTTCCGCGTGACGCGCAACGAAGACGTCGAGGTGGAGGAGGATGACGCCGAGAATCTCCTCAAGGCACTCGAGCGCGAGCTCTCGCGGCGCCGCTTCGGACCTGCCGTCCGCCTCGAGGTCGAGAGCTCGATCGATCCCCACGTGCTCGAGTTGCTCATGGACGAGCTCGACGTGAGCGAGCCCGAGGTCTTCCGCCTCCCCGGGCCGCTCGACCTCACCGGCCTGTGGTCCCTGTACGCCGTGGATCGCGACGACCTCAAGCAGCCGAGCTTCGTGCCGCGGACGAGCCGTGCGCTCGCCGAAGTGGAGTCGGCTTCAGCACCCGACATCATCGCGGAGGTGCGCGAGAAGGACGTCCTCGTGCACCATCCCTACGACTCGTTCTCCACGAGCGTGCAGCTCTTTCTCGAGCAGGCCGCCGTGGATCCACACGTCCTCGCCATCAAGCAGACGCTCTACCGCACCAGCGGCGACTCACCGATCGTGCAGGCGCTCATCGAGGCAGCCCGCAACGGCAAGCAGGTGCTCGCCCTCGTCGAGATCAAGGCCCGCTTCGACGAGCAGAACAACATCGACTGGGGCAAAAAGCTCGAGGAGGCCGGCGTCCACGTCGTCTACGGCCTGGTCGGGCTCAAGACACACTGCAAGCTCTCGCTCGTCGTCCGCGATGACGGCGACCGACTGCGTCGCTACTGCCACCTGGGCACGGGCAACTATCACCCCAAGACCGCTCGCCTCTACGAGGACTTCGGTCTCTTCACCTGCGACCACCAGGTCGGCGAAGACGTCTCGGATCTCTTCAACGTCCTGTCCGGGTACTCGATGAACACCGACTACCACCGACTGCTCGTCGCCCCGCACTCCATCCGCACCGGCCTCATCGAGCGGATTGACCGCGAGATCGAGCACGCGCGCGCAGGCCGCACGTCAGGGATCCGTTTCAAGGCCAACTCAGTCGTCGACGAGCGCACCATCGACGCGCTCTACCGCGCCTCGCAGGCCGGCGTACCCATCAAGGTCTGGGTCCGCGGCATCTGCGCACTGCGTCCCGGCGTCCCCGGCCTGAGTGACAACATCGAGGTCATCAGCATCCTCGGCCGCTTCCTCGAGCACTCTCGCGTCTACGAGTTCTGCAATGACGGCGACACCGAGGTGTGGATCGGCTCGGCCGACCTCATGCACCGCAATCTCGACCGCCGCGTCGAGACGCTGGTGAGCCTGAAGAGCCCCGACCAGGTGGCCGAGATCGATGCGCTCTTCATCCTGGCCTTCGACCCCGGCACCGCCGCGTGGGACCTGCGCTCCGACGGCACCTGGCTGCGGCGCACGACCGGCCCGGAAGGCCGTCCGCCCCGTGATCTCCAGGAGACCCTCATCGAGGTGCATCGCACCCGCGGTCGTCTGGTGTGAGCACCACCCAGCGCGAGGTCGAACTCAAGTTCCGCGTGACGGGTGCCTTCACCCTGCCTGATCTCGCTGCGGTGCCGGGCGTCTCCCGCGTCGAGTCGCGCCCGACCTTCACGATGCGCAACGTCTACTACGACACCCCCGACCTCCGGCTCTTCCGCTGGGGGATCACCCTGCGGCGCCGCGAAGGCGGCCCGGATGAAGGCTGGCACCTCAAACTGCCCGTGCAGGGCAAGGGTCACGGCGTCCGCGATGAGGTGCACGCTCCGCTCGGGCCCGACGTCCCCGCCGAACTCACTCGCCTGGTCACGGCCTTCGCACGCACGTCGTCCGTGGCTCCGGTGGCAGCGCTCCAAACGGAGCGCACCCCGCGCCTGCTCATCGACGCCGACGGCGTTGCCCTCGTGGAAGTAGTGGACGACACCGTGTCGATCCTTGAGGGCGATCACATCGCCAAGCGCTTCCGCGAGATCGAGGCCGAGGCGACCCCTCATCCGGGGCGGCCCCTGGACGAGCGCCTCCTCGGTCGGGTCGGGGACGCTCTCCTCGCCGCAGGCGCGGTGCCCGGCACCATGAGCAAGGCCGGTGCCGCGCTGGGCCAACGCGCAGCGGTGCCCCCCGACGTGCCCGAGCTCCCTTGGCCGTCGCCCTCAGCCCCCGCCGGCGAGGTTGTCAGCGCCTACCTCGCCCTGCACTGTCGTCGACTCCTCCTCGCCGACCTGCTCTTGCGCCGGGATCTGCCCGATGCCGTGCATCAGATGCGCGTGAGCGCGCGTCGCCTGCGCAGCGGCCTCAAGGTCTTCGAGCCCCTACTCCAGGACGAGTGGGCGCGACGCATGCGCGCCGAACTCGGCTGGATGGCCTCGGGTCTCGGCGCGGCACGCGATACCGAGGTGCTGCGCGAGCGTCTCGATGCCCACGCCGGCGAGCTCGCCGACGACGAAGCTGCCCAGGCACAAGCAGTGATCGACGCGCGACTCGACGAGCGCATGCTCTCGGCGACGGCCGAAGCCCTGGCCGTCGTCGACTCGCAGCGCTACGCCGCACTGCTCGAGGACCTCGTCGACGGCGTACGCCGGCCCCCGCTGAGTGAGCGCGCCGCGCAGCCCGCAGAGGACGTCCTGCCGCGCCTGGTGACCCGGGCGTTTCACCGTCTTGAACGCCGCGCCTCGGGTCTGGAGATGCAGACACCGAGCCCGGTGTGGCACGAGGCTCGGATCGCGGCGAAGCGCGCCCGCTATGCCGCCGATGCCGTCGCCCCCGTGCTCGGCCACGACATGGAGCGGCTGGCGGAGCGCCTGGCCGACGTCACGGAGGTGCTCGGGCACCATCAGGATGCCCACGTCGCCCAGGTGACCCTGCGCGAGTGGGTGCCCAGCGCGGATCCCCAGGGCGCCTTCGCCCTCGGCCGGTTGCTCGCCGTCGAGGAGGCGGCCGAGATGGCCGACCGGGTGGCCTTCCTCGACCTGTGGCCCTCGGTCCGCCGCGCCGCCCAGCACGCCGATATCTGCTGACCGCGCGAACTTTGGCTGGCGCGAACTTTGGGTGGAATGTGCCCTGGAAGGGCCTGATCCACCCAAAGTTTGCCTTCTCACGTCCGTTCCCCTGAGGGATTCGGCACTCCTGTCCCCCTGTTCACTTTCGTACGCAAGACTGCCCCCATGACCGACTCGGAGGTCGTGCGGGCCGCTGGAGTGGTCGTCGTACGCGACGCGGCCGCCGGGCCCGAGATCGCGGTCATCCACCGAGCGCTGCGCGCCGACTGGTCCCTGCCCAAGGGCAAGATCGAGCCGGGCGAGCATCCCGTGGTCGCCGCCGTCCGCGAGTGCGACGAGGAGACAGGGATCGTGCCCGTCCTGGGTCCGCCCCTGACCCGTCAGGAGTACGTCGCCCTAGGCTCCCCCAAGGTGGTCGACTACTGGGCGGCGCGGGTCGGCTCCGATGAGGGCTTTGCACCCGACGATGAGGTCGAAGCCATCGAGTGGCTTCCGGCCACCGAGGCGGCCGCGCGGCTCACCTACCCCCGCGACGCCGACCTCGTGCGCGAGGCCGTCGCGCTACCTGTGAGCACGCCCCTCATCCTGCTGCGCCACACCCAGGCGCTGAAGCGCGCCGACTTCAAGGGCAAGTTCGACGTCGACCGCCCGCTCTCGGGCAAGGGCAGGTCCCAGGCCAAGGCGCTCGTGCCCATGCTGGGCGCCTACGGCATCGAGCGCGTGCACTCCTCCGACGCCCTGCGCTGCCGCGAAACGGTCAAGCGCTACGCCAAGTCCATCGATGCCGAGGTCCGGCTAGAGCCGGAATTGAGCGAGGAGTCCTACGCCGAGCGCCCCAAGCGTGCGGTGCGGAGGATGCAGGAACTCCTCCTGGACCCGCGACCCCTCGTCGTATGCACCCACAGGCCGCTCCTGCCCGCACTCGTCGAGACCATTGCGGGGCTGCGCATCAGGGGCACCTTCGACCTCGACCCCAAGCTCCCGCCGGGGGGATTCCTCGTGGTCCACCGCCACTTCCCCCCGGACGCGGAGGAGCCGACGGTCTTAGCCGTCGAGCGTCACGCAGTTTCACGGGACTGAGTCCCCCGGGACTGAGTCCCCCGGTCAACCATTCAGTCAGCCGTCCGGATTCGTTCATCTGGAGTTCACCTTGGCCCCGCTCCGGGGTCATCCTGACTTCCTAGGTTTCGAGTCGTCCGGTCATCGAGACCATGCAATCGACTCACAGGAGGACCAGGGTGACTCGCACCCGCACGGCCGCAATCGCGGCACTCGCCATCTCCAGCGCCCTCGTGCTCGCCGCCTGCGGCGGTGGCTCCAGCAGCGACTCCAGCGCCTCGGGCGACCCCAATCTCACGGGATCGGTCCGCATCGACGGCTCATCGACCGTCTACCCCCTCACCGCGCTCGCGGCCGAGGACTTCATGGCCGCCAATCCGGGCGTGCAGGTCACCGTCGGCTCATCGGGCACGGGCGGCGGCTTCGAGAAGTTCTGCCGCGGCGAGACCGATGCCAACGACGCCTCCCGCGCGATCAAGGAAGAGGAAGCGGCCGCATGCGAGGCAGCCGGCATCCAGTTTGCCCAACTGCAGGTCGCGGTTGATGCCCTCACCGTGGTCGTCAACAAGGCGAACACCTGGGCGACCTGCCTCACGGTCGAGGAGCTTGGCGCGATCTGGGCACCCGGCTCGACCGTCAACAACTGGAACCAGGTCCGCCCCGACTTCCCGGATGTCCCCCTGCAGCTCTTCGGCGCGGGCACCGACTCGGGCACGTTCGACTACTTCACCGATGCCATCAACGGCGAGGAAGGTGCCAGCCGCACCGACTACACCCCCACCGAGGATGACAACGTCACCGTCCAGGGCGTGAGCGGCTCCGAGGGCGGCCTCGGATACTTCGGCTTCACCTACTTCGAGGAGAACGCCGACAAGCTCACCGCAGTGCAGATCGACAGCGGCGCCGGCTGCGTCGCCCCGAGCGTCGAGACGGCCCAGGACGGCACCTACACCCCGCTCGCGCGCCCGCTCTTCATCTACCCGTCCAAGCAGGCACTCGCTAAGCCCGAGGTCAAGGCGTTCTTCGACTTCTACGTCGCCAATGACGCCACGATCGCGGCCGATGCGCTCTTCATCCCGCTTAACGAGGAGCAGAAGGCCAAGCTCCAGTCCGACTACGCAGCCCTCTCGGGCTCCTGACGGGCCGAGGCGAGCGATCGCTAGATTGAGTCAATGAGCACCGCTCTGGTCGAGTCTGCCGCAGGGGGCCTAAACCCCCTGCGGCAGACGAAGCCGCGCTACGGCGAGAAGGTCATCCGCGTCATTCTCTTTGCCGCGGCGGCCGTCTCGATCCTCACCACCTTCGGCATCGTCATCTCGGTCCTCATCCCCTCGCTGGAGTTCTTCGGCGAGGTCGCGCTGAGCGAGTTCCTCTTCACCACCACCTGGACCCCGCTCTTCGCCAATCCGCAGTTCGGCGTACTGCCGCTCATCATGGGCACGATGGTGATCACGATCATCGCCGTGCTCATCGCCATCCCACTCGGCCTGGGCAGCGCGATCTACCTCTCCGAGTACGCCAAGCCCAAGGCTCGCAAGATCCTCAAGCCGACCCTCGAGGTCCTCGCGGGCATCCCCACGGTGGTCTTCGGCTTCTTCGCGCTCGAGTTCATCACCGTCTTCGTGCTCAAGCCGATCTTCCCCGGTATCCAGGTCTTCAACGCCCTGTCTGCCGGCATCGTCATGGGCATCATGATCATCCCCACGATCGCCTCACTCTCTGAGGACGCGATGTCGGCCGTCCCCGCGGGGCTGCGGGATGGCGCCTACGCCCTCGGGGCAACCAAGCGCCAGGTGGCCCTGCGCGTCATCGTCCCCGCCGCCCTCTCCGGCATCGTGGCGGCCTTCGTCCTCGGCATCTCTCGGGCGATCGGCGAGACCATGATCGTGACCGTTGCCGCAGGCCTGCAGCCCAACATGACGCTCAACCCGCTCGAAGGCATGCAGACCATGACGTCCTACATCGCTGCTGCCGGCGCGGGTGACGTGGCGACAGGCAGCATCGAGTACAAATCGATCTTCGCCGTCGGGCTGCTGCTCTTCGTCATCACCTTCTTCATGAACATGATCAGCATCCGACTGGTCCGCAAGTATCGGCAGGCCTACCAGTGACCGCGACCCTCGCTCCCGCGCCTGACGTCTCACCCGTCGATCTCGAGGGTAAGGGCCAGCCCTTCGTCGACAAGACGTTCCGCTGGATCCTCTTCCTCTGCCTCGCCGTGGGCATCATCTTCCTCTTCGTCCTCCTCACCTACGTCACCATCAAGGGCTGGCCGCGCCTCACTCCCACGCTGTGGGAGAACATGCCGTCGTTGCGCCGCCCCGAGCAGGCAGGCGCCCAGTCGGCGATCACCGGCACGCTCTGGGTGATCGCCTTCACCGCGCTCTTCGCCCTGCCCATCGGATTCCTCGGCGCGGTCTACATGGAGGAGTACGCCAATCCGACGAGCCGCTTCACGCGCTTCGTCGAGGTCAATATCCAGAATCTCGCCGCCGTGCCCTCGATCGTCTACGGCATCCTCGGCCTGGCGATCTTCGCCAGAGCCCTGTCCCTGGGCCAAAGCGTGATCACGGCGGGCCTGACCCTGGCGCTCCTCGTCCTGCCGGTGATCATCGTGTCCACGCGCGAGGCCCTGCGCGCCGTGCCGCAGAACATCCGCCACGGATCCCTCGCCCTCGGCGCGACCCTGTGGCAGACGACCTGGCGGCAGACCATGCCCGCCGCGGTCCCGGGCATGGCCACGGGCACGATCCTGGCTCTCTCTCGGGCCATCGGCGAGGCAGCGCCCCTCCTCCTGCTGGGGGCCGTGACCTTCATCTCCTTCAATCCCACCGGCCCCTTCTCGGCGTACACCACCCTGCCGATCCAGATCTTCAACTGGACCAAGGAGTCGCGTGAGGAGTTCCAGACCCTGGCCTCAGCCACGATCGTCCTCCTCCTGGTCATCCTCCTGGCGATGAACGCCGTCGCCATCCTGATCCGCAACCGAACCCAGAAGCGCTGGTGACATGATGAGTGAGACGATGAGCGAAATCCACGATCCTGACGCCCCCCAGTCCACCAGCGACATGACCACCACCGGTCGCATGGACGTCTCCGCCGTGCTCGAGGGTGCGGAGATCCCCGAGGCTGTCTCCAACATCGTCTTCGACCTCGCCAATGTGCGGGTCTTCTACGGCGACTTCGAGGCCGTGCGCGATGTGACGATGCAGATCGGCCGCAACGAGATCACCGCCTTCATCGGCCCCTCCGGATGTGGCAAGTCGACCCTGCTGCGCAGCTTCAACCGGATGAACGACCTCATCCCCGGTGCTCGCGTCGAGGGCCTGCTCGCGTACCACGGCTTCGACATCTATGCGCCCGAAGTCGATCCCATCGAGGTGCGTCGCCGCATCGGCATGGTCTTCCAGAAGCCCAATGTCTTCCCCAAGTCGATCTACGAGAACGTCGCCTACGGCCCCAAGGTCAATGGCATGAAGGTCAACATGGATGACCTGGTCGAGGAGTGCCTCACGCGCGCGGCACTCTGGGACGAGGTCAAGGACGATCTCAAGAAAAGCGCCTATGCGCTGTCGGGCGGGCAGCAGCAGCGCCTCGTGATCGCACGCTGCATCGCGGTCAAGCCCGAGGTCATCCTCATGGACGAGCCATGCGCATCGCTCGATCCCATCGCCACGGCGAAGATCGAGGACCTCATGAAGGAACTCGCGAAGGACTACACGATCGTCATCGTCACGCACAACATGCAGCAGGCGGCTCGCGTCTCGGAGCGCACCGCCTTCTTCACCGCCGATGTCGACGCGCAGGGCGTCCGTCACGGGCGTCTCGTGGAGTACGGCCCCACGCGCCGGATCTTCACCGCGCCGAACGATCCGCGCACCGAGGACTACATCTCCGGCCGCTTCGGCTGACCTAGCCCTCCAGGGCGTAGCCCGCCTCGTCGATGGCCTCCCGGACCTCCTCGAGGTCCAAGGGAGCATCACTCGTCACGGTCGCGGATCCCCCCGCCAGATCGACGTCGACACTGCGCACTCCCGCAAGCATGATCAACTCGGTCGTCACCGCGCGCACGCAGTGATCGCAGGTCATGCCGGTCACCTGGTAGGTCGTCGTCGTCACTGTCCCTCACTCTCCGCCAGGGTCGCGAGTCGCGGCAGGGTCTCCTCGATCGCCCGCGTGTTGCGGTTGTAGGCGTCCATGAGCTTGAGCGCTCGGGCCGAGCGCGCCGTGGTTGCATCGAAGGTCTCGGTCACGCGCGTGCTCCCGTCGGCAAGGGGCTCGAGCTCATAGCGCCAGCGGTGTCCACCGATGTGGGCCCAGGCGATCTGCCGGCCCTCCTCGAACTCCTTGACCTGGCTGCTCACTCGGTAGGGCACTCCGAGCCGCATGTCCATGCCGAACTTCGCCCCCAGCGAGAGCCGCTCAGGGCCGGAGACGGCACCGCGCACGGAGCCCGAGCCGTCGAAGTCGGAGTGGCGGCGAGGATCGGCAAGGATCCCGAAAATCCGCTCGGCGGGGGCGTAGACAACGATGGAGCGGGACACGATCCAGGGGGATCCGGTGTCCACGACCTTGACCTGCGACATGACGCCCACGCTACGACAGCGGGCTCAGGGGCACCGCCCGAGGTCGTTCACCCGTCATTCAGCCAAGCATCACGGAGACGTCACCGGCGCGGCCTACGGTGGCGCTGTGCCGGACACCGCCCCTGCTCCCGCGCATCAGGTGACCCTGTCGCGCAACGCTCGCTTCATGCTGCCCACGTGCACATGCGGCTGGATCGGCACGGCTCGCCTCACCGAGGCCGCCGCGCGCGAGGAGGCGCGCGACCACGCGCTGCTCTTCGCCGACTCGGATGTCAGCGTGGATCAGATTCGAGTGCTCGCCTCAACCGAGCCTGCTGACGCAGACCCAGACGCCTGAAGATCGGCGCAGCCCGCAACACCACATCGGGCACCATCCCGATGACACGCACCTGAGCCCCGCGCCAGTGGGGCACGCTCACCACACGGCGAGGCTTGCGCAGGGCACGCGCAGCGGCCGCCGCGACCTCCTCGACGGTCACGGGACGCAGGCCTGTGAAGGTCATCGCCACAGCGGGATCGTCGATCACGTCGGTGATCATCGGCGTGAGCATGCCGTCGGGGCACATCACGGTGAAGCGGATACCCGTCACCCCCTGGGCCCGAAGTTCGCCTTCGAGGCCGAGGGTGAAGGAGAGCACGCCCGCCTTGGTCGCGGCGTAGACGCACTCCCCGGGCACCGGCACCCACGAGGCGAGCGACCCAACGTTGATGATGTGACCGCGGCCGCGGCCGCCCTCGGCTTCACGCATGACCTCGACGGCTGCCCGCGTGCCGTGCATGACTCCGAGGAGATTGACGGCGACGACGGACTCGATCATGTCGTCTGACTGGGTAGCCGCATCGCCCGCGCCCAGGACACCAGCGTTGTTGATCCACACATCCGGCTGCACGGCGCGCGCAAGTGCGCGACAGGCTTCGGCATCGCGGACGTCCAGATGCACATCGCCACCCGAGACATCCGTGGCGGTGACGTCGTAGCCGTCCGTGCGGAGCCGCGTGGCGATGGCAGCGCCGAGCCCGCGGCCCGCGCCGGTGACGACAGCACGCGGCCTGACTTCACCGGGCATCAGACGGCCGCCGTAACACCCTTGCCGAGTACGACGATGCCGCCCTCGCTCACGGTGTAGAGCTCGCGGTCGCGCTCGATGTCGACACCAATCTGGGCACCATCGGGGACGACGACGTTCTTGTCGAGGATCGCGTGGCGGATCACGGCGTTGCGGCCGATGCGCACCCCCGGGAGGATCACCGAGCCCTCGATGTAGGCACCGGCCTGCACCTGGACGTCGAAGGCGACGACCGAGCCCCGCACATGCGCACCGGAGATGATCGAGCCGGTGCCCACCATGGACTCGTGCGCGTTACCACCCTCCACGAACTTCGCAGGCGGCAGCGTGAGGTGGTTCGTGAGGATGGGCCAGCGCCGGTTGTAGAGGTTGAAGATCGGGTGCACGGACACGAGGTCCATGTGCGCGTCGTGGTAGGCATCGAGGGTCCCCACGTCACGCCAGTAGCCACGATCGCGATCGGTGGCTCCTGGCACCTCGTTGAGCGCGAAGTCGTAGACGCACGCCCGGCCCTGGTCGACAAGCATGGGGATGATGTTGCCGCCCATGTCGTGCACCGAGCCCTCATCGGCCGCATCGGCACGGAGAACATCAATGAGCGCGTCCGTGGTGAAGATGTAGTTGCCCATGGAGACGTAGGACTCGTCTTCGGCGCCCGGGATCCCGGGAGGATCGGCGGGCTTCTCGAGGAAGCGGCGGATACGCACACCATCCTCCGCGGTGTCGATGACACCGAACTGGTGGGCGAGCGACCGGGGCTGGCGAATGCCCGCCACCGTGACCGCAGCCCCGGAGTCGATATGCGCCTGCACCATCTGCATGGGATCCATGCGATAGACGTGGTCGGCTCCGAAGACCGCCACATAGTCGGGCCGCTCATCGTTGATGAGGTTGAGGCTCTGGAAGATCGCGTCGGCGCTTCCGGTGAACCAGCGGGGACCCAGGCGCTGCTGCGCGGGCACGGCCGTGACGTAGTCGCCGAGGAGCGGCGACAGCCGCCAGGTCGTGGTGATGTGACGGTCCAGGGAGTGGGACTTGTACTGGGTGAGCACCGCGACCCGCCGCAGGCCCGAATTGATCAGATTCGACAGCGCGAAGTCGATGAGCCGGTAGCTGCCACCGAAGGGCACGGCGGGCTTGGCGCGGTCGGCCGTGAGCGGCATGAGGCGCTTGCCCGCGCCACCCGCGAGCACGATCCCGAGGACGTGCGGGCCTGCTTCCACGCTAGCCAGCCTAGACCTCGGGCTCGCTGAGCGCAGGCCCTACGCTGCACCCGTGAAGGTCGCCGTCCTCACCCGCGAGTGGCCCCCGGATATCTACGGGGGCGCTGGCGTGCACGTGCGCGAGCTGGTGGCTCATCTGCGCCCACTGGTCGACGTCGATGTGCACTGCTTCGGATCGCCTCGACCGGATGCCGAAGCGCATCCTGTGCCGGCCGAGCTCACCGGAGCCAACGCCGCGCTGCAGACGCTCGGGGTCGATCTGGAGATGGTGTGCGACACCGCCGAGGTCGATGTCCTCCACTCGCACACCTGGTACGCCAACCTGGCCGGGCATGTCGGGGGGTTGCTCCACGGTGTCCCCCATGTCATCACCGCCCATTCGCTCGAGCCCCTGCGCCCGTGGAAGATCGAGCAGCTGGGCGGTGGCTACCGCGTGAGCTCCTGGGTCGAGTCGACGGCGTACTCCCACGCGCAGGCGATCATCGCCGTGAGCGAGGGCATGCGCCGGGACATCCTGGCGGCGTACCCCCAGGTGGATCCCGCTCGCGTGCATGTCGTGCACAACGGCATCGACACCGCGGCCTACCGACCGGATGCGTCCGTCAAGGCACTCGAGCGTCACGGCGTGCCCCTTGACCGCCCCTACGTTCTCTTCGTCGGCCGTATCACGCGACAGAAGGGTCTCGCGCACCTGATTGCAGCGGCGCGTGACTTCGACAAGGACACGGTGCTCGTGCTGTGTGCGAGTTCGCCGGACACACCGGAGATGGGACGGGAGATCGCCGAAGCCATCGAGTCCCTGCGCGCTGAACGCGGCGCCGACTCGGTGGTGTGGATCGAGGAGCAGGCCTCACTCGATGATGTCCGCCAACTCCTCACTCACGCCCGAGTCTTTGCCTGCCCGTCGGTCTATGAGCCACTCGGCATCGTCAACCTCGAGGCCATGGCCTGCGAGACACCCGTGGTGGCCAGCGCCGTGGGCGGGATCCCCGAGGTGGTCCTCGACGATGTCACGGGCCTCCTGGTGCCCTACGACCCGGCGGATCCCCGGGCTCTCGAGATGGGCCTCGCCGCGGCCATCAACGCGCTGGTCGCCGATCCCGAGCGCGCCGAGGCTATGGGCCTGGCCGGGAGGGCGCGCGCCATCGCGGACTTCAGCTGGGATGCCATCGCGCAGCGCACCGTGGCCGTCTACCGCGCCGCCTTGGAGGCGATGGACGCGTGACCGCACCCCCGGCCACGCACGACGGGCAGCGCACCGCCGTGGGCTACGCCCTGCTGCTCAGCGCCACCGTGCTCTTTGCCCTCAACGGCTCCGTCGTGAAGTCGATTCTGCTCAGCGGCATCTCGGCCACAACTCTCTCCGAGACCCGAGCCATGGGCGCGTTCGCCATCCTCTTCATCATCGTCGCCATCACGCGGCCGCGCGCGCTCCGCATCCGCCGCGATGAGTGGAAACTCCTGCTTGCCTACGGCGTCATCGGCGTATCCATGACGCAGTTCCTCTACTTCGTCGCGATCGAGCGCATGCCCATCGGCATCGCCCTCATCATTGAGTTCACCGCCCCCATCTGGGTCGTGCTGTGGGTGCGCTTCGGTCGACGCCAGGCCGTGAAGGGCACCGTGTGGGTCGGGCTGCTCCTCGCGGTGATCGGACTGACCCTCATCGCGCAGGTCTGGCGGGGCTTCACCCTGGATGGCCTCGGCGTGGCAGCGGCCTTCGGCGCAGCCTTCGCCCTCGCGCTCTTCTACATCCTCGGCGAGCACCAGCGACGCGGCGACAACGCACGTGACGCCCTGTCACTCACGATGTGGGGCATGGGAGGCGCAGCCCTCTTCTGGGTCCTGGTCCCTCCGTGGTCGCTCTCCGCATGGGGCGCATACGCCGGTATCAGCGAGCCCCTCGCCGGCGTCGGGCCGCAGGTGCCACTGTGGGCTCTCACGCTCTGGATGGTGGTGATGGGCACGGTCGTGCCCTTCGTGCTCGCGATGAAGTCGCTCGCGTACGTCACCGCGGCGCAGGCCTCGACCATCGGGATGACCGAGCCACTCATTGCCTCGATCATCGCGTGGATCGTCCTGGCAGAGGTGCTCACTCCCGTCCAGATCGCGGGCGGTGCCATCGTGCTCATCGGCGTCTACCTCGCGGAGAGATCCCGATGAGCGCTCCGGATCCCATCGAGCCCTTCAGCCCCGCCACCGTGGCACCATCCTCGACGCGCACGCAGGCCATCGGGGCGGTCATGTACCTCGTCGCGGCCTTCCTCTTCGCACTCAACGGAAGCGTCGCGAAGGCCCAGATCGAGGCGGGCCTCAGCGCGGCACAGGTCACGGAGATCCGGACCGTGGGTTGCGCCGTACTCCTCCTCGCTTTCCTCGCGATCACCAAGCCCGCCTCCCTGCGCGTACGCCGTGCCGAGGTGCCCTTCCTCCTCCTCTTCGGCGTACTCGCCTACGCACTCACGCCGTTCCTCTTCTTCCTCAGCGTGTCCCTGCTCCCCGTCGCGATCGCGGCGCTCCTTGCCTTCCTTGCACCGGTCCTTGTCGCCCTGTGGCTGCGCTTTGTCAAGCGCGAACCGGTCGGTCGCGGTATCTGGGTGGCTCTGGCGCTCGTCGTCGGCGGCCTACTGCTTGTGTCCCAGGTGTGGTCGGGAATGACCCTGAGCCCGCTCGGAGTCTTCTACGGCCTGCTCACCGCTGCCGCGCTCGCGGCGTACCTCCTGCTCGGCGAGGAAGGGGCGCGACGACGTGACGTGATGAGCCTGGCCTTCTGGGGTTTCGCGATCGCCACGGTGTTCTGGAGCATCCTCGCCCCGTGGTGGAACTTCCCCTGGGATCTCATGAACACGACCACGTCGATGTTCGACGGGGCCGTCACGGGCATCCCCGTGTGGTCGCTCGTCCTGCTCATGATCGTGATCTCTGTCGTGCCGTTCGTCCTCGTGCTCATGTCGCTTCAGCGCATCGGCGCACAGCGGGGCGGCATCCTCGGCACAACGGAGCCGGTCTGGGCCGCACTCATAGCCTTTGTCCTGCTCGGCGAGGTCATCTCACCGGTGCAGGGACTCGGCGGGCTCATCGTCCTGGCCGGTGTCATCGTCGCCGAGTTCGCATCGCAGCGCACCCACCGCGAGGGTGCGCTCACGCGCTGACACGTCTCTCGTCGCTCGGCTAATCTGACCGCGTGGATGTCACGCGGCGCGGTCTGCTGGCCGCGAGCCTCGGGGTCCCTGCCGCACTGGGCCTGGCCGCCTGCTCCACCACTCCCACCGCCGGCGGACGCCCGATCCCCGTCACAGGCGCCACCGCCCCACCGGGATCGCCCAACCTACTCGTCATATTCAGCGACGATCATCGCGCGGACCATCTCGGGCTGACCGGTGAAGTCCCCTTCCTGCAGACCCCTGCGCTCGACGCACTGGCGAGCGAAGGCGTGCTCTTCGATCATGCCTATGTCACGACCGCACTGTGCAGTCCCTCGCGCGCGACGCTGCTCACCGGTCAGTACGCATCGCGGCACGGCGTACAGAACAATCTCTCCGCTTGGATCCCGGGCACGCTGAGCTTCTTCGACTCACTTGCGGCAGCCGGCTATCGATGCGCATACATCGGCAAGTGGCATATGCCGGGCGACCTGCCCGACCTGCCAGGGGTCGAGCGCTTCATCACCTTCACCATCGAGGAGGGCCAGGGTGTCTACCGCGATTGCCCCCTCGTCATCGATGGTGTCGAGACACCGCGACCGGGCACCTACGTGACCACGGATCTCACCGATCTATCGGTGCAGTGGCTCACAGAGTCGGATGATGATCGGCCCTTCTGCCTCGTCGTCGCGCACAAGGCTGTGCATCACGAGTTCGAGCCACCCGACGACCTGCTCGGCACCTACGACGGCGTCGAGATCGACCTGCCCGACGAGGCCTTCACCTACCAGACTCTGCTCGATCGCAATGTGTGGGAAGGCACCGCCGGGCGGCTGCAGACGAGCTACCGGCGCTACTGCGAGACGTTGCTCGGGATGGATCGCGAAATCGGGCGACTGCTCAACGCCGTCGAGCCGGTCGCGGACAACACGGTGGTTGTCTACACCAGTGACAACGGCTATTCCTGGGGCGAGCATGTGCTCACCGGCAAGCGCTGGGCCTACGACGACAACATCAAGGTGCCCTTCATCGTGCGCTGGCCTGATGGTGTGTCATCTCCCGGCACGATCATCGACGAACCCGTGCTCAACGCCGACATCGCACCCACGCTCCTCGATATCGCCGGAGTGCCCATCCCCGCAGCAATGCAGGGACGCAGCATTGCTCCACTCCTGCGGGGCGAGCCGGTCGAGTGGCGCGATGACGTCTTCTACGAGTACTTCGCGGATTTCCCGTACCAGGTACCGCCCTCGCAAGCGGTGCGCACGGACAGGTGGCTCTACGTCGAGTACGACCGCGGCCTGACACCCGAGCTCTACGACACGCTCGCTGACCCCGAACAGCGCGTGAACCTTGCCGAGGACTCGGCGTACGCCACCACGCGCCAGGAACTCAGCCAGCGCCTGGCCGACCTGCGCCGGGAGTACACGTGAGCGCGGCCGCAGAGCCGGCGCCCGCTTCGGGGGACGCCCGCGCACTCGGGCGCGCATTGCATCGCGGCGTCCCGGCTGCGATCTCCGTCGTCGCCTTCCTCGTGATCGATCTCGTGCTCGCGGGCCTGGTGGGCAGGCCGTGGGGGCCGGCGTACCCCGTGACGATGGACGCCCTCGTGCTGCTGCGTATGGGGCCGCTCTTCTTCTCCGGGCTGATCGTGTGGCCGGCCATGCGCGCCCGGGGTGCGACACGCGCTCAGGCGACGATCGGGATCCTCGCGACTCCCGTGGCATTCGCGATCGTGAGTGGCTGGCGCGCCGCGGCTTTCTTCCCGCCGCTGGAGGCCGCGTACTACGCCACGAATCCGATCGTCATCGGCGCCATCGGCGCGCAGGTTTCTAGTGCGGGGGTGGGCGCGCTTGCCTACGGCCTCTGGCGCGCGCGGCGCAACCGCACAACACGCAGCAGTCGCTGGTCGTGGTGGCCGGTCGTGGCGATCGTCGCCGGGACGGGATTGACCGTGTTCGCCGTACTGTGGGACGGAGGGCAGCACCTCTTCTATCCGTGGGTGCTGCTCTACGGCCGCCTCTTCGGCTAGCGGCCTCAGCCTGTCGCGAGCCGCACCAGTGCCGGCTGGAGGTCAGCGCGAGACGCCGATTAGACGATGTTGCGCTCGGGTCTCAACTCGCCGCTGGCGAATCGCTCCACGTCGAGCGGGCTTACGTCGATGAACGGTTCGCGGCCGAGATAGAGGTCACGCAGAATCTCGCCGACTGCGGGCCCCTGCAGGAACCCGTGCCCGGAGAAGCCGGTGGCGTAGAGAAAGCGTGCGACGTTTCGCGACTCCCCCAGGAGCGCGTTGTGGTCGGGAGTCACCTCGTAGAGGCCTGCCCAACCACTGCGCACGCCCAGGTC
>Ga0315902_10004495_pt1 | contig 20156 bp, 17 predicted proteins | sample LakEriMetagenome_9_FD_203523 | JGI IMG/M metagenome (GOLD analysis project Ga0315902, IMG submission 203523) | Freshwater fungal communities from buoy surface, Lake Erie, Ohio, United States - Buoy 12 MA117 | ecosystem: Environmental > Aquatic > Freshwater > Lake > Lake biofilm | place: USA... | reverse complement strand
CAGGCGCGTGGCAATCGCCATAACCTGATTGTCGCCACCAAGGTCGGCATGCGCATGGGTGATGGCCCCAACGATGAGGGTCTCTCACGCTACCGCATCATCAAGTGCGTTGAGGACTCACTCACACGCCTCAAAACCGATTACATCGACCTCTACCAAGCGCATGCTGATGATTTGAACACGCCGCTCGACGAGACGATGCGTGCCTTCGAGGATCTCGTGTCGTCGGGCAAGGTACGCTACATCGGCGCCTCAAACTATAGCGCATGGCGCTTGACCAAATCGTTGTGGGTCAGCGATTCACTCAATGTCGCCCGCTACGATTGTGTACAACCTCGCTATAACCTCGTGATGCGTGCCGACTACGAGCGTGAGCTTGAGCCGATGTGTATTAGCGAGGGTGTGGGGGTGATTACGTATTCATCACTGGCGAGCGGCTTCTTCTCGGGTAAGTATAAAGCCGGTCAACCGTTGCCAAGTACTCCTCGTGCTGGTGGCGTGCAGCACAACTACATGAACGAACGCGGCTTCAAGATTTTGGCAGAGGTCGAGCGTGTGGCTGCTGAGCTTAACACGACCCCAGGCCAAGTTTCGTTGGCGTGGATCATGGCTCGCCCGGGTATCACTGCCGCAATCGCGAGTGGCACAACAATCGAACAGGTCAAGGATTTGACTGCCTCGGCCAATTTGGTGTTGCCGGCCGATGCGATTAAGTCGTTGACCGACGCCAGCGCCTAGTAACAACGCCCGAGACAGAGATGCATTGCCATGCATCTCTGTCTCGGGGTGAATGAATACCGCAGGAGGGAGCGATGGATTCCGTCGCTCCCTCGGCACATCAATTCCCTGCCATGGCTCCCGCCATCATGCCACGCACCAAATAGCGTCGTGCCAGGATGAAAAAGAGCAGTGATGGCAAAAAGTAAATAATCGACATGGCATTCATCATGCGGTAGTCGATATTGGTGTAGCCGATAATAGAGCGGAACAAACCTAGCGGTAAGAGGAATTTATCAGGTGAAGATAGCAGAATCAACGGCATAAAAAACGCTGCCCATGCCGAATTAAATGCCAGAACTGATGCGGCCCCTAAACCAGGAAGTGAAAGCGGGAGCATGATATGCCATAAGATGCCCCAACGCGTTGCCCCATCAATGGCCGCAGACTCCTCGAGTTCGCGGGGGACTTCATCAAAGAAGCCTTTCATGACCCACAACAAAAAGGGAATCTGTGCTGCCGTCAAACCGATAGTCACACCGAACAACGAATCCACTAGGCGTAGCTCACGCATAATGATAAAGAATGGCAAAATGGTGGCAGTTGATGGAATAATCTGAATCAATAAAAATGCGTACATCAATGCACGTTTAAAGCGAAAATCCGTCCGTGAGAGTGTGTAGCCACCAAGTGCACTAAAAATCACTGCCAGCCCAACACCGCCAATGGTCGTTATTAAACTGTTTTGCAAGAGAGTAAGCGCTTTGCCGCGCCCAAAAATGGCGTCATCAAACCCTTGGAGTGTCCATGCATCTGGCCAGTACAAATACAAGCCAGAGACATTTTCTGGTTTGATAGAGAATGCACTCATCAATGGCCAAACAAATGGAATCAAACAAAACAGACTTAAGACAACCATGAACAGGTAGATGCCAATCAGTGATACACGTTGACTGAGCGATGGTGAATTCTGCATGATGCGTTGTCGCATGTGAACCTCACTAGAGCGAAACACGTAAGAGGCGTATGTAGATTATTCCAATGATGAGACTGATAAAGAGCAGAATGACTGATGCAGCACTCCCAAGCCCCAGCTCGTAGAATTTAAAACTTTGATCGTAGATGAAAATACCAACGAGTTGTGTTGCATTGCCAGGACCACCACGCGTCAGTGTATAGACCAAATCAAATACACCAAGGCATCCGAGTGTGTTGAGTAATAACCACAACATGACGACATAACGAATGAGCGGCAAACGAATACGAATCAACGTTTGCCATGGACTTGCACCGTCGATATGGGCCGCTTCGACAACTTCGTTGGGGATGTTCTCTAATCCTGCCAAAAACATAATCATGGCAAAACCAGAATTATTCCAGAAATTGACCAGTGTCACTGATACCATGGGCGCTTCACGGAGCCATGCAATTGGTTCAATTCCGAGTAAGCCGATAAACCGGTTGAGTGTGCCATACTCACCCATTGCCAACATGGATGACCATATGAGTGACTGAATCACCCCTGGGATGACCATGGGGAGTACAACCACGGCGAGCAGAAATGTTTTGCCCCATAAGTTGGCACGATTCAAAAATAACGCTGTTGCCATGCCAATGGTGAATTGCCCGAGATTGGTCCACACGGTATACCACAACGTCAGGCTCACCGACTGACGAAATGTTTCGTTTTCAAATAGTCGGATGTAATTAGAAATTCCAACATACCCATAGGTGACAGCACGTTCACCCGTGAGCGCGCGATCGGTAAAACTCACTCCAATCGCCCACAGTGCTGGCAAAATGGTAAAGATGAAGACCGTCAGTACCGCAGGGACCAAGAAAATGTACAACATGTTGCGTTCAGAGCGACGGCTGATCATAACAACTCCTGACACCACATGCGAGCATTGCTCGCATGTGGTGTATTGTGTGATACCAATTAGACTTGTTTGACGTTCTCAGCGCCGAGTGACTCTGTCATTGCCTTCGCAAACGCAGCCATGGCCTCTTCAGGCGTTGACTTCAACGTGATGACATCCTCGGTGGCACGGCCGATGCCGTCGACAATCTTTGATTCGCCCGTCTGGTTGCGCAGAATCTTGCCTGTGGCAAAGAACTCTGTGGCCTCGAGCATTTTGCCACCAACTTGTGTCGTGTACTCTGGGCACAATTCACCAAAGTTGTCCATACCCGATGGTCCACCAAGATAAATCTTGTTGGCTTCACATTGCACTTCGGCACGCAATGAGTGAGCGAGGAACTCCCATGCGGCGTCCATGTTTTTGGTCTTGGAGTTGATGACCCAGCCGCCACCAGTACCGACAAACACGAATGGATTGCCCGTTTCACTGGGGAACTGCCAGCGACCGACTTTCTCAAACAACCCATCGATGGGCGTTGCACCCGTAGGACCCCAGTCAAACGTCCACTGCCAGTCACCACCGGTACAGATCGCCAAGTCACCTGCAGGGAACTGCTGATACTTGGTTGGCTCCCATGGATTCGGGTTGAGCAATTCGTCGACGGTCAGCCACTTGTTTTTGGCAAGGGTCTGGTAGACGGTCAGTGCTTTGAGCAATCCTGGGCTGCTTACAACCCACTTCTTCTCGGCTTCGTTGTAGATTTCACCTTCAAAGCTCATCCACACCATGCGGAAGCCCTCTTCCCATGAGCCACCACCCCATGGTGTTGCACCGGGCAAACAGACGGGCTTGACGCCTGCTTTGGCAATGTTGTCACAAATGCCATAGAAGTCGTCCCATGTTTTGGGCTGAGCATCGCTGATGTTGTTCTTGGCTAACACATCCTTGCGATAGAAAAAGGTGAACGTTGATGCCGAGACGGGTAAGGTGTAGTTCTTACCATTGATGAGATTGCCTTCGCGGAGGACAGGGTACACATGTTTCAGTTCAGGCCATTTGTCGAGGTACGGCGTGATGTCTGCGATTGCGCCGGATGCTGCCAAATCGGCAACCACGCTCGAATTCAAGCCCACGACATCTGCCATCGTACCGGCAGCCGCATCGACGTTGACTTTGGTGTTGTAGTCATTGTCTGTGGCTGGTCCGGGGACGGCTTTGACACTCCACGGCTTGCCTTCCTTTTTCATGCGCTCATTGAAGCTGTCGATGATGATCTTGTCGTACTGTTGGCCCAATTCACGATCGGGGCTCATGTACGTCAACTCAATCGCATCGCCGCTCCCACCACTCTCACCTGCGCTAGCGCCACAGGCGGCCAAAAGCGCCATTCCTGAGGCGCCTGCCATGATTCGCAATACATCACGGCGTTTCAAACGAGACGACTGGTCCATGGTTTGCTCCTTTGCACCACCAAAACCTATATATACCCACAGCAGATGCTGATGGTATCACGCTGGCAGGACTCGCTCGATGAGCGCACGTGTGCGATTGATATCACTGATGACATCCGTATCGCGTCCTGCATATTCGATGCTCAATACCCCTGTGTAGTGTTGGTCAGCCAATGCCTGTACAAAGCGTTGCCAGTACTGCTCATCGTGCCCATCGCCCCACAAACAGTGTTGCCATACACGTGTCACACCACTGCCATGACGGGTATCAAGCCCTCCGTTAAGCGCCATTTCGTCTTCATCAATCCAACAATCTTTGGCATGTACATGAAAAATATGCCGTCCATAGCGCTCAATGACACGAATTGGTTCTATCCCCTGCCAAAAAAGGTGACTCGGATCAAGGTTTATCCCAATCACATCTCCTGTCACTTGGTGGAGTTGCAAGAATGTGGCCGGATTATATACGACTTGCCCAGGATGCAATTCGATGGCAACACGGACATTGTGTTGTGCAAGAAATGACGCTTGATGTTGCCAAAACGGAATGACAATCTCGTGCCATTGTTGGTGCAAGAGTGCCAAGAATTCTGGTTGCCAGTCGCATGTCACCCAATTGGGGAATTGCCCGGTGCCAGCGGGTTCACCTGGGCATCCACTCATGCATACGACCGTCTGTACACCGATGAGCGCCGCTAACTGTACGGTATCGCGGAACACCTGTTGGGCCTGTGTGCGTCGTGCAACATTGCCATCCAACACATTCCCCGAACAGTTCAACGCACTAATCGTGATGCCATGTTGCACAAATGTATCTAACCAGGCCTCACGCGCTCGGGGATCGTGCAAAAATCGTGTTAATTCACAATGCGGTGCTGATGAAAAATTCCCCGTGCCAATTTCGATATGATGAATGCCAACCTGCTGATACTGTTGTAATACTGTGGCAAGATCACGGTTTGGCAAACAATCACTGATTAGCCCAATTTGCACGATAGTTTCCTTTCGCGCACCACGTGACTGTACTCGTCCTACGCTAGTTGCGCCCGTCATATACAGTCATGAGTGTGAACTTTACCGTCAAAGATGGTCATAGAATATCATAATAATTCGAGATGTCAATATTTTCTGTCAATATATTTAATGAAAATGATTGTTTATGATTGTTTATTTTAAAAAAACGCACTCAAGATGATTGTTTGTGATGAAACCCTAAAACCCATTGCAAGACGAAAAAAGGTGAAATTGCGCAAACCATACACTCGCATCATGGCGACTCACCAATCAGGTCCCACATATTGCCATACCGGTCACGCCACTTCACGACCATGCCATACGCCTCGTGGCGTGGTGTTTCGAGGAATGTGACCCCGCATGCCTGCATGCGGGCATAGGCTGCGTCAAAATTGTCTGTGGCATAAAAAAACGCCACCCTGCCGCCCGTTTGATTGCCGATGTGCGCAGTTTGTTCGGGCGTCGCCGCTTTGGCCAACAATAACCCGCACCCCTGCCCATCGGCACTCCCAACCACCACCCAGCGTTTGTGCGGTGTGAGGGCTACATCCTCGCGGACGACATACGCCAGTACCTGGGTGTAGTAGGTGATGGCAGTGTCATAGTCGTCGACGACAATAGTGACATAACGAATCATCGTGCCCGCCGTACAATCAATGCCATGACGGTTGTGATGATGCCCCCCAGCGCGAGCAGCCAAAAGAGCGGTATCAAAAAGAACGGTTCGTGTAGGATGCCGTGCTCATCGATATAACTACCGATTGCCATAAATGTCACAATAGTGACTACTGCACTCACCACCAGTACGACACTTATTCGCCACCAAATGATATGAGATTGCATAGGATACTCCTCGTTTAGCGCCGTGGTGGCATGGCTGCAGCAACGGCTGGTTCGTTGTCGTAGCGCGCACCAAAGCGGTTGAGTGCAAACGCCTGATCGTTGACCCAATCGCTACTGCCCTCGATGACTAAATCTGCCATCATGCGCCCGAGACCAGGGGCGTGTGTCACACCGGCTTCGTTGTCACCGGTTACTGCCCAAAGTCCTGGTGCACCGGCGACCGCACCCGCACAAAAGCGTCGGTCGACGGTGTAGACGGGCATGCCTTGTGTCCACTCAGCGACGCTGATATCGGCTGCAGGGAAGAGTCGTTGGAGTGACTCACCGACCGTGGCTGTAAGTTGATTGAGCAACTCGGGGTGATGTGGTCGCGTGCCGGGCTTGGCCTCGGTGGGCAAGTTGTGGAGCGGCGCATAGCCATCGCCGGTGCCCCACATCAGACCTCCTTGGTGCTCGCGAATCCAGGCGCCCATCTCGGGGATCATCAAGGTTGGGAGTGTGGATGGGATGCCACAGCTTGGGCTGATGACGCGGGTTGCCACGAGGCGATAGAGCGGCAATGTGGCGCTGACCTGGCCAATTAGGTGGTTGCTCCAGGCGCCACATGCCAAAACGACGCGTTCGGATGCGTAGTGTGCTCCGGTATTGGTGGTGACACCGGTGACTACGCCGTGGCGCATATCAATCGATGTAACCAGCTCGCCGACGATGCTGGTCACACCACCGTGGGTGGCCTCGTGGACCATTGCTTTGAGCGTGGGGGTGGTGTGTATTTGAATGCCGTGCGGGTGGTAGACAGCGCCGTAGACCTCGGTGTGGGCTAAGCACCCGTTACTCATTTCAACCAATTCGCCTGCACTAAGGGCTTGGGTGCCAGCAGGTGTGAGGCGATGTTTAAGCATCGGGGCAATCCAGGTGTTGTAGCCGTGCGCCGTGCGCGCGACGAACAAATTGCCATTGGTGCGGAGCTGGATGGCGTGGCGTTGCCCGAGCGCTCGGTAGAACTCAAGGCTATATTGCTCAATGGCGAGCTCTTCCTCGCCCCAGGTGGCTGGGCCAAATCCTGCCGCCCACGTGCCGACAAACCCGGCTCCAGCACCAGTGGTGGCCTCGGCTGGGGGAGTGACGTCAATCACCGCGATGTCGGTGATTCCACGCATATGTAGGTGATATGCGGTGCTCCAGCCCAAAATGCCACCACCGACAATGATTACATCAAATTGTTGTTGCATCCTCGCACTCCCTTGAATGGTCTTGTCATAGTTGTGTTGATTATAAAGAAAAAAACGAGCAGTGTCATCGGATTCGTGCCGGCTTATGCGTCTAATAGTGATGCGGTGTGGGATAAAAACACCCCGTGTAGTTGCATACAACTACGCGGGGGAATGATGGCGACCCGGGAGGGAATCGAACCCCCAACACTCAGTTCCGAAGACTGATGCTCTATCCATTGAGCTACCGGGCCACACCTCTTGCAGTATACCACACGCCTGATTGCAGTTGCAATCTGACTCTATAGATAGAGAGCGTGATATGATACAACTACATTACGTAAGTCATACACGAGGTAGTCGAGATGCCACCAGAACAGACCAGTGATGGATATTTGCGCTTTCATGTGGCATTGATTTTTGATGTGCCGCCAGAGCGTTTTGCCAAATATCCCGACGGGATGCAAGACGCATTTAACGCTGCGTTGAGTCGGATCGTTGAACTAGCCGAGGAGGACCCTAAGTTGCAATCGCTGCTGCGGCGCCACCAGATTGATTTCGGCTGGGAAAAGCCAACATGGGAATCGTAGTTTAGTTCATGTATCACGGATGACTACCTACACGTTTTTTGACAAATCAACTATCATTCAGCTGATGAAACTCGCGTTTCAGCGGCTTCGTACCCAGCAAATCCTTGTCCCCGATGTCATTGCAGCACTGCATACACGAGGGGTCAGTTTGACGCGCGCGCGGTTTGATGACATGTTCTTGACGCGTCCCGAACGTGATAGTACGGCGCCGATGGCAGTATTTGTAGCAACGGTTGATATTTTGTTTGGTCATCATCCGGGTGTATGGAGTGCTGATGAATTCATGCAGTTGGCGGTGGCTGTCCGGGTGCCTATCGATCAACTGCAACAGTTTAGTGTCTACTTCTCGCGACAGGCTTGGCAAAGCGCATTACAACAGTATGGTTTCTACCCGCCGGCGCCGAGCGTCAATGCGCCATTAATCGGGCGCGATCATCTGCTTGAGCGCTTGCGCGATGTGGTGCTGCAACGCCAACATATAGTTCTTGTTGGTACTGCTGGTATCGGCAAGACTGCGATTGCACTCGAGCTGATGCGTCAGTATGAGATTACCCAAGGGCAACGCACTTACTACTTCGATTTGTCGACTGTGACCTCACTAGGTAACTTATATCAACAGTTGGCGCTGACGTTCCAAATCAAACCATTGACCAATGAACCGATTGTGCTCCGCCTCAAAATGGTGCTCGAAATGCAGTCGTCATATGTCCTTATCGATAATGCTGATGAACAAAATCCAATGGCTCCTGCGATGGTCATTCGCCAGATGATGCAACAGTTCCCCTCGCTTCGCTTTGTGATTACCTCGCGAATGTATCAACTTGCCGAGTTAATTGGCGTAGCGCAGTCAGTGGTGATTCCGCCATTACAGACGGATCATGAGCGCGCAGCTGCCTGCCAATTATTTATGCGTGTCTTTCAACAGGCAGGTGGCCGTAGCATCGACAGTGAATATGTGTTGCGTTCGTGTCGGATTGTTGAGGGTAACCCACTACAAATTGCTATGATCGCCAACGCCGTGACCCAACACGCAAACCCGATATCGTCGCACAATTCTGTGGCACTCGCACTCAATAATTTGAGTACGACCGAAATGCGGATAGTGATGCTCCTCAGCATTAGTCGTCTGCATATCCCACTTCGGTTTTTACAGTTTGTCAGCCAACAACTATTTGCGGTGAGTGAATATGCTTTACCGAGCATGATGGATGCGCTCGAACAACGGCAAGTCATCTATCAAGTACGTAGTGATGCCGATTTGTTTGCCGTGCATGCCGTGATTCGACAGGTTATTCAGCAACGGATGACGCACGATCGGCAGTATCAGTTGCTACGCGATTTGGGAAAAGCAACGCTGTTTATTGATGCCAAATGGGAAGATGTGTTTCAACAAAATAACTCTTTCGTGACGACAACGGATGTTGTTGTTGCATTGCACATGGTTGAACTCTTGTTGGCCAGTAATTTGGTGAGCGAGGCCGTGTCAATTTTGGTGAACTGGCATACGCTATGGATTCGCCATGGTCTCACTACGGATGCGGTTAGTCTGTGCGAGCGGTGTGAGGTGTTGTTGCCAAGTGATCATCCACAGCGGACTGAGTTGGTTTTTTTGTTAGGGAGTCTGTACGGTAATCGCGGGGTAATTCATTTGTCATTGACATATCTCCGCCAAGCATTCGCCTTGGCCGAAGCACATCAGGCACAGTTTGTGTGGGCGCGTACAGCTATTGAGTATGGGCTTAATGGACTCCATGATGCAGATGCAATGGAACAAGGTATTTTTACTGAATTATGTGATGATTTACAGCGTGCGATTGATTATTTTGCGCTTGGTAACGCAAGAACATGGCAAGCACGTGCACTTGATATGCTGGCATTTATGCATTTTACAGTGGGGAATCTCCGTCAGGCACTTGAGTATAACGACAACGCCATGACCATGTTCCGTGATGCAGGTGTGACGATTGGCCTGCTGGATGCTGCGTATAATCGAGGCCTCGTATTGATGGCAGTTGGTGACTTTGCAGGTGCACGAACCTACCTCAACTATGCCCGGCAAGAGTTTCAACGGATTTCTATGCCGATTAATATGGCAAATTGTCATTTGCGCTTGGCCGCAATTAGTGTTTTAGCCGATGATGTACACGATACGCGCACCAATCTTGTTGAGACATTCCGGGTGCTCCATCGTGCCGGTGGCATGCAAGATATGTTGTACATCATGGATATCTACAGTGCATTGTTGATGCGCACTGGCAGTGCCCATGAGACGCTTGTCCTCAGTGCATTGTGCCAGCAATTCCGCGAGGAGCGTCGACTGTATCGTGGGGCTATGCTTGATCAAATGGTTGAACAACAACTGCAGATGGCACGTGCTGCCGTTGCACAAACGCAACAGCAGGCATCGATGTTTAACATAAATATGACGTTTTATGATGTGATTGGTGTAATCCGAGATGATTTGCTGGGGCGCCACGACGCTTGATTGCACAGCCTCCGCTCTTGTCTACTTGACACTCCTGATGCATATGACATAATCAAGATATTCGTCTGTGTCATTGGTTATATGCAGGAGTTCGAAGATGAACCAGCGTTCGCGGCAGTATGCACCTTCCGCAACCCAAGCCGCTTTCCCGTTAGGTGGGATAGGATCAGGCAACGTCTCCCTTGGTGTGCGTGGTAACTTGCAGGATTGGGAGATTTTCAATACGCCGGCCAAAGGCACCTATCTGCCGAATACCTTTGCGTGTATCTCAGCGCTGCCGCACGGTGGCGATCGCATTACGCGTATCCTCGAAGGTCCGATTGCGGGCACCCACGCACTCTCACATGGTTATCACCCCCATACCGCCTACGGCCTGCCTCGCTTTGCCCAATCAAGCCTAGCTGGTACCTACCCCATCGCCGAACTCACCCTCAGCGATGAAGCGATGCCCCTCACGGTCACGCTCGAGGCCTTTACACCGTTTGTACCCCTCAATCCGGTAGACTCGGGCCTGCCGGCTGCCGTGTTTAACTACACCGTCACCAATACATCAAATACCGCACTCGACATAACCTTAGCGTTCTCATTGTACGATGCGACTGCTGGCGTGCATTTCGATAAATACGGCAATCTGTCGGGCCCAGGTGGCGGCGTGATTACCTACGATTCGACCACGTATCACCAACTCACCTACCGCAATACCCTGCAATCCGCCGGTGCACTTGAGTACGCTGAGCTGGCCTTGGCTACCACCCACCCCAATGTCAGCTACCGCACTGCGTGGTTGCGTGGTGGTTGGTGGGACTACGTGCAGGATTTCTGGGATGATCTGCACGGTGATGGGCGCCTGACTGATCCCGCCTATACCACGCCGGCGCCACGCGGTGCCGCTGACACTGGCTCGCTAGCTGCCCACCTGACACTTGCGCCGGGTGCACAACAGACGGTGTCGTTTGTGCTGGCGTGGTACGTGCCTAATCGGCGCAAAACCTGGGATAAGGCTACTGCGCCCCTCACCCAAAACCATTACGCCACCATGTACGCATCAGCGACAGCGGTGGTGGCCGATCTGGTGTACCGGCAAGATGCATTGACCCACAAGACGCGACAGTTCCGTGATGTGCTTGAACAGATGACGTTGCCTGAGCCGATGCGTGATGCGTTGGCAGCCACGATTGTGCCCATGCGCTCAACCACCTGTTTCTGGTTGGCCGATGGTGATTTTTATGGCTGGGAGGGGTGCTTTGATGATGCGGGCTGTTGCCCCGGCTCGTGCACCCACGTCTGGAGTTACGCCTACGCCATGGCCTACCTTTTTCCACAACTCGAGCGCGTCATGCGCACCATCGAGTTCACGGTCGAGACCGAGGCCGACGGCTACATGATTTTCCGCACCTTCCAAAAGTTTGGCGAAGAGTTCATTTGGGGTTGGGGCGACCAGCGCCCCGAGGCCTGTATTGATGGCCAAATGGGCTGTATCTTGCGCGCCTGGCGCGAGTGGCAACTCAGCGGCGACCGCCCTTGGCTTGATACGATTTATCCGGGACTCAAGCGGGCAGTCGATTACGCCGATGCACACTGGGACACTGACCGCGATGGCGTCCCCGATGGGCGCCAGCACAATACCTACGATATTGAGTTCTATGGCGCCAACCCGCTCAGCACGCTCTATTACCTTGCCGGACTCAACGCTGGTGCCGCCTTGGCGGATGTGGTTGGTGATGGTGAGAGCGCAGCACGCTGGCGTGCGTGTGTGGCGCGTGGCCAACAACGCTTTGTCGAGTTGTGTTGGAACGGCGACTACTTCATCCAACACCTTGATGATGTCGATGCTGAGCGCTATCAACATGGCCAAGGGATTCTGACGGATCAGCTCCTCGGCCAACTGCATGCCACCTTGCTCGATTTGGGCGATGTCGTGCCCCGAGAGATGGTCGATAAGACGTTGCAGGCGATTATGAAGCACAACTTCCGCGTGTCGTTCCATAGTCACATCAACACCCAACGCACCTACGTGCTCGAAGACGAGCAGGGGCTGGTGTTGTGCACGTGGCCCAACGGCGGTCGCCCACGCTTCCCATTTGTCTACTCTGACGAGGTCTGGACGGGCATCGAGTATCACGTGGCCGCCCACTTGCTCACCCAAGGTGACCTCAAGAACGCCACGCGCCTAGTCAAGGCGCTGCGCGCCCGCCACGATGGCACCAAGCGCAACCCGTGGAACGAAGTCGAGTGTGGTCACCACTATGCGCGCTCGATGGCCGCCTGGATGCTCCTGCCCGCCAGTACAGGCTTCGCCTGTAACGTCGCCGAAGGTTGGATGCGCTTTGATCCGCCAGCTGCACTCCTCACGGGTGATACCTTCTGTATGCCATGGTTTACCCAGCAGGCCTGGGGGACTATTACCATGCAGCGCCAGAGCGACGGCAGCTGGAGTCGGCAGATTGATGTGCTCGCCGGTACGTCGACACTGACGGTGCGCTGATTATCAGGTACAATTGAACACAGTCAACGCCCCCAAAACAGTGGAGGAGTCATCATGCGTCAGGCCCAGATTGCCCGCACCACCGGTGAGACGAGTATCACGCTGAGCGTCAATATCGACGGTACTGGTCAGTGCCACGCCCAGACCGGCATCGGCTTTTTGGATCATATGCTGACCCTGATGGCCAAGCACGGCCAGTTCGATATCGATGTCACGGCACACGGCGATTTGCATGTCGACGACCACCACACCGCCGAGGACGTCTGTATTTGTTTGGGGCAGGCCATCGACAAAGCGCTCGGCGACCGTCGTGGCATTGTGCGGACTGCCCACAGCTATGTGCCGATGGACGAGGCGTTGGGCTTTGTGGCCATTGATCTCGGTGGGCGCGCCTATTGTGTGTTCAATGCGGAGTTTGTCACACCACGCGTTGGTACGCTCGGTACCGACTTGCTCTTTCATCTATTCGAGAGTATCGCCTATCATGGCCGTATGAACCTGCATGCCCGGGTTGAGTACGGGCGCAACGATCACCACAAAGTCGAGGCGCTCTTTAAGGCTTTGGGGCGCGCCCTCGATGCTGCTAGCCGGATCGATCCGCGCCTTGGTGATGCCGTACCCAGTACCAAAGGCGTGCTATAACGCTCCACCTTTGCCTGCCGATGATCATCCCCCCACGGTGCATGTGCGCTGTGGGGGGATTGTTGTGAGTATATAGCTATTGAAAAACGGGCACGCCCTGCATGTCTCGCATGACACCACATGCGTTTGATCCCGAGGTATAGATAGGTGGCGGGCCTATCTAGGCACTGCGTGCGGTTGATGCTTTTGGCCACGTAAACGTCAACGAGTAGGTACAGAATACCGCCGTCACAATCGCACTGATGCATAAGCTGATCGGCCACACAAGCGTGGTGGTCACAGCAATAACGCCAAAGTAGGCACTACACAAGAGAATGGGTGTGACAACCGCAAGGGCGAGGATTTGTCGCGCATGTGGCTGTGTGCGGGTGATGTGTTGGACAATCTCAACGCCAATGCCGGCAATAAGGGCTGCCCAACCGAATCGGTACTCGTCGCCCATCAATGCAATCATCAGCGCATTGATGACGAGTACGACGGTAATGCTCCCACGGGGTAGTTGACGGTCGTGCATCCACAATACGACCCCGGTGGTGAGGAGTGAGTGGAGACAGAGACTGACCAGCCCAACCAAAACGCCCGTCTCACCGATGACACTGCGTTCAGGCCAGATGATGCCGTAGGGATGATTATATTGCAGCATGAAGACAACCACTGACCAGGCTGCGAGAATGCTCAAGATGACTGGAATAGGGTTGCGATCGCGGTATGCGGCCCAGGTGCGTGCCGGCGCCGCACAAATCACAAACATGCTACTCGCCAAGAGCAAGTGCGGTGGACTAATCAGGATTTCAATGCCAGCCTCAAACCCAAATGTCTCGTGCCACCACAAATCGGCGAGTCCACCCATGGCAAACAATGGGGCGGCGACAATAGCGCTGCGGTAGGCGACTGGCAAATCGCGTTGCCAGAGTTGTCCGCGCACGTAGGCGGCCATTACGAAGAGCGCAAGGACGGCTGCGACTGCCGCAAACCCCGAGTAGAAGACTGCGTGCCACGGCGTAAAAAAAGTATTGTCGACTTTGCCATGGTTATGCGCCCAGCCATCGAGGTAGAGACCCGCCAAAAACCAGATGCCGGTTGGCATCATCAACCAGCCCATCACATGGGGCTGACTCAGTAACTCGGCAACGCGCTGAATGCGTGAAGGACGGAGCTGTTCGGCAATCATCAGTTGACTCCTGTGGGTGATGGATACGGATTGCTGATGCGGGCCAATGCGTAACTAATGAGGATCATGATCGTCAAAATGCCTGTCCAAATCGTCGTCTCCCAGGCGATGCTGGTGGTGAGATAGAGCGTCAGAAAGTAGCCGCCCCCAAATCCAATTGTCCAGAGCACGCTATTGAGATGCCAGCGAGTTGGCCACCGTCGATGACTTAGTTCGGTAAGTATGGCGGCAACGATTACCGCAATGACGAAGCGCCATTCGCCTTTGATGGCGACCTGACTGAATGCAAGAATTGCCGATGTGATGATAAATGTACCGAATGGGATTGGTTTTTTGCGCACCCAAATCCAGACGCTGCTCCAGATTGCCACAAACAAAAAGAGACTCGACGATCCTTGGCCGATTAGAGTCTCACCACCACCGTATATTTCGGCGTAGACGGCCGTTAATGGCGAGTGCGAGACAAAGATATTCCAGCCAATAATCGTGGGAATGATGAGGGCTACTGCGCTGAGGTGTGTATGATGTGTGTCGTATCGTACTTCACGCCCAATTTGCCAAATAATCATGATTGCAATCATGTTCAACGCCATAAAACCAGGATTGACGAGGTGCATGTATGGGGTGGTAATTGGATTGGTGACATGCCATCCGATGTCAATCGCGGCGATACCAATTGTTAAACCAATTGGCCAGCGTACCTGTGTACTACGCCAAAGCCAGAGTGCGGCGATGATGGTCATGATGATGAATCCCCAATGCCACGGATTGATGCCCCACATGCCAGTTTGTCCCAAAAAAACCGTACGGCTATGCATGACACTCGCGAGCAGCATGCCCCCAACGATGAGTAGTACATGAATGGATGAACGAGGGTACGTCATCATATATTCCCAAAATAAATGAATTATAGGGATATTTTAACTGATGATTTCTTGTGAGTATCATTCAAATGTGTGAGTTTCGTCTACTTTTTGGGGGTGAATTGAGGTGCTCCATCGGCGTATCTGACAATTATCAACAATTTGTGAATGTGATGATGTATCAAGCGTTGATTCGATGACGTGTAGCGTACGGCGTACTGTGTCGACATGTAATTGTGAAAAGTGCGCAATTTGCTCTGTTGTGGCGTATTGGAGGAGACTATCTAAGATTTCGCATGTAATCAGGTCAAACGGTGGCGCATAGTATTGGTGAATACACTTGATCTGCTCGTCGATACGTGAGTCTGTATAACCTACAGCTTCATCGTGTTTATGCATGTGTGGCGTATGCATTCTGACCCTCGCTGAATACAACGATGGAGTACGCGTTTACCTCGATAAATTATGACCTTTAACGTAATAAGTTGCAAAAGTATACCATGTCTTGACAAATGTGCAAATGAAAGTATGTGCAGAATGAGTACTTCTCTTCAAACATATAGACGAACAGCAGTTGCAACGATTTTGTTCTGTTTGACGGATTGCGGGATTTGCATATAATCGGTATGAGCAATTTTCCCGTCCTGTGTGTGCCAAATGACACGGGATAGGTGTGTGGTGATGCCGATACATCCACAATAAATCGACATCATTCGCTATATAACCATACTGCACGGCACATAGTATGGTGGGCACATGTGAGGAGAAAGCATGAGAAAGGACGCACAAGTGAGCGCAAAGCGGGCATCAGCCCTTTTGCTTGGCTCAGCACTGTTGCTTGCAGGATGTGCAAATCTGCCAGCGACGACAGTGTACACGTATGGTGATCAAGCCACACGTATCATGGATGATTTGCTCAAGCCAGTTTTTTGGATGGCATTGGGCGTTTTCTTAATCGTTCAAGGTGCGTTGGTCTATACCGTATGGCGCTTTAAGGCCAAGCAAGATGACTCAACAACCATTCCTGCACAAATCCACGGCAACACCAAGATTGAGATTGCTTGGACAGTTGCCCCGGCCATTGTGTTACTTGTGATTGCTGTATTGACGTTCCGCACCCAGGCTGCAAACTCATATCAACCACCCGAGGCCATTAAGATTAAGGCAATCGCACACCAGTGGTGGTTTGAGTTCCAGTACAACGATGGTGCATTGGTGACTGCAAGTGACATGTATATTCCTGTTGGTCAGCCGGTGCAAATCCAGCTCGAGGCCGCAGATGTCATGCATAACTTCTGGGTACCGAAGTTGGCTGGTAAGACATACATGATTCCCGGTAAGACCAACTACATCTCGTTCACGGCTAATGAGCCTGGCATTTACCGGGCGTTTTGTGCGGAGTTCTGTGGTGAGGCCCACGCCCAAATGCGCTTCCGCGTGATCGCCGTTGAGCCTGCCGAATTTGCCAAATGGCAAGAGTTGTATGCACAGCGCCCAGCCGCTCCAAGCACTACCATTCAGGTGTTGGGTGTGACTGGTGACGCACAGCGTGGTGCTGCCTTATTCGCCGATGTCAAAAAGCAGTGTATTAGCTGTCACGTAGTCGACGGTGTCGAGGGGGCAAACGGTAAGATTGGGCCAAACTTGAATCACTACGGGAGTCGCATCACGATTGCTGCTGGTGTTTTGCCATACAGCACTGAGAACTTGGCAAAGTGGTTGAAGAATCCTGAGGCCGTCAAGCAGGGTAACCTGATGGGTAAGGTTGTTGGTGAGGGTCGCGCTGTCGCGTTGACTGACCAAGAGATTGCCGATATGGTTGCCTACCTCGATAGTATGAAGTTGACCATTACTCTTCCGGAAGAGAAGTAAGGAGTTCGATAATGGCGATTGCTGAGCAACACGTCACCTCAACGCACAGCGGCAGCGCCACCAGTGAGGGCTTCTCATGGCGCTCATGGCTGGCAACCGTTGACCATAAGAAAATCGGTATCATCTACATCATCAGCGCCTTTGCCTTCTTCATCATCGGTGGTATCGAGGCGATGTTGATCCGTGTGCAGTTGGGTATGCCCAATAACACGTTCTTGAGTGCTGATGTTTACAACCAACTCTTCACCATGCATGCAACCACCATGGTCTTCTTGGTAATCATGCCGATGAACGTCGGCATTGGTAACTATGTCGTGCCATTGATGGTCGGTGCCCGCGATATGGCGTTCCCCCGTTTGAATGCCTTGTCAATCTGGCTCTTCTTGGGCGGTGGTTTGTTGCTGTACTTCAGCTTTATTGCTGGGGGTGCACCAAACGGTGGTTGGTTCTCATACGCTCCACTCACTCAGACCCGTTACTCGCCCACTGCCGGTATGGACTACTGGATTCTCGGCCTTGGCTTGACTGGTGTGGCCTCGATTGCCGGCGCGCTGAACTTCATCGTCACCGTGCTTAACATGCGCGCACCAGGGATGACCCTCAACCGCATGCCGTTGTTTGTGTGGATGAACTTGGTCGTCAGCTTCATCATCATCTTCGCCTTCCCCACCTTCACGGTTGCATCGATCCAGCTTTTGTTTGACCGTCAATTTGGCGCAGCGTTCTTCAACCCAGCCTTGGGTGGTGACGCCGTGTTGTGGCAACACTTGTTCTGGTTCTTCGGTCACCCTGAGGTCTACATCTTGATCTTGCCGGTCATGGGTATGATCTCAGAGGTATTACCCACGTTCTCACGTAAGCCGATCTTCGGGTATGCCTTTGTGGCCTACTCGGGTGTGGCCATCGGTTTCTTGGGATTCATCGTGTGGGCACACCACATGTTCGGTGTCGGTCTTGGCCCGATGGCCAATGCCTTCTTCGCTGGTGCCAGCATGGTTATCGCTATCCCCACTGGCGTCAAAATCTTCAACTGGATTGCCACGATGTGGGGTGGTGATGTACGCCTGACTACGGCTATGCTGTATGCGATTGGCTTCATCTCAATGTTTATTATTGGTGGTATCAGCGGTATCACGTTGGCCTCACCACCGATTGACTTGCAGCAGACCGACTCATACTACGTCGTCGCCCACTTGCACTATGTGCTCTTCGGTGGTTCGATCTTGGGTCTCTTCTCGGGTGCCTTTTACTGGTTCCCCAAGATGACTGGCCGCATGCTCGACGAAAAGTTGGGTAAGCTTCAGTTCTGGTTGATGCTTGTCTCGTTCAATCTGACCTTCTTCCCCATGCATATTGTGGGGACTGAGGGTATGCCACGTCGTATCTACACCTACGAGGCTGGCATGGGTTGGGAGATTTGGAACCTAATTGAGACGATTGGCACCTTCTTGCTGGCCTTCTCAGTTTTGATGTTCATTTATAACGTTTTCAAGAGCTTGCGCAACGGTGCGGTCGCTAGTAACGACCCATGGGATGCTGCCACCTTGGAATGGACGATTCCTTCACCACCACCGTCATACAACTTCCTTCATACTCCAGTGGTGACCAGCCGTCGCCCATTGTGGGACGCTAAGTACCCACACGCTGCCGGTGATGATCACGGTCCTGCCAGCAAGCCATCACCAGTGCGGTACGAGTACACCGACGAGAACACGCCGGGCGCCAAGGATATCCACATGCCCAGCATGACCTTTAGCCCAATGGTTTTGGCTGGTGGTTTGACGATTGCCTCACTCGGGTTCATCTACATCAACCAAGCAATCTTGGGCTTGCCCACGCGTGTTGCCGCTCTTGGCTTTATCGCCATTGGCGCCGTGATGGTCTTTGTGGCCATCCGTGGTTGGGTCATTGACTCACGTAAGGACTCGCCGTACATGGGGCATCACCACTAGAAAGCATTGACGGCGCGGTAATCTCGAATTGCCGCGCCTGATGAGGAGGATTCATGAGTAGTTCTGCAAGTCATGCACACCAGGGCGAGGCCGGTCAAAAGCCCCTTGTCGGTTCGATGGGTGTGGATAGCCGCAAATTGGGACTTTGGGCCTTCATCGGTTCTGAGACCTTATTCTTTGCGACGTTGATTGTGACCCATTTGATTTTCTATGCACGTACCAAAGAGGTTTTGAACGGCGCAGGTATCCTCAAAGAGCTTGACCCACGTCTCAACTATCTCGGTATCGAGTTAACCACTCTTTTGGCGTCATTGTTGCTCGCCAGCTCGCTGACCATGGTGTTAGCGCTTGCTGCCTCAAAAGCCCGTGACTGGAAGAAGTTCCGCTTCTGGCAGATGGCCACCATCTTACTTGGTGCGTCATTTGTTGGTGGTCAGGTGTATGAGTTTATGCACCTGTACCATGTCGGCCTCAAGCTGGCACCTTCGTATTCACTGCAAATCAGTGACGAGGTGTTCACCATGTTGTCGTCGCTCAACCTTGATCCTTCCATTCTAAAATTGGGTGAAGATCATGGTCATCCGGTAGCCATCGTCCCCAGTTTGTTTGGCGTGACATTCTTTGTGATGACCGGTTTCCACGGCTTGCACGTGACGATTGGTATCATCTGGTTGATTGCTGTGTATGTCAAAGTCAACAAGTTCCCTGATTCACCAGAGAACCCAATGGATATTGAATTGGGTGGACTCTACTGGCACTTCGTTGACTTGGTGTGGGTGGCAATCTTCACCATTGTCTATTTGATGTAGGAGGGTGACATGGCAGATCATGACACGCATGTAGAGCATCACGAGGCTCACACTGAGCATAGCACGCGCTTCTATTGGTTGGTCGGTCTTGTTCTTGCAGTTGTGACTGCAATCGAGGTTGCCATCTTCTTGGTGCAAGACTTGTTCTCACACGAACTCTTCTTGGCAATACTGATTGTGTTGATGATT
>Ga0315902_10004491_pt1 | contig 20168 bp, 12 predicted proteins | sample LakEriMetagenome_9_FD_203523 | JGI IMG/M metagenome (GOLD analysis project Ga0315902, IMG submission 203523) | Freshwater fungal communities from buoy surface, Lake Erie, Ohio, United States - Buoy 12 MA117 | ecosystem: Environmental > Aquatic > Freshwater > Lake > Lake biofilm | place: USA... | reverse complement strand
ATGATCTCCTGCTCCGGCTTGTATCGGATCAAAGTTTCCGGTGGGTGAAACACCAGATCCTGCAAACACAAAACTTCCGGGCACACGGGCATCGTAGCCTGTTTCTGTGATTTGTTTTGTTCCGGCATTGAGGCAGATGGAGGGGAGGGGAATGAAACTGACTTTCGGGCTGGCAAAGAGTGTGATCTCTTTGGTGATGGTCTTGCTGCAGGAGAGCGCATCACCGGAAAAGGCCCGGAGAGTGATCTTCACTTTTTTCTCAAGCGGGGATTGGAAATCAGGGTAACGGATAGCATATGTTTTTCCTATCAATGGATTTTCGTCAATGGTCTTGAGTGATAGATTATTTTCGTCCCAGAGTATCTCAAGCCGGGTCACATTATCGAAATCGATGGTTGATCGGTTGACAATTCTTACTGAATCATTGCTGCAGAAGGATTGGGGTTGCAGAACATCAAATGCCGGTACGGGATTGGTTCCGTTGACTTTGAAGGATTGTGTGATGGAATCGATACAACCTCTGCTGTTAACAATAAGCTGTACCTGATACCTGCCGGTGCTGGTATAACGGATAGCAGGATCTTTTTCTGTGGTTTGTGCCAGAGAGAATATTGGTCCGGGACTCACAGGAGTTGATCCTGTGTTGAATTTCCATTGGTAGTTGAATTGGTTGAAGCCATCAGGACTGCTGGTGCTATCGATGAATTTGGCAGTTGCATCATCAAGGCAAACTTCGGGGATGATGAAGCCAGGTTTGGGCAGGGGATCGACTTTGAAGGATGCTAGCTGAAAGGTATCGCCGACACATCCTGTATGAGAAACATTTACCAGCTTTACTTTTTTTGTTCCCCATTGTGAGTACCGTGCTGATCTGTCGGCATTGTTGTCGAGTGCAGTCCATCCACTTCCATCATCAAGGTTCCATTTCCATTGTTGGATGGTTCCGGAGGCAATGGTGGAGGCATCCTTGAAGATGATATCATCATTGATACAGTTGATCTGTGGGATGGAATATTTTGCGATTGGTCTGGTAGAGAGGCGAATGATTCTGGCAGAATCGTCAGAGAAACAACCCAGAGCTGATCCCACTTTGAGGCTTACGAGCTGATCCCCGGCACTGCTGAATTTAAAGGTGTTCAGATCAGCCTTATTGGTATCGATTTTGATGCCATTGCCAAAGTCCCATTTCCATCGAACTCCTGCATTTTTATCAGTGGTGAAACGGACACTGTCTTCTACACAACCATTTGTGCTGAAGTCGAATACGGCAATGGGTTTGTCGATCTTCAGTCTTATATTTTTACTGGCTGATCCACAGCCTGGGCTGATGGTGGTGATGGTGTAGAGGCCGGTATCTTTTGGTAAAAAAGAACTGAATGAGAGAAGTGATGTATCCGCATTGAATCCATTGGGTCCGGTCCACTTGAACTGAATATCTTTTTCTGAATTAACAACAAGAATACTTGCAGTGTCTTTAAAGCAAAAGATTTTTTCTTCTTTCAGTTGATCATTGGGGTTTTTTGGATCTTTCAGGAAGATGGTATTGGTACTGAAATCAGAAAAATATCCATAGCGAGATGTGGATGAAGTGCCACCTTGAATGATGCCGGCATGAAATTTCCCCGAAATGTTTTCAATGGTGATACTGGCATCTGTGCCGGCAAAAATTGCATCAATGCTGAATCTCGCTTGCATCCATTTGTTGTTTCCGATCACGGGAAGAAAGAGAGTGGAGGGAAGTTGGGATGGATCGTTGTTGATCCTGAAATCACTGATAATCTCTTTGGGCGCGATCACATTTATATAAAACTCTTCAGCAGCAGAGGCCCTGGTAACGTTTACACGGGTAGAACCTGTGCACTTTATAGAAGGGATAACAGATGCACTCACTTCACATCCGAATCCGGTAACATGATAGATGTGAGCTGGGTTGCTGGTTTCAACAAAGCAGGATTGATCTGTTAGTCGCCATTCATAATATTCACCCGCATTGATGGTGGCCACTGAAGCTCCATTGATTTTTACGGATGTATTATTTGTAGTTGCAAAAACATAGAAATAGTCGGGATTTGTACCGGTGAATCTGCCTTTGACCACAATGAATTCACTGCCTGCCAATTCATCCGGTATCAACTGATCTCCTGCAGCATCAGCACAAGTGGCGCCTGGATATTGCAACAGGTCTTCATTCACTGAAATGGATATGGGTTTGGTAGCCGTAACAAGTGTTCCTCCGGGTCTCTGAACAGGATTATTTGTGTTGGCCCTGCACATGTATGTTTCACCCTTATTTAATATGATGGTGTTGTTGCTACCGGCTGCAAATCCTGCCAGATCATTCTTCGCTTTGATCTGCACTTCGGTATTGTCTTCGGTTGCTACAATCACAAAATCATTTTTATTGGTTGTGGCTTCAACGCTGTTCGTTCGGTTAATAAAAGACATTTGAAAGGGGATGGTAAATTTCTTTCCAAGAGCATTGTTCCCTTTCAATGAATATGTACTGCCATTTCTGGTGTTCACGACATCATAATAACAGGACACGGGAGATGAAGAGGTGATCAGTAATCCATTTTTCAAAACCGTATTAACCTGATCATGTTCTATGGAAAGAATAAAAGAAGTAAGGTCAAATGATCTGGATGAGTTGCTTCCGATTGTTGTTGTGATTGGTGCAAATCCGGAATTGGCTGGTTGAGAAATGGTGATCGTAGCCGGACTTACTGTAGTAGATACCCTTAGATAAATGGGACGGTCTGCATTGGGCCCGCTTGCGATCACACCATTGAGATCAGGGGCTCCAAACCAAAATGTGGTATCGGTCTGTGACCTTACTACACAGGTTGATAAAAATAAAAAGGCAAGACAAAGCGACCATTTTTTCACGGTGCAGCAATTTATTTTTTATATTCGGTAATCAATGCTTGAATTATGAAAAAAATAATCGCTGCTTTTGGCCTGTTGGCTTCAACGTTTTCTTTTGCTCAGGATCATGATGCCCCCAAGACTCCGGAGATCATTGGCCGGTGGGATATCACCGTAGATGAAGGCTACAGGATCATTCCCTCCTGGTTGGAAGTGAATCTTTCCGGTATTCGCACCCTTGTGGGACAATTTGTTGCTGAGGGCGGAAGTGCCAGACCCATATCAGAAGTCAATTTCGATAATGGGAAAGTGAATTTTACGATTCCTCCGCAATGGGACAGAACCAATATCGATCTGATCTTCAATGGAGAGCTGAAAGATGGTAAGATAACCGGTACCATCCGTAACAGCAGGGGAGAAACGCATCCCTTTGTTGCAGAAAGAGCACCATCGCTGAAGAGAACAGCTGCTCCTGTATGGGGAACTCCTGTTAAATTGTTCAATGGTATGGACCTCAAGGGATGGCATACCCAGAAGCCCGAAAATCAGTGGGTGGTTGAAAATGGTATCATGAAAAGTCCGAAGTCGGGTTCAAACATCATGACCGACCAGACTTTCAATGATTTCAAGTTGCACATTGAGGTTAGATATCCCAAAGGCAGCAACAGTGGTGTTTACCTGCGTGGTCGTTATGAAGTTCAGGTTGAAGACAGCTATGGCAGGGAACCGGATTCACATCTCTTTGGGGGAGTGTATGGATTCCTGACACCGAATCAAATGGCTGTTAAGCCGGCAGGGGAGTGGCAGGTTTATGATATTACACTGATCGGAAGAAGAGTAACAGTTGTAGCCAATGGCAAGACCATCATCAGTGATCAGATCATTCCTGGTATCACCGGTGGTGCAATCGACAGCAAAGAAGGCACACCCGGTCCTATCTTCCTGCAGGGTGATCATGGACCGGTTGAATACAGGAATATCACCATTACGCCTGCCAAATAGGGAGTTTGACATTCTCTTGAAATCATGTTAAACCCTATTTGGAAGTAATTGTCTACAAGTCAGTGTTCAAGATTAACAACATAATTGTACAGAGAAAACTTTTAGCTGGCATAATCCTTGTTCTCTTTTCTTTTTGGTCAGTAGATGCCAAGGGGCAAACAACAACTATTCCAGTTCCGGATTTTTGTTCTGGCACTTCAAAAGATCTGTCTACTTACTTTGGGACCCTTACAGCTGGAACAACTTTTACCTGGACCATCACTGGCACGCCCAATAATGTTAAAGGGGGGACTCCTCAGTCAACTGCTTCTTCAGCAGTCACTCAATCGCTCAGCCTGAATACAAATCCAGCCACCACCGGAACCATTTCATACAGGGTTACAGCTTCAGACGGTAAAATATATGTCGTTAATGTTACGGTTCAGCCCCTTCCCATCATCAGTAATGTTGCAACCTGGAATGCTATTTCGTCGGGTTGCGGAAACAATATCAATTTTTCAGCAGCGGCAACACCGGCTGTACCCTCAAATGGTTGGGCCTGGTCGAGACCAGAAGTATTGGGTGAACCTGCAGCTAGCGGCACCTCAAATCTTATCAATGATAACCTGATCGATACCACTACAGCTGATGTAAATGTTCCCTATACGGTGAGCATGACAGCCCAAAATGGATGTTCGAATACGCAGATCCTAACCTATAAAATCAGTCCAACGCCTTATATCCGAGATGCAACCCGATATGATACGGTTTGCAGCGCAACGGGAATTGCGTTCACTCCCACTACACAAATTCCGGGTGTTTTCTTTTCATGGGCCAATCCCAACACTTCAGGATTATCGGGAGGGTCTGCAGTTACTACAACAGCGAGAATATCCAACTTCAACCAGACGCTTACCAATAATACCAATGCTCCCATCAATACAGCCTACACACTTTATCCTGCATATATTTATACTGGATTCACCTGTACAGGTCCGGCATTCCAAACATTCATAACGGTCAATCCACGTCCAAGAATTAACAATGCTACTGCCACGGTATGTAGCGGATCTCCCATGCGATTCACGCCAGCTACAACAGGCAATATCATCCCCACCAATACTCAATATACATGGACTGCACCTCAATACAGTGATCCTGCTTTGTTGAGTGGTGGAACCGGATTGAGGCAAACTGCTCCTGTGGAATATGTTGATCCGCCAATCAGCCAGACGCTCATCAACAAATCATTGGATCCTCAGACCGCTACATACAATGTATATGCCAGCGCCGGTTCTTGTGTTTCTTTTTCTCCATTTGATCTTGTTGTTACGGTTAATCCAACTCCGGTTCTCACCCTTGCATCTGATACGTTATCTGTTTGCAGTGGTTCAGCCCCGACTTTTGCCCCCACGACATCATTACCGGTGAATGCGAGATTCAATTGGACAACACCTTCCTTGGTTCCTGCCGGCTCGCTTTCAGGAACAGGTACGGTAGCGCTTAGCAATCAGGTCATATTTGCCCCAATTCTGAATAATCTTAGAACGACGACATCTTATGCTGATTTTACCATTGTTCCAACAACTACTCTTGGTTGCTCGGGATCACCTACGAAAGTTGTTATAAAGGTTAACCCTGTTGCCATTATTACACAACAAGGTATATCCATTTGCAGTGGAGAAAACTTCAATTCAACCCCCAACCCTGTTCCACTTGGTACAATGTATACATGGAGTTCACCAACTTTGTCGACCGGTGTTTTTTTAACATCCGGCGCACAGAATACGAACCCAGCAGGAGACACATCTATTGCAGGAAAAATGACCTATAACGGAGTTGATGCCGGAGGAACAGGGCAATTTACCATAATACCCAAAAGTGGTAATTGCGTCGGAAATCCATTTACACTAATTGTAACAGTAAAACCTCTTCCGGTTGTTTCCACAGCATCACAGATTGTTTGCAGCGGATCTCAATTTTCAACTTCACCCACAAGCAATCTTTTGCAGAGCATCCCAACTTCCTATACTTGGGATCTTCCAGTGATCAGTCCTGCCAACGCATTGCAGGGTGCCTCAGCCAATACTTCTCCCGTACAAAGTATTACCCAAACCTTGCAGGATGTTTCCGGAAATATTTCACAGGCAACCTACACAGTCATTCCAATTGCGCAGGGTTGTATCGGTAGTTCATTTTCTTTTGTTGCTACAGTCAATCCAACTCCAATTATCCTCAATAAGGATACCACTATATGCCCGGGTAATCCGTTTTCATTGAATCCCTCTCCTCTTCCTTTTATAACAAATTATACATGGGATGCACCTGTCTATAATATACCCAATGCCGTTATTGGTGGTTCTGATCAGACAGTACCAGTGCCCAGTTTTAGTCAGGTACTGACCAACATTACGAATTCCATTGATGTAATGGCCACTTATAAAGTAACACCAAGATTTGGCGACTGCATTGGGAAGCCCTTTTCGATAGTGGTTACGGTAAAAGCGTCTCCTTACATTACAGATACCCTTGTTTCCACTGTATGCAGCGGAAGTGCCTTTACCGTACCCATGCCAAATAATCTGCCAACAGGGTCTCTTTATAAATGGGAAGAGCCTACGTATGCCAATGGTATCACAGGTGGTTCACCTCAAAAAGTATTGCAATCGTTGATCAGTCAGGTACTCCGCAATACAAATAGCGATACCACAACCGGACGAGCGTTTTATAGTGTAACTCCGGTTGCTAACGGTTGTGTGGGAAATAACTTTATTGTAAAAGTGAATGTGAAAGCTAATTCGGCAACCCTTACAAGTCCATTGAACCTTTCTCCTATCTGCAGTGGCAGTACATTGAGCTATGTTCCCTCCAGTAATTTTCCTGGAACAGCATTTATATGGACAAGAGATAACATTCCCGGGTTACAAAACGATAGTACTTCGGGGTATGCCGATATCAATGAAGTTTTGATCGATACAACGGGTAATCCTGTAACTGTAAATTATAAATTTTCATTGTTGTACAATGGCTGTGTCAACACCAAGACCCAGACGGTTTCTGTTGTTGTGAACCCTCAACCTGTCTTAACCAGCCCCATTCAACCCACACCTATTTGTTCAGAGGCAATATTTAATTATACTCCTGTCAGCAGCACCCGGGATGTTTCCTTTGCATGGTCAAGATCATACGTAGTGGGTATTAAAGAACCATTAACGGATGGCACCAACAGTATAAGTGAAAAACTAACCAATACAACCTTTAATACAGTTAGGGTTCCATATGTATTTACACTAACGGCCAATGGTTGTACCAATCAGCAGACAATTTATGAGATCGTCAATCCTGTATTGACGTTGAATGATCAGACTACTCCTGTTTGCAGTGGCGCTAATTTCACCATTACTCCCCCCAATGATGTCAATGCTGTCTTTCTCTGGAATCTTCCGACTCTAGACAATGGTCTGATTGGGGGCACTGAAAACAATATCATTCCATTGGGCAGTATAAATGGTACGATCAAAAATCTTACCGATTATCCTGCAGTTGCGGTTTACGATCTTATTCCTATCATACCCGGAGCTAGCACAGGGGGATGTCTGGGAAATCCATTCAAACTGAATGTGGTCGTAAATCCTATACCTGTACTGAATAGTGCAAGATCACTACCCGACATTTGTAGTGGCACTACCTTTACCTATATTCCAACAAGTAAAACTCCGGGAACAATTTTTACCTGGACACGGGACACAATAGCGGGCCTCAGTAATTTTTCTGCCAGAGGGAATTTTTTAATTGATGAAACCTTGCTGAATACGACAATAGCACCTGTGAAAGTGAAATATACCTATAGAACTACATTTAGTGGCTGTACAGATAGTACGCAATTTGTCACCTTCACTGTGAATCCGGCACCTGAAGTTCCAGATCAAAAAATAACGATATGCAGTGGCAGCCAATTCAGCTTGCCAGTAGATCTGGAGCCTATGCGAACTACCTATACCTGGGCTGAACCTACCATCTTGCCCAGCGGGTCACTCAATTCCTATACTTCAAGAACCTCTCCCCAAACGCTGGTTTATGATACCTTGAGGAGTAATATCAATACTGCAGCAACAGCTGTCTACACCATCAATCCCTCCAACCCAACCTGTTTATTAAAACCTTTTAATGTGTTTGTAACAGTTAAGCCCATCGCTCAGATTGGTGACCAGCTGGCCAATACTTGTGATGGAAAGATACTGACCTTTTCACCATCAGGAGTACCTGCAAATACACTGTATAAATGGAAATTCAATGAGGTCAATCCTTCTTTTTCTTTGGGAGGATATAGTTCCAATGATACCCTTTATTCTTCACCTTTACGGCAGGTTCTCACTAACAACGGAAATAGCATTGTTTACGCCGGATATCGTATTGAAACTTTTACAGATGGTTGTGCAGGCAAGCCTTTTCAACTGCGCGTTGCGGTAAACCCTACTCCTAAAGTTAAGATCAGTGGTCCGGCCAATCTGTGTATCAATTCTAGTGATACGCTTTCTTTATCTTTTACAGGTACTGGTCCCTGGTCAATCAGTTATATTGATAACAAAGATGGATTCCTTAATCAGATCAGCGGATTCTCAAAGTCCAATTCAATTTTTGTGCAACCGAATATGCCAGCAGATACAGTTTATCGCTTTACTATCCTGAATGTCAGTGACGCCTATTGCACAAGTGATACTGCATATGCTGCAAATGGTATTGCCAACATAACGCAAAAACTAAACCCTTTGCCACAGGCCTATATCAATTCACCATCCGGTACTTTAATTTGTATAGGACAGTTTCAGCCCTTATTTATCACGCCACTGGCGCAAAGCTACCAATGGTACAAAAATGATACAGCCATCAACAATGCTACCAGTGTGAACTTCAATGCAAATGTTGAAGGTGTCTACTCGGCGATGGTAACTGATTCGTTGGGTTGCCGGAATTTGACGATAAATACGGTCAGAATGAATGACCTCAAAAAGTTTGCCATTTCCTTTACCAACGATCCGGTCAATTGTATCAATATTACCAAGCAATTCCTGAATCAGTCAGATACCTCATTGGTACGCAACATTAGCTGGACTTGGAATTTCAATGGAGAGGATTCTTCAAAGGGCTATAATGCAAATATGCAGTTTAAAAAACCTGGGCTCAAAAAAATCATTTTGTCAGCGGCAGTTCCAACCTGTTCTTATTCCATCTTCCGTGACAGCCTGATCATGATTGAAGAACCCATTAAACCAAAGCGGTTGGAAACTGTGAGTACCAATTCTGCCAGACCCATACAATTGAATGCGAGAACATTTGAAGGGATAAGATATTCCTACGAGTGGCAGCCCTCCTGGGGATTGAATTTTTTCAACATAAACAATCCGGTTTTCACCTATAACAAGACGCAGACCTATTATATAAAGATGACGGCACCATCTGGTTGCATTACAACTGATACATTGAAGGCACTTGTGTTTGACTCTGCACTTGTTACAATTTTTATACCCAAATCATTTACGCCCAATGGTGATGGTGTAAATGATATATTGTATCCATACACTGCAGGAATGAAATCATTCGGTTACCTCAAGATATTTAACAAGTTTGGTAAACAGGTCTTTGAAACAAAATCAACAGCCAATGGATGGGATGGCTTTAGTTTTGGTAAGCCCCAGCCCATGGATGCCTATCTTTGGGTAGCAGAGGGATTGGATTTGAATGGAACAAAAATTCAACTGACAGGAAGCGTACTGCTAATTCGATGACATGAAGATGATGCGCTATCATATTGTTTTCTTACGGGCAGGAATCATTTTTCTGATCTTTGTGCTGAATAATGTTCGTGCACAGGATCCAAATTTTTCTCAGTTCATTTCTTCCCCACTTTCGATCAATCCTGCGCTTAGTGGAAGCAGTGATGCAGATTGGCGTATTGCAAGTGTAGTCAGAAGACAATGGATCGGGAACGTTTCCCCCTATTCAACACAGACAATTTCAGTTGATGGAAGGATCAAGAATATTGATGACCAACGATACATAGGCATTGGAGGCATGCTTCTTGCTGAAAATGCCATGGATGGGCTCTTCAAAACCAATCTTATCAACCTTAATGCCACTTACCATCAGGCACTTGATGAGAATGGAAACGGACTAACCGCATCACTGGGGGTAGTCAGCAGCAATACCAGGGTTGATCTGGCAGGGCTTACTTTTGATCAGCAATTATCAAGTATCGGTTTTGACCGTGCATTACCAACCGGAGAAACCAGTATCGGCAAATCAACGGGTTTTACTTCCGCATGTGCCGGATTGCTTTATACTTATGATACAGAATATTCTTTTTTAAATCTTGGCGTTTCCGGGTATCGATTTGTTGCGTCCAACAGAACATTGATGAATGATGCCTCCATTAAAACGGCTCCGCGATACACGGTTCATGCTGACTTTGGAACTGCTTTGACAGATAATTTTAGTGCTACGTTCAGTGCGTTACATCTGATACAGGATGGCTTATCAGTAACTTCATTAGGAGCTGTGCTTGGATTCATATCACAATCTGGTGACTATACAGATAAAGTCAGAATGTTCAATGCTGGTGTTTTTTACAGACTGAATGATGCAGTTTCTCCTTATCTCGGATATATTTACAATAATTTTCAATTTGGTCTGAGTTATGATGTCAATGCTGCCACAGGTAAAGGTGCGGCAGCAACTTATAAATCAGTTGAACTTTCCTTCGTTTATAAAAAATTTCTTCCCCAATACAGGAAAAGGCCCGGAAGGTATCATTCACCGTATTAAACATGAGCATGAAAACATCAATCTTTTGCATTTTATTCTGTTGCACTCTTCTTACATCAATAAACGCACAAACTGATCGTCCCAATATATTGGTCATCTTCTCTGATGACCACACAGAGCAAGCCATCAGTGCCTATGGCAGCAAGCTGATGCAAACGCCCAATATCGATCGCATTGCAAAAGAGGGAGCGCTGATGAAAAATGTTTTCGTCACCAACTCTATCTGTGCACCCAGCAGAGCTGTTTTGCTCACCGGGAAGTACAGTCATCTTAATGGACTACGCGACAACGGCCCACGGAGATTCTTTGACCCCAATCAACAACAGATCCAAAAGATCCTCGGTGCTAATAACTATCAGACCGCGTGGATAGGCAAATGGCATCTTCAAACCCTTCCCAATGGTTTTGATTTCTGGAGGGTATTGCCCGATCAGGGAAATTATTTTCAGCCCGACTTCATCAACATGAAAGGTGATACAACCCGGTACAAGGGATACGTAACCAGCCTGATCAGCGACTTCGCATTGGAATGGCTGGATGGCAGGGATAAGAACAAACCTTTTTTCATGGTAGTGGGCGAGAAGGCTACCCATCGTAACTGGATGCCTGAGCCGCAGGATCTTGCTGAGTTCGAGAACAAAACCTTTCCCTATCCTGCCAACTTCAATGATGATTATGCAGGAAGAAGAGCAGCGATGGAACAGGACATGACCATCGACAAGACCATGTTGATGCATGATGACCTCAAGATCGGAGTGGATTACAGCAAGCGCGGTATGTTCGGCAGGATGTCGCCTGAAGAGAAAGCAGCATACAAAACCTATTTTGATAAAGCAGAGGCAGCATACAATAAGATCAAAGATGATCCAAAGGAAGTGGTCAAATGGAAATACCAGCGATACCTGAGGGATTATCTGGCTACTGCCAGGTCAATGGACCGCAACATTGGCAGGATTTTGGATTATCTTGATAAAAGCGGACTGGCAAAAAATACCATCGTGATCTACACTTCTGATCAGGGTTTTTATATGGGAGAACATGGCTGGTTCGATAAGCGCTTCATGTACGAAGAGAGCTTGCGTACTCCCTTTGTGATGCGCTATCCCGGTAAGCTCGCACCCGGAAAAGTGGTCAATAATATTTTGGTGAACATTGATTTCGCACCCACCCTCATTGATCTGGCAGGAGTGAAAGTACCGGGAGACATGCATGGTAAAAGTTTTGCCCCATTGTTATCTTCTGCCAAAGTGAATGATTGGCGAAAAGCCATGTACTATCATTATTATGAATATCCGCAGCCCCATCAGGTTGCACCTCACTTTGGTATCCGGACAGAGCGTTATAAATTGATTCGCTTTTATGGACCACATGACGATTGGGAGCTTTTTGATCTGCAAACCGATCGCCTCGAAGTGAAGAACCTGATCAATGATCCTGCAAAACAGACATTGATAGCAGATCTGAAAAAACAACTCAGGACTTTGATCTTAGAGTATAAAGATGAAGATGCACTCAAGATTCTCGACAAATCATGATTGCAGGAACACGACTGTCATCTTTTTTTCATCCGGAGCGATTTCAGGGATGGGGGAAGCAGCGCAATTATTTTGAGGGCTGGTATTTTAAAGTAGTAAATCAAAGCAGGACCAAAGCCTTCGCTTTTATTCCGGGTATCGCGTTTGATCCGCAGGGGAATGGACATTCGTTTGTGCAAGTGTTGGATGGCAAAGCATTGACTGCCCAATACCATCGTTTCGATCATAATGAATTTATTCCTGCAACTAACAGTTTTGAAGTGAAGGTGGCAGGTTCTTTTTTTTCGGCCCAAAAAATTCAGCTGGATTTGGAAGATGTAAAAGGGGAATTGCATTTCTCTGGGAATGTACCTTGGCCCAGCCCCTTTTTTTCTCCTGGCATCATGGGACCCTTCTCTTTTGTGCCATTTATGGAATGTTATCACGGCATCGTGAGCATGGATCATGGCATAACGGGATGGCTTAAAGTGAATGGTGAGCACATCGATATGAATGGGGGCCGAGGATATATAGAAAAAGATTGGGGTAGGTCCTTCCCATCAGCCTATGTCTGGATGCAATGCAATCATTTCAACGAAACAGGCATATCCATCAAATCATCTGTTGCCAGGATACCTTGGATGGGCTCTTCCTTTACTGGTTTTATTTCAGGATTATGGCTCGATGGAACTTTGTTCAGGTTCACTACCTACAATGGAACACATTTGAGAAAATGTAATGTGAATCTTGATGAGGTTCACGTGGTTATGGAAAACAGGAAATACCGGGTGGAATGGAAAGTACAAAGGGATCATGCCACCGCCCTGGCCTCGCCCATTTTGGGATTGATGGATGGCAGGATTGAAGAGAGCATGTCTTCCTCCATGGTGCTTCAACTCACAGAAGTTAAGACAGGTCATTTGATCTTTGAGGGCAGATCTTCTACCGTTGCCCTAGAAGTTGCCGGGAACATCCCCGATATTCTGGTAAATTGAGCATGAATAATTTACGAAAAGATATACTTCACCAACTTGTGTACCAACTTAGATGAGCCTTTACTACTTGCATCATTAGTTTCGCCGCCATACACCAAAATAAATTCGCGTGACTAACACTGCATCCAAAAAAAAACCAACAGAAACAAAAAAGACAAATTCCAAAATTATCCTGGGCGAACTGGGGAGCATCAGGCAGGTTCTTCATCAGCTTGGCGATTATGCCTGGTCACATGACTTTCAGACCGATGAGACGCAATTTTCATCCGAATTCAATCCTTTTATCGGATACCGCAATGCTGACCTCGCTCCCAAGAAAGGAGCAACCATCTGGTGGGATAGTACCTTGCCGGAAGACCGACATTTTCTGATGGAAAGTGACCAAAATTATAAAAAGGGACTGCAGAGCCATCACTCGATGGAATATAGGATAAAAGACAAAAAAGGGAATATTCATTGGGTGCTCGACAGGGGAGTGGTTGTGGAAACAGATGAAAAGGGTATACCATTGGTAGTAGTGGGTACCCATACGGATATCACGGAGATGAAGCAGTTGAAGAAGAAGCTGGAAGACCTGGAACATATACGAAAAAAAGAAATTGTGGATGCTATCATCCGGAATATGGAGGCAGACCGGGGGGATATTGCCAATGAGTTGCATAATAATATCAATCAGATTCTTACTGCAGCGCGAATGATGCTGGAGTTTATTCCAATGGTGAATGAGGAAATGGGAAATTATACGGAAAAAGTGAAATTCATCATTTATAATGCAGTTGATGAAGTGAATCGGATCTGTAATCTCATCAATCCCCATTCACTCGACCATGTTTCCCTGCCGGAGTTGTTAAAAGATCAGATAAAGCGGGCGGCAAAAGACAAGAACATCAAGATCAAGTTGGATATCAATGGATTTTTAGGAGGTAAACGATGTCCCAGGGAATCAGAATTGACCATGCTGAGGGTGGTGCAGGATGTGGTGTATCGGATCACCAACTATTCGCATGCTAGTGAAGCAAGCATTATTCTTACCCATGAGAAGGATTTTCTTCATCTTGATGTAAAATTCAATGATCCCAAGTTTGATCTTTCCAGAACAATCAGAAACCTGCGTGTCGTAAACCTTACCAATCGATGTGAACATTACGGAGGAACTTATCTGATGGAAAAGGATAAAGGGAATGGAATACACCTGGAGGCTTCGGTGAAAATACATTGAAGTTGAAGGGGTTGAGGGAGTTGAAGAATATATCTTCAACCGCTTCAACTTCTTCAACCTCACTATTTCACTTCCTCAAACTCTATATAATCATCTGACGCAGGTTTTTGGTTTTGCGGACTTGCCTGCTTTTGTTGTTTGGGTTGAGCCTGCTGATGAAACCCCTGCTGCTGCTCTCTTACCGCATCAAACTGTTTTTTCACCTGACGTGTGGTGCGCACAACAGGTATTAAAAAGTCGAACAGGAAGCGGTAGGCAAAATAAATGGTGAAGCCCAGCAGGATGTATTTCAACATGGCCGCAAAGTTATTGTAATTTCCTACTTCTCATCTCCCAACTCCCAAATCAACTCTTACCCCTTAACGCCTCACCGATCTTATCTGCTGCCTTGGTTACCAGATCACCGATGCCGTGCTGCAGTTTTTCACTTTCCATGATGCGGGTTACCAGCCCTGCCCAGAAATGGGTGGGAGAATTTCGTCCACCAAAGATTGAATTCAGTGTCATGTTGAAATAGTTGCCTTTCAGGTTGCTGAAATTGGCATCGAGCTTGGCCTCAATGTCCTTTCTTTTTTCCTTGAGCTCATAGATGGACCTGTTCAGGCTTTGTATGTTGTGTATTCTTCTTCTCATGTTAAAAATCTTCTTCCTCTTCATCTTCCTGCGCAGAAGTAATGATGAAGAGCCTGATGAGGGGGTTAAGAAAAAGGGGTTTTCTGAAAGCAATGGTCAGCAGTAGGGTGAAGAGAAAGACAAGTCCTCCGCAAACAAATCCCCAAACCGTGCTGCCCAGCACTTCGCTCATGTGAACGGAGAAGGCAATGACCATGAAAACTAGAAAAAGCAAGACCATCAGGCTGATCACAGAAAGTAGTATCAGCATGGCCAGGGTTCTCGACAGGGTGCGAATGGAGCCCAGGCGGATGAGTTGAAGCCTTATATCCAGGTATTCCGTCAGCAGTTTTCTGTTTTCTGTGTAAAAATCATTCAGGTTTTCCTGTGGCATAATCAAAATGAGGTTTGCATTGAAGGTAGGATTTTCAGAAGATCAAAAGATGACGGTGGTCAGTCGGAATACTGATTTAGGCCGCCTCTACCCCAAGCCCTATCCCCCCAAACAATTTTGCCGTTTCCAATATTCGCCGTACATTTGCCTTGGTAAAGCAAAGGTGAAGGGAACGGGTTCGTTCCCTTCTTTGTTTCAAATACCATGGCAACCGAAGATAAAAAACATCAGGTAGAGCGGCTGGTTACTCAGCTGCTGGCAGAGGAGCCCCAGTATTTTCTGGTCAGGGTCCTGGTTCGTCCTATTAATAATATCAATGTTTATGTGGACGGAGATGCTGGTATTACCATTGAAAAATGTGTCAAGCTCAACCGTGCCCTTTACAAGCAGATCGTGGAAGAAGAAATCTGCAAAGACGGTGAATTTGCCCTGGAAGTATCCTCACCGGGGGTGGATGAACCCCTTCAGTTGTTCAGACAGTATGTGAAAAATATTGGGCGCTCACTAGAAGTGGAGAGTAAGGAAGGCAAGATGATAGAGGGAAAACTGTTGCAGGTTGATGAAAAAGGGATTGAACTGGAGGAAGTGAAAGGCAAGGGTAAGAAGAAAGAGGTGCTGAAGCATTTCCTGCTGTTTGATGACATCCAATCAGCCACCGTTACAATTGTATTTTAAATCACTCATAAAACAAGAACACTAAAAGGATAAGTTATGGCAAGTATCAACCTGATCGAATCGTTCCAGGATTTCAAGGAAGCGGAGAACATCGATCGCCCCACCCTCATGAAAGTGCTTGAGGATGTATTCAAAACACTGTTGCGCAAGAAATACGGATCGGACGAAAGTTTCGACGTGATCGTAAACACAGAGAAAGGTGATCTCGAGATTGTTCGTCACCGCATGATCGTGGAAGACGGTAAAGTAGAAAATCCGCTGATGGAGATCGAATACAGCGATGCCATTAAGATTGAGCCCGACTTCGAAGTAGGTGAAGAACTCTATGAGGAAGTGGACATCATGGATTTTGGCCGCCGTGCCATCCTCGCTGCCAAGCAAACATTGGCCAGCCGCATTGGTGACCTTAAGAAGAATGCTTTGGTTAAGAAATATGGCGACCGTGTAGGCGACATCATCAATGCTGAAGTTTATCAGGTTTGGAAAAAAGAAGTATTGCTCATTGATGAAGATGGCAATGAACTGATCCTGCCTAAGTCGGAGCAGATCCCCTCAGACTATTTCAAGAAGGGTGAAAGCATCCGTTCTGTGATCAAGAAAGTAGAATTGAAAAATAACAGTCCTGTTATCATCCTCTCCAGAACCCATCCTTCCTTCCTGGCCAAGCTGCTGGAGATTGAAGTACCGGAGATCTTTGATGGACTGATTGTGATCCGCAAGATCGTACGTGAACCCGGTGAGCGTGCCAAAGTTGCAGTTGAAAGCTATGACGACCGTATTGATCCGGTGGGTGCCTGCGTAGGTATGAAAGGAAGCCGTATCCATGGTATTGTGAGAGAGTTGAAGAATGAGAACATCGACGTGATCAACTTCACCAACAATATCCAATTGTTGATACAGCGTTCTCTTACGCCTGCCAAGATCACCCGCATGAACATTGATAATGAAGGGAAGCGTGCTGAGGTATTTGTATCTCCCGACCAGGTTTCACTGGCCATTGGAAAAAGAGGAGTGAACATCAAGCTTGCGGAAGAACTGACAGGATTTGATATTGATGTATACCGTGATAATGAAGGTGAAATGGCAGAATACGATATCGACCTGGATGAATTCAGCGATGAGATCGAAGGATGGATCATCGAAGAACTCAAGCGTATCGGTTGTGATACCGCCCGCAGTGTTCTTGATCTTACTGCCACTGAGCTGGAGCGCAGGACCGATCTGGAAAAGGAAACCATTGATGAAGTCAGGGATATCCTGAGAGCAGAATTTGAAAAGGAGTAATCTTAAGGCTTCAATCAACATAAACAAGAAAAAAGCACAAAGCGCAAGGAGGATAAATGTCAGAATCAAATACACCCAGGTTAATGGCTGCGGCCAAGGAGTTCAACATCGGTAAGGATACATTGGTGGACTTCCTGGTCAGCAAAGGCTTCAGCAAGGATGATCTTAAGCCGACTTCCAAACTGACAGAGGAAATGTATGCTTCATTGCAGCAGGAGTTCTCTTCAGACAAGGCGGCCAAGGCAAAGAGCGATGCCATCGAAATCCCCAAAGGGGCTGCCGGTGAAGCCAAGAAGAAGAAAGATGAAGAGGAGATCGTATTCAAGAAAGAATCCAAAAAGAAAGCTGAGCCAGCCCCTGTTGTTGAGCCTGTTCAAGCCATAGAGCCAGTAAAGCCTGCAGAGCCTGAAGTAGAAATGGTCAAGATCGAGGCACCGGAAATAACTGGTCCGAAAATACTAGACAAAATAGATCTGGATGCGCTCGACAGTTCCACAAAACCCAAGCGTGGTGCTGCCAAAAAAACCAAGGAAAAGCCTGTTGCTGAAGAACCGGTTGCTCCTCCACCAGCTCCAGAGCCTGTTGAAGCTCCCCAGGTGGTTGAGCCTGAGATTGAAAAAGTGAAGATCGAAGCACCTGAACTCGAAGGTCCTAAGATCATTGGCAAGATCGAACTCAAGCCGGAAACAGATGGTGGAAGAGCAGCAGATGAAAAAAGAAAGCGTAAGCGTATACCCATTGAAAAGAAGGAAGCTGAGCGCCAGAAACCCTCCATTCAAAAAGGTGGGCAGCCCCAGCAACAGCGACCTGCGGGTACTCGTTCCGGTAGTGGAATGCGTGCTGTTCGCAAGGGTGAGGTAAAAGAGATCGACGAAAAAGAGATCCAGAACAAGATCAAAGAAACCCAGGCCAAGCTTTCAGGTGGCGGTGGTGGTTCAAAAGCCAAGATCACCAAATCCAAACTTCGCAGACTCAAGCGTGAGGAAATGGAAGCCGGCGCAGAAGGTGAGGGTGAAGACAATAAGATCCAGCTTACTGAGTTCATCAGTGTAAGTGAGCTGGCCAGTTTGCTGGATGTAAACTTTGCTGAGATCATCGGTAAGTGTATGAGCCTTGGCATCATGGTTTCCATCAACCAGCGTCTCGATGCAGAAGTAATCGAACTGGTTGCTGCTGAATTTGGATACGAGGTGGAATTCATCGACATGGAGAAGCAGATGGAAATGGAGGAAGAGGATGAAGAAGACGAAGCCGAAGACCTTTCAGCAAGAGCTCCGATCGTTACCATCATGGGTCACGTTGACCATGGAAAAACATCGTTGCTGGACTATATCCGTAACGCCAATGTGGTAGCCGGTGAGGCCGGAGGTATCACACAGCATATTGGTGCCTATCATGTGGATCTTCCCAATGGGAAGTCTATCACCTTCCTCGATACACCAGGTCACGAAGCCTTTACCGCCATGCGTGCCCGTGGTGCCAAGGTTACAGACCTTGCCGTTATTGTGGTTGCTGCAGATGATGCAGTGATGCCGCAAACCAAAGAAGCCATCAGCCACGCACAAGCAGCAGGTGTGCCCATGATCTTTGCTATCAACAAGATCGATAAAGATGGTGCCAATCCACAAAAGATCTACGAACAATTGTCGCAGATGAACATCCTCGTGGAAGAATGGGGCGGTAAGTTCCAGAGCCAGGAGATCGCAGCCAAATCGGGTTTGAATGTCGACAAGCTTCTCGAAAAAATATTGCTCGAATCAGAATTGCTGGAATTAAAAGCCAATCCTGAAAGGGAAGCCAGTGGTACCGTAATCGAAGCTACTCTTGATAAAGGTCGCGGTTATGTGGCTACAATCCTTGTGCAGAATGGAACACTAGAGCAGGGAGACCTGGTAGTGAGTGGTCAGTACTATGGAAGGGTGAAGGCCATGATGAACGAGAGAAACAAGCGTGTGGATTCCATTCCGCCTGCATCACCAGTATTGATACTGGGTCTGAACGGTGCGCCACAGGCCGGTGAGAAATTCAAGGTTTATGAAGATGAATCAGAGGCCAAGGAAGTAGCGAACAGACGTGCACAAATCATGCGTGAGCAGGGTATCCGCACAAAGAAACATATTACACTCGACGAAATCGGCAGAAGGCTCGCACTCGGAAACTTCAAAGAGCTCAACATCATCATCAAAGGTGACGTGGATGGTTCTGTGGAAGCCCTCAGTGACTCACTGCAAAAACTTTCTACCCAAGAAGTGGCCATCAAGGTGGTTCACAAGGCAGTGGGACAGATTACGGAGAGTGATGTATTGCTGGCAACAGCATCCGATGCCATCATCGTGGGCTTCAATGTGCGTCCCTCTTTGCAGGCCAATAAGATTGCTGAGAAGGAAGGCGTGCAGATCAAGCTCTACTCCATCATCTATAATGCGATCGAAGAAATCAAAAGTGCGATGGAAGGTCTTCTCGAACCCAAAGTGGAAGAGAAGATTGTGGCCAACGTGGAGATCAGAGAGGTTTACAAGTTCGACAAAGCTACAGTTGCCGGTTGTTATGTGTTGGATGGAAAGATCAGTCGTAACAACAAGATCAGGGTCATCCGCGATGGTATCGTGGAATATCCCAAGGGAGAAGGACAAAGTGCAGAGCTGGGCAGCCTGAAACGTTATAAGGATGACGCCAAGGATGTGAGCGCGGGTATGGAATGCGGTCTGACTGTGAAGAACTACAATGATATCCGTGTGGGTGATGTGATCGAGGCATTTGAAGAGACAGAAGTGAAGAGGACGTTGTGATTAGACATTAGACCTTAG
>Ga0315902_10004489_pt1 | contig 20171 bp, 20 predicted proteins | sample LakEriMetagenome_9_FD_203523 | JGI IMG/M metagenome (GOLD analysis project Ga0315902, IMG submission 203523) | Freshwater fungal communities from buoy surface, Lake Erie, Ohio, United States - Buoy 12 MA117 | ecosystem: Environmental > Aquatic > Freshwater > Lake > Lake biofilm | place: USA... | reverse complement strand
CCTGTGGCTAAAGAGGCGGAACCACCCGCCTTGGCGGACTTGGCAGCGCCGCCTGCAGCCGTCCCGTAGGCGGGTGCTGCGGCTTCCTGCACCGACGGCACGACAGCCGCTTCGGCCGGCTTCACTGAGCCAGCGTCGGCGGGCGCCTTCGTCCAGTCGATGGACTCATCGCCCTCCCACTTGAGCTTGCCGCGCCACTTGAGGATCTCCTTGTAGGCGGCTTGGCGGGTGAGCAGCTTCAGCCCGGCCTCCACCGCCTCGCGCTTGGTCTTGAAGGGGCCGGCCTGCATGGCGCGGGCCATCAACTCGTCGTCGATGTCGATGTTGGTGCGCATGATGTGTATGGAATATGCGTTTCAGACACATCCTACACCACAAGGTGGGCGGCTACATCCGGAACACGCCAAAGCGCGGGCTCTCCGGGATGGGCGAATTCAGGCTCGCGCTGATCGCCAGCGCCAGCACGCGCCGGGTGTCGGCGGGGTCGATGACCCCGTCGTCCCACAGCCTGGCGCTGGAGAAGTAGGGGTGCGCCTGGTGGGCGAACTGGTCGAGGATGGGCTGCTTGAAGGCGGCCTCCTGCTCCCGCGTCCACTGTCCGCCCTTGGCCTCGATGCCGTCGCGCTTGACGGTGGCCAGCACGCTGGCGGCCTGCTCGCCACCCATCACCGAGATGCGGGCGTTGGGCCACATCCAAAGGAAGCGCGGCGAGTAGGCGCGACCGCACATGCCGTAGTTGCCCGCACCGAAGCTGCCGCCGATGATGACGGTGAACTTGGGCACCGTGGCCGTGGCCACCGCCGTGACCATCTTGGCGCCATGCTTGGCGATGCCCTCGGCCTCGTACTTGCGCCCGACCATGAAGCCGGTGATGTTCTGCAGGAAGATCAGCGGCACGCGGCGCTGGCAGCACAGCTCGATGAAGTGCGCTCCCTTCATGGCGCTCTCGCTGAAGAGCACGCCGTTGTTGGCCACGATGCCCACCGGCTGGCCCTCGATGTGGGCAAAGCCGGTGACCAGCGTGCTGCCGTAGCGCGCCTTGAATTCGTCGAAGTCGCTGCCGTCGACGATGCGGGCGATGACCTCGCGCACGTCATACGGCTTGCGCGGATCCACGGGCACGATGCCGTGCAGCTCCTGCGCGTCGAACAGCGGCGCACGGGCCGTCTCCAGCCGCAGCTGCGTGGGCTTGCGCCAGTTCAGGTTGGCGACGATGGAGCGGGCAATGGCCAGGGCGTGGGTGTCGTTGTCGGCCAGGTGGTCGGCCACGCCGGACAGGCGGGTGTGCACGTCACCGCCACCCAAATCCTCCGCGCTGACCACCTCGCCGATGGCGGCCTTCACCAGCGGCGGCCCGCCCAGGAAGATGGTGCCCTGGTTGCGCACGATGACGGTCTCGTCGCTCATGGCCGGCACGTAGGCGCCACCCGCCGTGCACGAGCCCATGACCACCGCGATCTGCGGGATGCCCTGGGCGCTCATGTTGGCCTGGTTGTAGAAGATGCGGCCGAAGTGGTCGCGGTCGGGGAAGACCTCGTCCTGGTTGGGCAGGTTGGCGCCACCGGAGTCCACCAGGTACACGCAGGGCAGGCGGTTCTGCAGCGCAATCTCCTGCATGCGCAGGTGCTTCTTGACCGTCACCGGGTAGTAGGTGCCGCCCTTGACAGTGGCGTCGTTGCAGACGATGGCGCACTCGACGCCGCTGACCCGCCCGATACCGGCGATCATGCCGCCGCCCGGGGCGGCGTTGTCGTACATGTCCAGCCCGGCCAGCGCGCCCACTTCCAGGAAGGGCGTTCCGGGGTCCAGCAGCCCCTCGACGCGGTCTCGCGGCAGCAGCTTGCCACGGGCGGTGTGCTTGGCCCGCGCGGCCTCACCTCCGCCCAGGGCGCTGCGGTCGAGCTGCGTGCGCAGGTCCTCGACCCTCTCGCGCATCGCGGCCGTGCTGGCCTTGAAGTCTTCGGCGCGGGGGTTCAGGTTCGAGGTCAGCGCGGGCATGCGGGAGGTCTCCTGCCGAGGGTCGCGATTCTAGGTGGGCCACCCTGTGCAGGGCCTGACGCGACCCCTGGAGATGCAGGGTCTGGCGGAGACCTTGAGGCCCTCAACGCTTCCAGAAGGAGGGCGTCAGCAGCACCAGCAGCGACAGCAGTTCCAGGCGCCCCAGCAGCATGGCGACGGTGCAGACCCAGGTCTGGAAATCGTCCAGGCTGGCGAAGTTGGCCGCCGGCCCGACCTCGCCCAGACCGGGGCCGATGTTGTTGACGCAGGCCAGCACTGCGGTGAAGGCCGTCACCGGGTCCAGCCCGGTGAACAGCAGCACCATGGTCAGCCCGATGATGGTCACGCCGTACATCATCATGAAGGCGATCACGCCCTGGATGGTGCCCTCGCCGACGGTGCGCCCGCCGATGACCACGGGGTTGACCGCCCGCGGGTGCACGATCCGCACGAGCTCGCGCCGCGCCTGGGCGAGCAGGATCATGACCCGGATCATCTTGATGCCGCCGCCCGTGGACCCGGCGCAGGTGGCAAAGCACCCCAGCAGGATGATGAGCATGGGCGCGAACAGCGGCCACTGCGCATAGTCCTGCGACGCGAAGCCCGTGGTGGTGGCGATGGACACGACGTGGAAGACGGTGTGGCGCAGCGCCTCACCCACGTCGGGATAGGTGCCGCCTAGCACGAGATAGGCCACGATGAGTGCGATGCTGCCCGCCAGCACGCCATAGAAGGACCTGACCTCCACGCTGCGCCACAGCGGCGCCAGCGAGCGCGCACGCCAGGCCACGAAGTACAGCGTCAGGTTGATGCCGGCCAGCAGCATGAACATCACCGCCACGGCCTCGATCAGCGGCGAATTCCAGTAGCCGAAGCTCTGGTCGTGCGAGGAGAAGCCACCCAGGCTGATGGTGGAGCACATGTGCATGAAGGCGTCTTCCCAGCTCATGCCGGCAGCGCGGTAGGCCAGGGTGCAGGCCACCGCCAGCAGCGCATAGGCCACCCAGATGGCGCGCGCGGTGTCGGCGATGCGCGGGGTGAGCTTCTGGTCCTTCATCGGGCCGGCGGTCTCGGCCCTGTACAGCTGACTGCCGCCCACGCCCAGCAGCGGCAGGATGGCCACGGCCAGCACGATGATGCCCAGGCCGCCCACCAGCATCATGAAACAGCGCCAGACGTTCACCGACAGCGGCAGGGTGTCCAGCCCGGTGAGCACGGTGGCCCCGGTGGCGGTGAAGGCCGACATGGCCTCGAAGTAGGCATCGGTCACGCTCAGCCCCGGCAGGGCCAGCCACAGCGGCAACGCGCCAAACGCCGGCAGCACCAGCCAGGTCAGGCCCACGAGCAGGAAGCCGTCGCGGGGCTGCAGCTCGCGGCGGAAGCGGCGCGTGGCCGCACTCATGACCAGGCCGCAGCCCGCGGTGACGGCAATGGCGGTGAGGAAGGCGGGCTCGGCGGGGTCGTGGCTGTGCAGTGCGAAGGCCAGCGGCACGGCCATCAGCACGGTGAACAGCAGCACCATGCGGCCGATCAGGGCAATGACGGCCAGGGCGCCCACTTAGTGCTCAGAAGAAGGTCGCGCTGACCTGGAACAGCTTCTCGACCTCGCGCACCATGCGCCGGGTCGGCACGAACACGATGACGTGGTCCAGCGGCTCGATGACGGTGTCGTGGTGGGCCATGAGCACCACCGGCTCGGCGTCCTCACCGGCTTCGCTGCCGTCCGCGCGGTGCAGCCCGCGCACGATGGCGCCCACCTGCGCCCCCGCCGGCAGGCCGATCTCCTCGATGCGCCGGCCCACCATGCGACCGGTGCGGCGGTCGCCGCGCACGATGCCCTCCAGCGCCTCGGCGGCGCCCCGGCGCAGCGAATGCACGGCCTCCACGTCGCCGCGACGCACGTGGGCGAGCAGCTCGCCGATCACCGCCTGGCTGGGCGAGATGGCGATGTCGATCTGCGTGCCCTGCACGAGGTCGGCATAGGCGCGGCGGTTGATGAGGGCGATGACCCGCCGCGCGCCCATGCGCTTGGCGAGCAGACAGGCCAGGATGTTGTCCTCGTCGTCGCTGGTCAGCGCGACGAACAGGTCCATGTCCTGCACGTTCTCCTCGGCGAGAAGGTCCTCGTCGGTGGAGTCGCCGTTGAGCACCAGCACGTCGCCGGCGAGTTCGCCGGCCAGGTAGTCGCAACGCAGGCGGTTGGTCTCGATCAGCTTGACCTGCAGGCTGTCCTTGACCTGGCGGGCCAGGCGCAGGCCCACCTTGCCGCCGCCGGCGATCATCATGCGCTGCACCGGGCTGTCCATCTTGCGCAGCGCCCCCAGCACCAAGCGGATGTCGCGCGTGGAGGCCAGCACGAACACCTCGTCGCCCGGCTCGATGCGGGTGGCCCCGCTCAGGTCGGCCACGGCCTGGTCCTGGCGGTAGATGGCCACGATGCGCATCTGCGCCTGGGGCACCAGGGCCGGAATCTCGGCCAGGCTGTGGCGCACCAGCGGCCCGCCCACCACGGCGCGCACCGCGATCAGGCTGACCAGCCCGTGAGCGAACTCCAGCACCTGCAGCGCCTCGGGGTAGTCGATCAGCTTGCGGATGGTGCGGGTGACGCTCTCCTCAGGGCGGATGACGCTGTCCACGGCGAAGCCGCGGGCCTTGTCCAGCGCGTCGCTGCCCTCCTCGAACTCCGGCGAGCGCAGCCGGGCGATGGTGGTGGGCACGCCGAAGCGGTCATGTGCCACCTTGCAGGCCACCAGATTGGTTTCGTCCATCGGCGCGCAGGCGATGAACAGGTCGGCATCGCTCACCCCCGCGTCCTGCAGCACCGAGGGCTGTATGCCGTTGCCGGCCACGCCACGCAGATCCAGTCGGTCCTGCAGTTCGCGCAGGCGCACCGGGTCGCTGTCGATCACCGTGATGTCGTTGCGCTCCGAGGCCAGGCTCTCGGCGACGCTCTCGCCCACCCGCCCGGCGCCGAGGATGACGATGTTCAAGCGCTGTCCCGGCTCACCACGTGCAAGAGGTCATTGCTTGGCGAACAGCTGACCGAGATCGGCAAAGGCCTTGAACTCCAGGGCATTGCCCGAGGGGTCGAGGAAGAAGAAGGTGGCCTGCTCGCCAGCCAGGCCCTTGAAGCGCACGTGCGGCTCGATGATGAACTTCGTGCCCACGGCCGTCAGCTTGTCGGCCAGCGCCTGCCACTCGGCCATGGGCAGCACCACCCCGAAGTGGCGCACCGGCACGGCGTCGCCGTCCACCGCACTGGTGGCCGCCAGCTTGCACTCCTGTGGCGCCAGATGCGCCACCACCTGGTGGCCGAAAAGGTCGAAGTCGATCCACTCCGGCGAGCTACGCCCCTCGGGGCAGCCCAGCAGGCTGCCGTAGAAGGCGCGGGCGACCTCCAGGTCATGCACCGGGAAGGCGAGGTGGAAGGGGCGTGGGGTGGTGGCAGCGGTGTTCATGGCCTCATTTTGCGTCGACGCGGGCCCAGGCGCGCAGGCTCAGCGCGTGGCGCGGCGGCGCACCGCCTCCAGGTAGGCCTGCCCGTCGGGCGGCAGGCCGCTGCGCTGCGAGGCCCAGATCATCTCGCCCAGGCACTCCATCACCTCATGGTGGGCCTCGTGCAGCGAACTCCGTCGCTCGGCCAGCAGCTGCACCGCCTGGCGTATGCCTGCGGGCTGGTCGATGGACACCTGCTCGGCGATGCTCAGGTGCATGCTCAGGTGCAGGAAGGGGTTGGTGCGGCCGGCCTCCACCGGGTACTGGGCCGCGAGTGCGGCGTCGACGTCGGCCAGGTCGGCAGCGAACTCGGGGTGCTCGTCGACCCAGGGTGCCGCCTGCGCGGCCATGGCGTCCAGCGGCAGGCCCTCGCGCCGGCGGCGGGCCACCTCGCAGAAGAAGCGGCGGACGTCATGCTGCGAGGGCTGGAACACGTGACAATTCTCCCCTCCCGATGACGCCACCCGCCACCGCCACCGAGGGCCACCCCCTTGCTTGAAGGGCTGCCCCTCATCACCGACCCCTGGTTCTACGCGGTGGCCATCCCGGCCGTGCTGATGACCGGGCTGTCCAAGAGCGGTTTCGCCTCGGGTTTCGGCTCGCTGGCCACGCCCATGATCGCGCTGACCGTGCCGGTGCCGCAGGCCGCCGCCATCATGATGCCGCTGCTGCTGGCGATGGACGCCACCAATCTGCAGCAGCAGTGGCGCCACCGCGACCGCGCCTTGCTGCGTCTGCTGCTGCCCTGGGGCCTGGTGGGCACGGGGGTAGGCTGGCTGCTGTTCGGCCTGCTGTCGGCCCCTGCGGTGGCCGGCATCACCGGTGCCCTGACGCTGGCCTTCCTGGCGCAGAGGCTGCTGTTTCCCCCGCGGGTTGACTCTGCGCCGATTCCGCACTGGATAGGCCGCGGCTGTGCCGTCGCCTCGGGCGTCACCAGTTTCGTGGCGCATGCGGGCAACCCGCCCATCGCCGCCTATGTGTTGCCGCTGCGGCTGGCGCCAGCCGTCTTCAGCGGCACCATGGCGGTGTACTTCTCGGCCCTCAACGCGTCGAAGTGGGTGCCCTACGCCGCGCTCGGGCTGATCGACCTGCGCAACATGGCCACCGCCGTGCTGCTGATGCCGCTGGCGCCTGTCGGGGTGTGGATCGGCGTGCGGCTGACGCGCCGCGTCAGCGCCACCTGGTTCTACCGGCTGGCCTACGCCGGCATGTTCCTTACCGGGGTGAAGCTGCTGTGGGATGGTCTGCGCTGAGCGCAGGGACACCTGAAGTCGGATACTCGGTGGCTCCTGCCTTCATCCGAGAAGAGGTCGCCATGCACACCGCTGCCCCCATCGCTCCCCCGGCCAGTCTGGAGGCCTTCACCGAACAGGCCCGGGCCGCCGGCTTCGACGAGGTGCTGGTACGCGAGTGGCAGCCCGGTCAGGTGGTGGGCCAGCACACGCACCCGTTCGATGTCGAGGCCTGGGTGGTGCGCGGCGAGGTCTGGCTGACCTGTGGGGGCGAAGTGCGCCACGTGCAAGCCGGGCAGCCTTTCCAGCTGCCGCGCGACACCCCGCACGAAGAACGCTACGGACCCGAGGGCGCCACGTTCTGGGCGGCGAGAAAGCACTCCGCCGCCTGAGCCAGGGCGTATCGCCGGAGGTCGCTCAGATCTCCAGGCACAGGCCCTCGCGGGCCATGATCACCTCAGGTCCGCCGCGGCCGGTACGCTCAGCCAGCAGGCCCGCCAGGATGGCGTCAAGCGCGTCGTCGGTGCGCGTGGGGTCGTGGTGGGTCAGCAGCACACGGGGGATGCCCGCCTCCTCGGCCAGGGCGATGCCCGAGTGGTAGGTGCCGTGGCCCCAGCCGACCTTGCCGGCGCGGTACTCGGCCTCGGTGTACTGCGCGTCGATCACCAGCGTGTCCACCCCCCTCAGCGCCTGCACCAGCACCGCACGCTGCGCCGCAATGCCCGCGGCGTAGTCCTCGAACTCCTCGTCCTCGGGGGCGTAGATGTTGACGGGCGGCTCGAAGTCGCCCGAGAAGAACAGGGAGCGACCGTCGGCGTCGACCCGGTAGCCGTAGTCGAAGACGGGGTGGGACATGACGATGCTGGTGACTGCCGCCGAGCCGTAGCGCACCACCTGCCCTTCGCGCAGCGTCTCGTAACGGATGCTGCCCTTGAGCTCGGTGTGGCTCACCGGGAAGAAGCAGTACTGCATCTGCTGCGAGAGGATCTCGCCCAGGCTCTTCTGGTAGACCGGGTCGAAGCTGCCGCAGATGCGCACCTCGCTGCCCGGCACGAACAGCGGGGTGAAGAAGGGCAGGCCCTGGATGTGGTCCCAGTGGGTGTGGGTGATGAAGATGGCGCAGCGCACCGGCGCACGCGCCATGAGCTCCAGCCCCAGTTGCCGTATGCCCGTGCCGGCATCGATGATGAGCGTGTCGCCGGCGGCTGTCTCCACCTGCAGGCATGTGGTGTTGCCGCCGTAGCGGGCGGTGTCGGGCCCCGGGGAAGCGATGGAGCCACGGCAGCCCCGCATCGTGAGTTTCATGGGTGGCTTTCCGGCAGTTGCACGAAGGCCCTTGCCGCTTCCAGCTCGGCGGGCAGGCCGTCGAGTGCGACCACCAGGTCCGCAAGCGTCAGGCCCAGCCACTGCGCCACGGCCTCGGGCAACGGCTCCACGCGGGAAACCGCGCGGTCGGGATGATCCGACAGCTTGGCCACCTGGTTGGCCGCGAATACCGCCATGGCCAGCGGCGGCAGCTTGGCAGCGCCCGCTGCGTCGTGGTGGCGGGCGATGGTCTGCACCAGCTCCTGCGGCAGCTTCCAGTGCGCGCCGAGCAAGGAGCCGATCTCGGCGTGATCGGTGCCCAGGTGTTCGCGCTCGACGCTGACGATGTCGATATCCCGCTCGCGCGCCACCTGCAGCACCTCCCGGTACTCGCCGGGCATGCCGTGCGCCAGCACCACCTCGCCGATGTCGTGCAGCAACCCGGCGATGAACCAGGCCGTGGCATCGTTGCGCGGCACGCCCTGCCGCTGCGCGATCAGGCGTGCGGCCGATCCGGTGATGAGCGAATGGGTCCAGAAGGCCTGCATGTCGAACCCGGCCGTGTTCTCGCGCGGCAGCGCACCGATCGCGGCAATGCTGATGGCCAGGTGCTTGACCGTGTTGGCCCCGATGTAGACCACACCCTGGCTGATCGAGGTGACCTCCCGCCCCAGCCCGAAGTAGGCGGAGTTGACGAGCCTGAGCACCTTCACCGTGAGGATGGGGTCGTGCTCGACCAGGCGTACCAGTTCCTTGGGCGCAGCATTGCCCGTGGACGTGAGCTGCAGGATGCGCAGCACCGACTGTGAAAAGGTGGGCATGCGCTCGACCAGCTCGAACAGCTTGCGCCGATCGGCTCTCGCCTGTCCTGCCCCTGCTGACACCTGCTGCACTGCGCTGCGCTCCCCCTGGACGCGTCGCCGGATACCCGGATCCGGCACAGGCGAAGCTTATGCGGTCGCGCTGGCGCAGGGAAAAGCCGCCACGCGAAAGCGTGATGGGGTGCGCAGGGAGTGGCCTTGCGCTGCCCGAAACCCTGGGGGCAGCCCCGGGCCGGCTCAGCTCATCCCGCTCATCCCGCTCATCGGCGAGGCGGGCATCTGGCCCAGGTCCATGCGCTCCAGGGGACGAGCCATCACCCGAAGCAGCGCTGCGGCGATGAGCAGGCTGATCGGCCAGGACAGGGCGGCCCAGGTCCACAGGGTTGCGGCATCGTCCAGCCGTGGGCTGATGCCCAGACCGTGCAGCGCCGCCAGGCTCATGGCGGGCAGCAGCCCCAGCAGCAGACCGCTCGGCTCACGCCACCGGCTGCCGGCGGCGCGCAGCAGGACCAGCGCAATGGCGAAGTTGGTGGGCAGCAACGCGGCGCCCACGGCGATCAATCCGGCCAGCGAGGCCAGCCCCACATCGCGACCTGCCGCCCACCACCCCAGCCACAGGGCCAGGGAGAGGACCGCGGTATCGAAGATCGCCCGGCCCGCGTTGTGCCTCAGGGTCAGGGCGAACAGCTGGCGCGAGAGTCCGCTGCGTTGCAAACCACCCGGGATGAGCAGGGCGCGGGGCGACATCCACGGCATCTGCACCCAGGGCAAGGCGGTGCAGGCGACGGCGACCACCCACAGCCCTACCGAGGCCAGGTCGCCCAGGGCGAGCGCGGGATCAACCCGTGTCGAGCCCAGATAAGCCACGCCGACACACAGCAACGCCACCGCGCCCAGTTCCCAGGGCGAGGCCCTCCAAGGGGAGGAGTGGCGCAGGGCGAGCCACTGGGCCAACCCCTTTCCAGCCAGGTTTCGCGGCGTGGCCCCGAGGACGCTGGTCAGCACCGTGCGCTGCAGCGTGCGGGTGTCCAGCCTCGGTGCTCGGCTGTCGCTCAGCAGCCGGGCCAACTGCGGTACGGCCCAGGCCGAAGCGACCAGCAAGGCCATGCCCACGGCCAACGCGATCCAGGCCAGCGGCCGCGGCTCACCCGCAGGCAACTCCTGCTGCGCCAGGGCCTCCATCGCCAGCGCCATCGAGCGCCACAGCGCAACCAGGCCCACACCGAGCGCCAACCGCAACCCCCAGGCGAACCGGTTCATGCCCAGGCCCGGCGCCAGGCTGATGGCCATGCCCGTCGCCGCGGCCAGCGTCACGTGCCCGAGTGACCAGGGCAGCAGCCACCACAGGAAGGATGCGGGTAGCCGCACGAGCGTCGGCAGGGCCACCAGTGCGCCGACACCGAGGCTCAGGCTCCACAGCAGTCGGCGCAGGGTCCGTTCAGCAGCCGGAGCCACCTTGAGCGGGGTATGGGCCTGCAGCGCAGGCAGCACCATGCCGGCGATGGCGCCCAAGGCCAACGCCAGCAGGCTGCCAAACAGCGCCGCCAGGAGCCACTGTGCAAGGGGAATCTGGTTCCTGGAGATCCAGGCCACCCACAGCGGCAGGAGCATGAACAGCGCGAGCGGGACGGGGCCACGCCGGCCGATCGCGAGCAGCAGCAAGAGGACGGGCTTCATGGCCGCCGCCCCCTGGAAGAGTTGAAGCCTGCGGCAGCCATCGCCCGACTCAGGCATGGAGCTGCGCGAACAGCTCGTCGAGCGGCTGGCCGTGCTGCTCCTGGAGCTCGTCCCATGCGCCCTGCAGCTGGATACGGCCCTCGTGCAGGAAAACGAGGTGCGAGACGACGCGCTCCAGGTCGGTGAGCAGGTGGCTGGACAACAGCACGGTTCGCGGGTGCTGGCGCTGCGCATCGCCCTCGAACAGCAGACGCATGAAGTCGCGACGGGTCAGCGGGTCCAGGCTTGCGACGGGCTCATCGAGAATCAGGACGTCGGGGTCGTGTGCCAGGGCCAGGACGATGGCCAGCTTCTGCTGGTCGCCTCCCGACAGACCCGACACCTTCTGGCCGGTGGGCAGCGCCAACCGTTCACACAGCGCCCGCGCCCGTGCCGCGTCCCAACGCGGGTAGAAGCTGCCGAGCGTCTCGATCTGCTGCCAGACGGTCAGCCATCCCAGCAGGTCAGCTCCCTGGCTGACGTAGCCGAGCCGGCCGCGCACCTCGTCGCTGAGCGCCAGGGACGGCGAGCCGAGCACGGTGCTGCTTCCCTGCGTGGGCACCGTCAGCCCGACCAGGCAGCGCAGCAGGCTGCTCTTGCCCGCGCCATTGCGACCGATCAGGCCCACCACCGAGCCGGCGGGGATGCGGATAGAGACCTGATCGAGCGCGGTACGGTCACCGTAGCGCAGGCCCAGCGACTGGATGTCGATGGCAAGGTCATCGGGCAGGGGCAGGTCATCGCGGCGCATGGGGTTCTCCTCGGCGCACGGGGTTGGCAGGCTCTCGGGAGGGTGGCCCGGCGGCGGGGCTCGGCCTGGCTGGGAACCTGGGCGCGCGCTCGGCCAGCATTCGCCCGAAAGCAGCCATCGCCTCTTCGGCGCTGATGCCGAGTTGCGCGGCCTGCTGGACGGCCGCCTGGAGAGCGGGCTCCAGCAGGGCCATGCGGTCGGCCAGATGCCGGACGGTCTGCCGATGGGCGATGACCATGCCCATGCCCCGCCGACGCTCCAGCACGCCCTCGGCCTCGAGCAGGCTGTACGCCTTGCTGACCGTCATCGGGTTGATGGCGTGATCGAGGGCGAGAGTCCGCACGCTGGGCAAGGGCGTCCCTGGAGGCCACCGGCCGCTGGCCGCCTGCCGGCGCACCTGGGCCACGATCTGCCGGTAGATCGGCTCAGCGGAAGAAGGCTGAATCTCCAGACACATGCTCTACTGTATTAGTAAAGTAATACACAAAGCAAGAGCCCGCCAGATTGCATCGCCCACCTCCCAAGGCCTACGAGCAGGCCAAGTGGCAAGGCATATCCGCGCCGGCCTCACCCTCGGCCGAGGGTGAGGCGCGCGGCGTCCGGCGAGGCACACATCGCGGCCGCCGCTGCCAGGCATCCATCAGCATCGTCGAGAAAGGGGCAGCCAGTCTCTGCCGCTGCGGCCGCTCATGGTCGAGGGACAGCCGTCAACTCGACCGTGTAAGTCTCGCCGCGCGGACGTCGGAGCTTGAGCGCTAGCTTTTGGCCAGGCGCCTTTTTCATCAAGGTCGCCATGTCGGAGGCGGACGCCCCCATCACGACCCGGCCTTCGACCTCCACGACCAGGTCACCCACGGAAATCCCTGCAGCTGCCGCAGGCATGCCGGGGGCCACCGACTGGATCAGCACCGACTTCAGGCGCGGGTTGAAGAAGCCGTCAGCATCCACCTTGGCCACAAACCCGAAGGTGCCGGTCCGTTCATCGGCTGAGGCCACCCCGACACCGAACACCAGAAAAGCTGGCCAGAGCAAGGCGCGCTGCGCCAGTCGTCGGCGGTGGAGCCTATGCGTGGATCGGCACATCATGGGTTCGCAAGCGGAAAAAGAGGTGTTCGGGCTGTGATCACCAACGGCTGTCTCAGGCCCGATGGACGTCTCGTCCCACGCAGGCCTTTCGGCGCAAACGGATACAGAGCCCGCGCCCTTACGCCAAGGCCCTGCCAATCAGGATCTTCTGCACCTCCGAGGTGCCCTCGTAGATCTGGCACACCCGCACATCGCGGTAGATGCGCTCGACGGGGAAGTCGCTCACGTAGCCGTAGCCGCCATGCACCTGGATGGCGTCTGAACAGACGCGCTCAGCCATCTCGCTGGCAAAGAGCTTGGCCATGGCGGCCTCCTTCAGGCAGGGCTGGCCAGCGTCCTTCAGCGCCGCGGCGTGGCGCGTCAGCTGGCGAGCGGCCTCGATCTGCGTGGCCATGTCGGCCAGCTTGAACTGCACCGCCTGGTGCTGAAAGATGGGCTGGCCGAAGCTGGTGCGCTCCTTGGCATAGGCCAAGGCTGCCTCGAAGGCCGCACGGGCCATGCCCACGGCCTGGCTGGCGATGCCGATGCGCCCGCCTTCCAGGCCAGAAAGGGCAATCTTCAGGCCCATGCCTTCCTCGCCCAGCAGGTTCTCCACCGGCACGCGGCAGTTCTCGAACAGGATCTGCGCCGTGTCGCTGGCGTGCTGGCCCATCTTGTCCTCCAGCCGCGCCACGGTGTAGCCCGGCGTGGCCGTGGGCACGAGAAAGGCGCTGATGCCCTTCTTGCCTGCGGCCTTGTCGGTGACGGCCATGACGATGGCCACGTCGCCGTGCTTGCCGCTGGTGATGAACTGCTTGACGCCATTGAGCACGTAGGCGTCACCGTCGCGCACGGCGGTGGTGCGCAAGCCCCCGGCCTCGGAGCCCACATGCGGCTCGGTCAGGCAGAAGGCGCCCAGCATGTCGCCACGCGCCAGGGGCTTCAGGAACCGTTCTTTCTGGTCTTCATTGCCAAAGGCCATGAGGATGGAGCACACGGGGCAGTTGTTGACGCTCACGACGGTGCTGGTGGCGCCATCGCCCGCGGCGATTTCCTCCAGGATGACGGACAGGGCCAGGTAGTCCAGCCCCGCGCCGTCCCACTCGGTGGGCACGGCCACGCCGTAGCAGCCCAGGTCGGCCAGGCCTCGCAGGGCCGCCTTGGGGAACGCGTGGCTCTTGTCCCAGGCGGCGGCATAGGGCGCCACTTCGGCCTGCACGAAGTGGCGCACGGCCTCCTGCACGGCCAGGTGGTCTTCAGACAGCAGCATGGGGGGTCATCTCCTTGTAGTCTTCCTTGTAGGCGGTACACAACAGCACCTGCGGGCCGCGCGAACCGATCATGCGGTAGCCATCCTGTCGTCCAGCAGCCGCCAGGCCAAACCCAGGAACAGCGTGCCTGCCACCGCCTGGATCGCGCGAGCAAGTGCGGGCGGTAGCTTCAGGCGCCGCAGTTGCGAAGCCGCCCACACCAGGCCGAGCAGGAAGGCTGTGCCCTGCAGCACGAACCATGCCCCAAGCAGCAGGAAGGACAAGGTCTTGGATGGGGAGCCCGCCGGCACGAACTGCGGCAAGAAGGCCAGGAAGAACAGCGCCACCTTGGGGTTGAGGACATTGGTCAGCAGGCCGGTGCGGAACTCGGCCCAGCTGGACCGAGCATCACCTACAGGGGCTGCCGTAGCGGCGGCCTCTGGCCCACGCCAGGCCTGCCGCAGCAGGCTCAGCCCAAGCCACACGAGGTAGGCGGCACCGGCCCACTGGATCAGCAGGAATGCGCCTGGGTGCAAGGTCAGCAGCGCCGCCAGCCCGAAGGCTGCCGCCACCGTGTGCACCACGCAGCCAGCACTGATGCCCAGGGCCGTGGCCGCACCAGCGCGGGAACCGGCCTGCAGCGTGCGGCTGACCGTCAGCAGGAAGTCCACCCCGGGCGTGGCGTTGAGCACGAACACCGCGCCCATGAACAACAGCAGCTCCTGAGGGCCCGGCAGGCCCAGCGCTTCGGTCATGATGAGACTGGGCGGCTCTATGCGTAACGGACCACGTCATGCGCCTCGCTCGCCAGCAGGCGCAGAAGAGCCGGGTGCACGAAGAGCCGCTCCTTGCCCACATCGGTCGGCTTCAGCACGCCCAACTCGGCCAGTGCATGCAGGTAGCGTGAGGCTGCCTGACGCTGCGCGATGCCGCGATCCACCAGGTTGCCGATGCGGCAGTAGGGCTGCTCGAAGATCACGTCCACCAACTCTCGGCTGTAGATCTTGGGCAGGCGCTCGCGGACATGGTGCGCCGTATGGTCGGCCAGGGCACGGATGGCCAGGATCTTGGTGGTCGTCCACTGGGCGGTCTCTTCCACGCTCTGCAGCATGAACAGCAACCAGGGCTCCCAGGCGCCCGCCTGCGTCACCTCCCGCAGCAGCCGGTAGTAGTCCGCCTTGTGGCGCAGGACGGCCCGGCTCAGGTGGAGGATGGGCAGCTCCAGCAGGCCCGCCTGCATCAGGAACAGCAGATTCAGCACCCGACCCGTGCGCCCGTTGCCGTCGACGAAGGGGTGGATGGCCTCGAACTGGTAGTGCGATGCCGCCATGCGCACCAGCGGGTCCACGTCGGCAGCCTCGTGCAGAAACCGTTCCCAGTCGGCCAGCAGCCGGCGCAGCAGCGCCTCACCCTGCGGCGGGGTATAGACCACCTCTCCGTTGCGGTCGTTGACCAGTTGGGTGCCCGGCGTGCGGCGCACGTCCAGCGCCACCCCCTTGATCTGCCGGCATACCTCCACCGCCGTCGCGGTGCTGAGCGGGCGCTCACGCAGTGACGCGGCGCCCCAGCTCAGCGCGCCACGGTAGCGCAGCGCCTCCTTCGTGGCCAGGTCTGCCCCCTCACGAAACAGTTGCTCGGCGCCACCGGCGTGCTGGAACAGGCGGTCAGCCGTGGTGACGATGTTCTCGATCTCCGAACTGTCACGCGCCTCCAGCATCGGCAGCGTGTTCACGAGCATGGCCGGATTGGGCATCAGCGCAGAGGCCTGGTTGAGGGCTGCCAGCGCCGCCCGGGCCGGAATGCAAGCCTTCAGTACAGCCCGCGTCTCCAGCACCTCGGCTGCCGGCAGCGGCGGAAGGTCGTTGAAGGGGCGGTCCGGACGCCATGTCATGGTGGTATTTTCTTTTTCTGACGACACGTCATCAGCTTATGTCCCTGGCAGCGACATGTCCAGGGAGGGCGCCGAATGCCGGGGCGTGGACGCCAAGCCTCACAGCATCTCCACCGCCAGCGCCGTGGCCTCGCCACCGCCTATGCACAACGCCGCCATACCGCGCTTCAGACCCCGCTTGCGCAAGGCCCCCAGCAGCGTGACCACGATGCGCGCGCCGCTGGCACCGATGGGGTGGCCCAGCGCGCAGGCGCCGCCGTGAACGTTGACGATGTCATGCGGCAGCTGGAATTCCGCCATCGCCGCCATGGTCACCGCGGCGAAGGCCTCGTTCACCTCCCACAGATCCACCTCGCCCGCCTGCCAGCCCGCCTTGGCCAGGGCCTTGGTGATGGCGCCGGCTGGTGCGGTGGAAAACCACTGGGGCTCCTGGGCGTGCACGGCGTGGCAGACGATGCGCGCCACGGGCTGCAAGCCCAGCTGCTGCGCCGTGCTCTGCCGCACCATCACCAGCGCGGCCGCGCCGTCGCTGATGCTGGAGGCGTTGGCGGCGGTGATGGTGCCGTCCTTCTTGAACGCGGGCTTCAGCGATGGGATCTTGTCCAGCTTGGCCTTGAAGGGCTGTTCGTCACGCGAGATCACCACGTCCCCGGCCTTGCCGGGCAGCGTGACGGGGGCGATCTCCCAGTCGAAGCTGCCATCCTCGTTGGCGGCCTTGGCGCGCGTGGTGGAGGCAATCGCGAAGGCGTCCTGCGCCTCGCGCGTGAAGGCGTACTTCGTCACGCACTGCTCGGCAAAGGCGCCCATGGCCTTGCCGCGCTCGTAGGCGTCTTCCAGCCCGTCCATGGCCATGTGGTCGAACATCGTGGCCGCGCCGTAGCGCACGCCCTTGCGCGCAAACATCAGGTGGGGGGCGTTGGTCATGCTCTCCATGCCGCCGGCCACCACGGCCTCCACGCTGCCCGCGGCCAGCATGTCGTGGCCGAACATCATGGCGCGCATGCCCGAGCCGCACATCTTGGACAGCGTGACAGCGCCTGCCGAGTCGGGCAGGCCTGCGCGGCGCATCGCCTGACGCGCCGGCGCCTGGCCCTGGCCGGCCATCAGGCAGTTGCCCATCAGCACCTCGCCGATGCGCTCGGCCGGCACGCCTGAGCGCTCGACTGCCGCGCGGATGGCCACGCCGCCCAGTTCCCAGGCGGCGAGGTTGGCAAAGTCGCCCAGCAGGCCGCCGATGGGCGTGCGGGCGGCCGAGACGATGACGATGGGGTCGGACATGGAGTTCTCCTTTCGAGGGATCTATCGGGTCAGGGCCGCAAGGCGCGGCGCTCCTCTTCGGCGACGCGGCGGATGTAGGACTGGAAGGCGGCGTCCTCGCCGCCGAGCAGCTGCGGCAGGGCGTTGGCGAAATCCTCTCGCCGGCACCACTCGCGCATGAAGTCGTCCCAGGAGTTCCAGCGCCGCTGCTCCGTGGGGTTCATGTCGTCCTTGTAGGCCACGAGAAAGGCCCGCTCGAAGAGCGCGATCAGCATGTCGAAGATGACCAGCATGCGCTCGTTCTGCTCGGGTGTGGGGTTGGGCAACGCTGAAGACGTGCGCAACTGAAGATCCGCGTTGTCCAGCACCACCTTGAGGAAGGCGTTGTAGGCGTCGGACAAATGCTGGAAGGCCTCTTCCTCCTCGTTCTCGCGCTCCTTGCGCTGCTCGGCCACAAAGACCCACACGGCAAAGGGCAGCGCGATCACGGTGACCACGAAACTCGCGAGCTCCAGGATGTCACGCCACGCCTGCATGCCCGCTCCCTGACCCGCACACCGTCCCGGACTTCACGCGAGGCCGGACGCCGCCGCCGCATGGTGGGCAAAGCGCTTGACCGGCTCGTACGGGAACACGTCGTGCACGTGCCCGTGCACGATGCGCTCCTTGTGCCGCTGCCAGAAGGAGGCATTCAACAGATCGCCGTGGTGCTTCATGAACACGTCGCGCACCGCGGTGTTGCCGAGAAGGAAGGGACCGAAGGTCTCAGGAAACACGTCCTTGGGGCCCACGGCGTACCAGATTTCGCCCGACATCTCGTCTTCCTCGTTGCGCGCAGCAGGCACACGGCGGAAGTTGCAGTCGGTGAGGTACTCGATCTCGTCGTAGTCGTAGAACACCACCTTGCCGTGCCGCGTGACGCCGAAGTTCTTCCACAGCATGTCGCCGGGGAAGATGTTGGCCGCCACCAGGTCCTTGATGGCGTTGCCGTACTCCACCACCGCGCGCTCGATCTGCTCCTGATCGCCCGCCTGGGAAGCGTCCTGCAGGTAGATGTTCAGCGGGATCATGCGGCGCTCGATGTAGAGGTGGCGGATGACGAGCATCTCGCCGTCCTCCTCGATCAGACTGGGGCAGAAGTGGCGCAGCTCGGCGACCAGCTCCTGCTCGAAGCGCGCGCGCGGAAAGGCCACGTTGCTGTACTCCAGCGTGTCGGCCATGCGGCCCACGCGGTCGTGCTGCTTGACCAGCAGGTACTTGCCCTTGATCTGCTCGCGCGTGGTGTCCTTCTGCGGCGGGTAGTGGTCCTTGATGACCTTGAAGACGTAGGGGAAGGACGGCAGGTCGAATACCAGCATGACCATGCCCTTGATGCCCGGGGCGATGCGGAAGCGGTCGCTGGAGTGGCGCAGGTGGGCGAGGAAGTCGCGGTAGAAGAGGTTCTTGCCGTGCTTCTGCAGGCCCAGGGCGCTGTACAGCTCGGCGCGCGGCTTGCGCGGCATCAATTCGCGCAGGAACTGCACCGTGGCACTGGGCACCTCGGTGTCGACCATGAAGTAGGCGCGGGCGAAGCTGAACACCATCAGCAGCTCGTCCTCGCTGAGCAGCGCGGTGTCGATGACCAGCCGGCCATCGTCGTTGTGCAGGATGGGCAGGCACAGCGGCAGCTCGGTGAAGCCGTTGATGATCCGGCCCACCAGGTAGGCGCCCTTGTTGCGGAAGAATAGCGAGCTCAGCACCTGGATCTGGAAATTCGCGCGCAGCCGCCACTGCGACACCGGCAGCTGGCGCCGGGCCTCGATGGCTGCCAGCACCGCATCCACATCGCGCGGCAGGTCCTCGAAGGGGCGCTGCAGCTGGAAGTTGTCGACGATGCGCACCAGCGTGTCGCGCAGCGTGTCCATCGTCGGGTAGTAGGCACGGTAGGTGGGCTTGGCACCGGGCTGGCCGCTCTCCAGGTACTCCGTGCTCACGGCCGGGCGCACGAAGATGAAGTCGTTGCGGAAGTAGCTGCGGTGCAGCAGCTTGGACGTGACCGAGTTGAAGAAGGTCTCGGCGAGTTCGGGCTGGCAGTGGTCGGTCAGCAGGCCGATGTAGTGCAGCTTGGCCTGGTGCCAGCTGTCCTGCGGCAGCGAGTCCACCTGGAACTCCGAGCGCAACCGGGCCACGGCCTCGTTGACGCGCAGGTCGTAGTACTCGATGCGCTCGCGCTGGGCGCGCTGCTGGCCATGCCAATCGGCCTGCTCGAAGCGCTGCTGAGCCTGCGCGCTGGTCTGCCGGAACAGCCGGTAGTGGCGGTCGAAGCCCTCGAGCATCGCGCGGGCGATCTCGAAGGCGCGGCTGTCGGTGAGCTGGTGCGGGAACATGAGCTTTGACGGGCTAGCACAGGTGGGCCGGGCGCCGCCCGCCCGGGTGTTCAATCGGTCTGCTGATCCTCGTCAGGTTCCTCGCCGGGGCCAGGCAGGTCTTGCGATGGAACGCGCGGATAACGCTTCAGGGCGGTGGAGAAGACTTGCACCACCGTCTCGGGCCGGTCCATAGTCACCTGCAGGTCTTTGAGCAGGCCGTCACGCAGGCCATACACCCAGCCGTGCACTGCCACCGGCTGACCGCGGGCCCAGGCGTCCTGAATGACGGTGGACAGTGCCACATTGCCCACCTGCTCGATGACATTCATCTCGCACAGCACGTTCTCCTGCTCCTGCGGGCTCAGGTGGTCCAGACGCCGCCGGTGGCGCAGGCGCACGTCGTGCACGTGTCGCAGCCAGTTGTCGGCCAGCCCCACGCGGATACCCCGCATCGCAGCGCTCACCCCGGCGCAGCCGTAGTGGCCGACCACGATGATGTGCTCCACCTTGAGGTGCTCCACCGCGAACTGGATGGTCGACAAGGCATTCAGGTCGGAGTGCACCACCACGTTGGCGACGTTGCGGTGCACGAAGACCTCGCCGGGGTCCAGCCCGGTGATCTCGTTGGCGGGCACGCGGCTATCGGCGCAGCCGATCCACATGTAGCGCGGGTTCTGCTGCCGCGCCAGCCGGGTGAAGAACCCGGGGTCGCGCTGATGGACGGACTGCGCCCACTGGCGGTTGTTGTGCAGAAGATCCGCGAGGGAGTCGCTCATGAGGTGGGGTTCCAGGAAAGGCGCCGGGCCCGTGGGCGTCGACCGTGCGAATCAGACTGTACTGCCCGCCGCGCAACGCGCCGCCGGGCGGCTGCCACGGCAGGCCACGCTACCGGTACGCCGCGTAGGTCAACCGGTCGATGACCTGGCCGCGCTTGAAGGCACTGCGCGGCTGCACGCCCTCCAGCCGCATGCCGATCTTGCGCGCCACGCTTTCCGACCGAGTGTTGCCGGTGTGGATGGGGGCGAACACGCGCGTGGCTTCC
>Ga0315902_10004486_pt1 | contig 20179 bp, 18 predicted proteins | sample LakEriMetagenome_9_FD_203523 | JGI IMG/M metagenome (GOLD analysis project Ga0315902, IMG submission 203523) | Freshwater fungal communities from buoy surface, Lake Erie, Ohio, United States - Buoy 12 MA117 | ecosystem: Environmental > Aquatic > Freshwater > Lake > Lake biofilm | place: USA... | reverse complement strand
GCAGCAGCTTCGGATCCGTTTACTGATCAGCTCGATGTCCGTCGTGCGCGTCTGGGTGTTACTGGACAAATCGACAAGGATTGGAAGTATCAGATCCAGGGTACCTATGGCATGACCAGCAACGGCATGAGTGAAAGTACCACCATCGTTGACATCGCGTACCTGGATTACGCAGCGAATCCGGCCGCGATGGTACGGATGGGTAAATTCAAGATGCCATTCAGCCTCGAGCAGCTGACCAGCTCCAATAATATTGATTTCATGGAGCGCAGCTTCGCCAGCCAGAATGAAGGCGAATACGTGCCCGCGAAAGAGACGGGTGTGATGCTTCATGGTAGCCCGCAAGATGGTACGAGCTATGGCCTGGCGCTGTCTCGCGGCCGTGGTAACAAGAATTCGCAGTACGATGGTAGCGACTTTATCGGTCGTTACACGGCCAACGTTGCCAAGCTGATGGGTCGTACTGACATTGTGACGCACCTCGGTGCAGGTTACAGCTCAGGCAAGGTGGCGTCAGGAACCTCCTACGGCAGTGCACGCGATGAAACGCGCGGCGTGAATGGTTTTTTCAGCGGCACTGAAACCGTCCGCGCAGGCTCCAGCCGGACCCGCTCCAACCTCGAATACGCGCTGGCCTATGGACCTTACAAGGTGCAGGGCGAGTATTTCGTCATCAACTACAGTGACACCTCGGCGGGTTCGAATGCGGTAAAACTCAACTACAACGAAGTCCTGTGGAATATCACAGGCGAGTCGCATAATTACAGCAACAGTGCCGGTACCTTTGGCTGGGTCAAGCCAGCGAAAAAATTCAGCCTGGCGGATGGCGGTCTGGGTGCCTGGCAGGTTGGCATTCGTCTCAGCGAGCTCGACGGATCGGACTTCACCCGCGCCACCGGTCGCACCGATAAAGCGACTGGCATCACCTACGGCCTGAACTGGATCGTCAATGACAATGTTCGCTTCATGCTGAACTACACCGAGACCAAGTTCGATACACCGGTATTGGTGAGTACGAGCGGTGTAGCGGGTTCAGGTGCTTCGCTCGACAAGGTCAAGGCGATCATGCTGCGCAGCCAGATTTCATTCTGATCTGACTAAGTTCGAAGCGAAATAATCTGTATGGGTACGACGCCCCCTCTATGGGGGCGTTTTCATCGGTGATGTACAACAAAGCTCGCGAATGTTTGCGGCATTTTGCTGGAGATTTTTTCACTTTCAACAACCACGATGTGGCCTGGATTAATCGGGCCTATTGATACGTCAGTTCTGTTTCTCAGGCGAGTTGAATAGGGCTCGAATTTCCTGCAACACAGCGCCGACGCGACATCAAAAGCGACGAGCGATTTTTACTGCAGTCGCCGATCCAACACCGACCAAGGCGCACCACAGACGCAGCGCCCCGCCGATTGGTGTGCCGGCTAACATGGCGGCTTCATCGCGGTGATGACATTCCTCCATTTGGCATTGGCTGAGTAGCTCCCGCAGACCCTCGGGTCCGCCGTGGTGATCTACATAGTTGATTTGCTGTTGATAATGGTGGTCCACGAAGGTTTCTACCGCGGCGATCGTGGCATAAACCGCTCGGGGACCGAACAAGGCGGGCAATGCACCGGTAAGCCAGCCAGCGACGCGCCACGGGCCGAGCAGTCGGCTGCGTGATGGGGGAGAGAGCCACTCCTCGATGAGGCGTAAATGCTCTGACTCGGTTTCTCCGTGACGGCGGGCAAAAGCGAGCAAATCAGTCCAGCCACGTCGGATCGCGACGGCTTCAATCCCTCGGTAGATGTAGACCGCACCGGTCTCACCCGCGTGATCAGAGCGTAGCTCGCGCAAGAGATGTGCCGAGAGCTTGGGTAGGGCCGTCTTCGTACTGTCGGTTTTAGGCAGGATCGACGACTTGTTTTCCAAATAAACGGCCAGTCGTTGAAGCGTCGGCCGAACACGCAAGAAGCCTCGGTAGGTAAACTCAAAAACAGAACCCATGCCGGGGAGTTGTGCAAAACGCGCTAGCCAACGCCAGCCGGGCAATCGTTGCCACATTGCGATGAAGGCTGCCGCACCATCCAGGCGTGAACCATCCGCGAGTTCTACATGAAACCTTGCCAGTAACTGGGCGCGATCATCCGCATAGGCAGAATCAGGCAATGCAGAGGCCGCATCATTGACGTCGATGAAGCACAGTGCGCTGTCTTGATGCTTTTCAGCGAGGCTTTTTACGTGGGCGATCTCGCGACGACACAGAGGGCACCCCCCATCGAACAAGACTTTCAGCGTTCCGGTGGTGTGGCCAGGGTTCATGATGACGATAATGAAGTCATGGTAGTCAAAAGATTTTTATACCCTCTCTACGCCCTGGAGAGGAATAGCTCGCGTTCCAACGCCCGTGAGCCGGCGGGCCGCAGATCCTAGATCGTCGGCAAACGTTACGCAAAAGATTCCGACAAAAACTGCGGCGCTGCCAAGAAAATGCTCGAATGATTGCGTGCCGTGCAGGTCGAATGCTGGCTCAAGCACTCCTTTGAAGACGATAACACACCAAAAAAATCCCTGCCGAGCGTGATGCCAGTCAGTTAATGGGGGAGATTGTCACTGGCTATTAAAAATTCCAGAGACACTGGGTCCCGGCCTGCGCCGGGACGACGATGCTGAGACCGACATCATCGATAACGTCATCCCGGCGCAGGTCCGGGTCCAGCGTCTTTCTTTGCATCTCGGGGCGTTCGAAAAAATACCACGTGCTGCCAAGGCAGCGTAGAGTCAGATCGCTCGAATAGCAGACCAGCGTCTTGCGCCTCTTTGCGGACTTGGGCAACCGTCATCGTATGCAAGGCCTTGATCGGCACCGATTTATCGTTCGCTCTGTACTCAACAAAGATAACTTGCCCACCTGGTTTTACCGATTTGATCAAACTTTGCAGAAATTCTTTTGGGAATTCGAGCTCATGGTAGACATCAACCATAATCGCTAAGTCGAGCGTCGCGGCCGGTATGTTCGGGGTTGTAGGGGTAGACTGGCTAACCAATAAATGATTCTTGCCTAGAAGTTTGCTTCTTGATGTCAGGTGACTCACCATTTCGGGTTGAACATCAACCGCCCAAACCTGACCATCTGGCTTGACGCGATTGAGCATCAATGTACTCAAGCGCCCGGTGCCTGCGCCAATGTCACCCACCTTCATACCCTGTTTAAGTTGCAACAGGTCGATCAGCTGGTCCAAGCCTTCCTCGGATTTTCGTTCTGGCCGTTCAAGCCACTCAGCACCCTGCCAGCCCATGATCTGAGCGATTTGGCGGCCACAGTGTCGTTTCAGAATGCCGTCGGGATGCCCGGACTTCAGTTGCTCGTATTGACAGCGCTGGTTGTTAGTGTCATTTGCCTGTGCGTCGCTTGCGAATATGAACAAGCGAAAACTGACCGCCAATGCAGCGCCAATATAAATCCACGGCGTTGGGTTCAGAATCTTTTTCAGAATCTTCATAAGAAATCCAAGTGTTTGGCTGAACGAGATAATACAGACCTCCGAAGTATTCACCTCCACCATGATCTTGGCAACTGACCTACAGAATAACGGGGTCGATCGAAAAAGCTCTTCTGTTTTACCGACTTATGTAATTTTATTGACGTAGGTCCTACAGAAGGTGAAATTATCGGCTATCACAAAAGCAATGATACTGGGTTTAGGATAGTGCTTCATATTGATGACGATTCAAATAAGCGACCTATATCAAGCACAACCGATCTCAGTCCTTGGCGCGACAGGCAGTTGGATGTGTGATGAAAGGCGGTCGGAAATAAAAAATCCAGAATATCTACTGCGCTCTTATTCTCTGGCTCTCCCATCAGAGCTCTTTCTGGATTTAGGCAAAGTTTGCCGCCTATCAAGGCCGGGTTGCTGGTAAAGCACATTATGTGCTTGCAACAACTTTGAGCCGACGATCCTGCTCTGCACCCCCCACCCACGTATTTATGCGAACAACAGAACTTCATTCGAACAGTGATGCCTTGAGGATTTCAGCGGCAGCGTGGGCATTTGCCACCCGCAGGGTCCCCGTCAGCACTGCCGTATTGCTCCTGCCACCAGTTGGCAAACCCGAGACCGGTGATCTGATTTTGGCCGTGGTGGATTCCCTCGGCCAGCACCCGGCTCTCCAATTACCGAGTGGACGACGCATGCAATTGTTTACTGGCGATGAGATTGTTGTGGCTTATGGCAACCGGTATGCGTCGAATCAATTTGAATCCAGGGTACCCAATACCCTGGGGCCATGCCATCTTTCTGCTGGGGGCGGCATCGCCTCACGCGTCACTTCGTGGCACGCGAAAATGAAGAATCCCACCCAAATCACGCCAATCGGCCTACTGGCGAACGACCAAGGGCAGCGTATTAATTTACGAGACTATGCTCTTCCGAGATTAACGCAGGTGAATTCCCATCATCTAACCACCGTTGCCGTGGTCGGTACCGGTATGGACTCTGGCAAGACACAAAGCTGTGCTTACTTCGTAAGAGGTCTAATAGCTGCGGGGTTGAGGGTTGCTTACATCAAAATCACTGGCACTGGCGCGGGCGGCGATACCTGGCTGCTCAAAGATGCCGGAGCATCACCCGTACTCGACTTTACCGATGCAGGAATGTCGACAACCTACCTCGTGCCACCGTCGCAGATTGAATCTTCTCTGGTGTCGTTATTGGCACATACCGCGAACCATGGCGTCGATGCAGCCGTCGTGGAAATTGCCGATGGTGTGTTGCAGATTGAAACCTCAGCGCTTCTTAAGTCTGAAGTGTTCGCCTCTCTGTGTGGTGGATTAATCATGGCATCACAGGACTCGATGGGCGCCAGTGCCGGCGTGCAATGGCTAAAACAACACGCTCGTCCACCGGTACTAGGACTCAGTGGCCTCATTGCAGCGGCGCCTTTGCAAGCGCGTGAAGCGACCGAGGCACTCGGCCTGGCTGTCTATGATCGTCCAGCCCTTGCCAATGCAGCAAATGCCATGGCGATCCTCGCGCAGGCTCAACGCCACTTGCAAACACTGCTCGGAAAAGAAAGCAAATCTGCAAGCCACCTTCTGAACAACGATGGAGAAGCTTATGGAAAAAAACAAGATGAAGCTGTCCTCAACGAGTACCGTGTCCTGGCGCCCGCCGCAGGGCAAGCTGCTTCATCGGGTATTACGCAGTGACCCTACCAACGAGTATTTGCTCTACCATCCGACCGGAGCATCCATCGACAGTCCGCTACTCGTGGTGATCTTCGGTGCTGGCCGCCATTGGAAGGAGCAGGTTGCGGCTTTTGTCCCAGGCTGCGAGCGGCTCGGTGTTACGCTGCTATCACCCAGCATGAGTGGTTCCGTGCGCGCCGTCTTCCGTAGTATCGGTCGACAACAAAATCGCGCTGATTTGCTTTTGCATGATTGCCTGAGTGAGGTGAGTCAACTCACAAGTATTGACGTCACGCGTTTCAGGCTTTTCGGCCATTCGTCGGGCGCACAATTTGTGCATCGTTATGTGATGGCTCACCCACACCGTGTGAAATCTGCTGCCATAGCGTGCGCACGTTGGTACACTTTCCCCGATACATCACGAAAATTCCCCTTCGGCATACGTTCGACTAAGCGATTGCCAGACATTGTTTTCGACCCAGAGCAATACCTACAGGTCCGCCTTACTATTTTCAATGGTACGTCGGATATTGAGACAGAAGCGTCTCGGTATAGCGAGCAAATCAATGCTCAGCAAGGAATAAATCGTTTGGAGCGTGCTCGACGCTGGGTCGCCGCAATGAACGTCCAAGCAAAAGCTCACGCTATGAAACCGATGATTGAATTAATCGAAATCGACCAGGTTGGTTACTTGTTTGGCCCACTGTGCCGTGATGGCCGTCTTGTTCAGCGTGTTTTTTGGTCTTTGTTCGGTGCCACCATCGACGACGAAGTCGAGATCATACAGCGCCAATAGCGGCATTGAGTCACTTTTTCTCATTGTCGAGATACATCTGGATAGACTGTTGCAAAGGCCAAAAATTGAAGAGAAGTTCAGAGCAGGATGATTGGGGATTTCCTGACGACATGGAAGATATAGCATCTGGCAAGAGTGCGGTAACAGGGCCAGGCGCGTATCCATCACGTGTGAGCAGACGATTGATTCGTTGGCTAGTGGCCTCACTCACGTTGACATTACTCGCTGTAGCGCTTTGGGTCTTCAGCTCACACCGTGTACAGAATGTTGTATCGCGTAATGCATTTGTAAAGACTGAATTAACCAACGTCGGCGCTCGCTTTGACGGCCGAATTGCATCTGTGGAAGTAACCCCTGGCGCTCGCGTCAGTGCTGGCCAAATCATCGCTCGTATGGACGATCACTATTTGCGCGCTCAAGAGATGGAGGCCAAAGCAAATATCGCCTCTCTCGAGCGAACCCTTGCACAAGAGACTGCAGCAGTAGAACAAGAGCAAAAAATGCTAATAGTGGCTCATCAGGAGGCAAAAGCACGTTCCGAGGCGTCCCGTTCAGAGGTACAAGTAGCAAAAATTCATGTCATGGAAACCCAAGAATACTGGCGTATACGCGATGAGCTTTCTAAGAGCGGTGCGATTTCCATGGAAGCGTTACGCGAGGCAAATTTAAAAAAGTTGATATCACAAGAATTGCTCGCGACTGTACAACATAAAGCGGCCGCTGCTGACGCCATGGTGAGAAACGCAGAACTTAATATCCGGGGTATCGCCATTCGCCAGCAAAGGTTCGGTATATTGATCTCAGAAATTAATGCAGCAAAAGCCAAGTTGTCCAGAGTTCAGGCAGATCTGGATTCAACCGTCATCAAGGCGCCACTCGACGGCATGATCATACGGTGGCTGATTAACGCGGGCGGTTCAATAAGGGTTGGTACACCCATGGTGACCATGGCGATCGGAACTGATCGGTGGGTCGAAGCGTGGATTGATGAAGATGACCTCGACTATATTCGTATCGGAGGCCGTGCGATGGTGTCATTCCCCTCCTTACCTGGAAAGCAATTCGTCGGTGTCATCGAAAGAATCGGCGTAACTACAGACCTTGAAGAGCCAGTCATTGCTGTTCCCGAACCGCGTACTTCTCGGATTCGCAGTGCACCCATTATTTCCGTCATTGTCAGGTTGTCAAATCCACCTAACGCTTTGCTCCCGGGAGTATCGGCTATGGTCGACATCAATCGCACTAACATGTGATCCCAGTATCACTGAGCGGCGCAAGTCCATTCTGTATCCATAACTCAAGTGAGGATGAGGCTCAAGATGAAAGGCGTGACCACATGGTTCGACCGCATGTGTTTATTGCGTGGCAAAGGCTATTTGTCACATAACGATCTTGCTGCATTGAGCCTATTGGCAGTCTTGTCGATAGTGGCTTTTACTTTACGTATCATGCCGACGCCCGGATTACAGGTACCGATGACATCCTTCCTGGGACCGCTCATCAGCCTCGGGGATTTCCTGAATGCCGTTGTAACACTTGAATGGGTTCCCATTCTGCATCGACACAGCATCATCTATGTGATGCTTCTGCCAACGGCAGCATTGTTGATTACGCTCGCGCGATTAACATTCGGCCTGCGAGTATTGGGTTTTCGCTCGGTCTTGATCGCCGTTGGCTTTCAGGAAGTTGGATTGGGTCCAAGTCTTCTACTGATCGGCATCGTACTCAGCGTCATCGCCATGTTACGGCCAGGGATGCGACGGGTTCGTCTGCCGCTGTATGCCCGAATCTCGCTCATACTCGCCATCACGGCTAGCATACAGATCTTGCTGCTGATGGTTGGATCTTGGCAGCGATCACTGACCATAGTCAATTTGGCTTTTTTTCCAGTGATCATTCTGGCGATGATGGCCGAAGGTATTGCAGCCACGCTTGATCAGAACCGACCCGCCACTGCGGTGTGGCGCCTTGGTTGGACACTTGCCCTTGCCGTACTGCTTTACGGGATTATGAATTTTGGTCCATTTTTAAAGCTGTTGCTGCGAGCTCCTGAGCTGATGATAGTGCAGATTGTGGCCATCGTACTGGTGTCCGAGTTTCTGGACTTCCGCTTGCTCCAGGATTGGCAAAACCAAGCAAATAGAGTGATTTCTCGGTTTACACGAGAACCAGAGCACATTGCCGTTCAATCGCGCAAACACCGTGTAGCGGTTGTTCACAACAAGACTGCCCATGGCACGATCGGCCGGCTGGGCCCACAAGTGACCGAGGCGGAGCAGAATATCTCTTTTCAGCATTTGATTGATGCGCTTCGTGGCCAAGGTTATGCGGTCAAAATATTCGAAGGAGATATGACGCTATTGCGGGAATTACGTAAATTTCTGCCTCCACACCCTCGCACTGGTGCGCCAGGAGGTGTCGTACTAAATATGAGTAACGGTATTCAGGGGGTGGGACGGCCGGTGCATGTACCGTCATTTCTTGAGATGGCTGGTGTGGCATATACCGGCGCAGCGCCATTGGCACTGTCCTACCTGTGTGATCGCACTGCATTTCTGTCGGTCTTGAATGCGAATGGCTTATCTGTCCCGGACTTTAGATTAATTACCGATTCGAGCCTTGAGCCACCGGATCTTCAATTTCCAATGATAATACGAACACGCGACGATATCGATGGCAGACAAGTTATTGTCAGAACACCCGATGAATATTCGGGTGCCTTATCGCGTTTCAGTGCGTTGAAATCTCGAGGCATCTTGTGCGAAACCTGGCTTTCGGGAACCGTCATCAGTGTTGGCGTGCTGGGCAATGATCGCCTAAGATGCCTGCCCATAGCAACGCGCGATCCCGACAGCAGACATATCGAGTGCCCAGTAGCATTCAACCAGCAACAGCTCATTCAGTATAAGGCGCTTGCATTCCGAGCCTTTCGAGCCATCGGCTGTAGAGACTTCGCGCGAGTAGATATCGCTCTGGATCACCAGGGTGAGCCCTGCGTAATCGGAATACATACCAATACGATTTTGGAAAAGCGCGGCGCTATCGCAGTCATGATCAAAGCGGCAGGAATTAGCTGGTCGGAGCTTGTAGGCATCATTGTTGAGTGCGCTGGTTCCCGCTGCGGAGTCGATTGGGATGAGGCGACCTCACCGATCGACTGCGCAGCCCCTGATCCTAGGCTAGTCGACGCGGGTATATGATTCATACACGACCAGGCCGTGTTCGACACGAACCATCAAAAATAGCGTCATGCTTTCTGCAGTGCCCTACGCAGGGAGGCGCTTTCAAAATGAATAATGAAAGGCAGTGCGAGTGCTGGCAACGTGACCTCAACGCCGCTGGCGGCATTTGTAAAGCGCTTTTTAATATTGTTTTAGTGATCTTGCTGATATCGGTGGTGCCGAGGGCAGCAAACGCAAGTGAAACCCTAAACCTGAATTGGCAATCAGCAACATGCAGGACGGGTGCTGCTGTTGCACAGTCAGACGCTTTAGTGTCTGATATGCCAGTGTTTGTTAACGCGATTTCGGCCCGCAAAGTACTGAAGACACCAGGGATTGGTCGCCTGACAATCAATAGCTTGCAGGGGAAGAATCTCACCGTTCACATATTTCGACCCAAGCGGTTCGATTCTGTTGCAGGACGGATTTGGTTCGTGATGCATGGCACCGGTCGAGATTCAGGACGTTATTTACATACGGCAGTCCCAGTGGCCCAGCGTCACGCGGTCATGTTGGTCGCCCTCGAGTTCTCGCGCGATGCCTATCCAAGCGGTGATGCGTATACTTTAGGCGTAGTTAATCGCGGTCGCGTGGATGCGCATGCAGCAGAGGAGGGGCGCTGGCGCAGTCCGCTACAAACACCTTATATGGAAATCGAGCGAACTTTTTCTGCGGTGAGTCAGGCTTTACATAGCAAGCAGCCGGGATATTTCATATTTGGCCATAGCGCAGGTGCTCAGTTCGTTCACCGACTATTGAGCTTTGTCCGCTGTCCTCGAGTACTCAAAGCTGTAGCGGCGAATGCGGGTTGGTACACGCTGCCCACTACCGATAAAAAATGGCCGCCATTCCCCTACAGCTTGCGAGGAGCAGCGCAAGAATTTCAGGATCCACGACAGGTATTATCTGCACCACTGACCGTCTTGTTAGGGAGTAGAGACACGCTGGGAAACGATAAGGACCGAAGGCTACGTGCAAGTGAGGGTGCGATGATGCAAGGTGCCAATCGATTACGGCGCGGTTTGGTGTACTACGAGGTAGGACGGCAGGAGTCCCAAAAAGCAGGCTGGCCCTTTGCCTGGAAAATTCAAATAGTGAAGGGTGCAGGGCATAAGGTCGCCGAAGTCATCTCGCCGGCAGGAGAATTGTTATTCGCCTGTCCAGCCAACATGCTGAATTGACCATGCAAGGCTAACCCGGATCACAAGTTGATATGGAATCACCACATAGTCTGCCGCAAGTTGACCTCATGGATGAAAAACGTTTTAAATCCCAGGGTAGTGGGTGACTTTTTACAGGCTAGCGTTGATGAGATCCAAAAATTGAACCACGGTAGCACTATCACATCGTGTACCATCGATCAAATTGCTTATAACTTTGGATTTCGAATTACTGCAATGAGCTAATCCAGAGCACATCCGGTTGCTGCACCTTATGTGTGTGGCCGGAAGCTTCAGCAGAAAAAGCCTCTCGAAAAAGTTTTATCTTTGACTGCCTGGCGAAACCTAAGGCCTCAATCAGTCCGATCATTTCATAAGTTGATGCCGTTTGGGATGATATGTGATCAGTCAAGCATTGTTTTTTCATTATCATTTGATTTCCTCTGGAATGACTTTCAACGTCTCTATGTTTTTTCTGATGTCGCTTTCCTTACGTGATTTTTTTCCTTTGAGCGGTACACTTCAGCCTTTGGCGTTTGCCTTTCATTTGTCATGAAAACATACGTTCCCGGCGCTGGCGGTAAATTGATATCGGCGCATGGAATGGGAATCGCAGCGCGGCGGGTCTGCCCTTGAGTAAGCCATTCCGCCCAACACGGCCACCAAGAACCCGCTTTTTCTGGTGTGAGCTCGCGCCAGCGATCGGGGTCGATATAGTTCTCGCCATGCGGTAACAACGACGATCGGAAATATCGCCCGGGATGGCCCGGCTCGCTGCAGATACCTGCATTGTGACCACCCGAGGTGAGCAAAAAAGTCATATCTGCGCCGATAGCCAAATTCAGCTTGTATACGGATCTCCACGGTGCCACGTGATCAGCCTCGGTTGCCACCACAAAGCTTGGTACTCGGATGTCACCCAATGCCAGCTGACGTCCATTCACACGATATCGTCCTTCAAAAAAATCATTCCCGAGGAATAATTGGCGTAGATATTCACTTTGCATACGGTAGGGTAAGTGTGTTGAATCGGCGTTCCAGGCCATCAGGTCGGTCATGGGTGCCTGATTTCCAAGCAGATAGTGGTTGACGACACGTGACCAGATCAGATCGCGCGAGCGCAGAAGTTGAAATGCCCCCGCCATTTGTCGGCTATCCAGATAACCCTGACTCCACATTACGTCATCGAGGTAATCGAGCTGACTCTCATCGATAAACAAGCGTAATTCACCTGACTCAGTGAAATCAGTCTGCGCTGCCAGCAGACTGACCGAGGCAAGATCATCACGCTGCTGTTGCGCCAACCAGCTGGCTAGTATGGTCAACAGTGTGCCGCCAAGACAGTAGCCCACTGCATTCACTTGCTGGGTCTGCTCACGCAGGCGCACTTGATCCAGTGCGGCCAATGCACCAAGCCGCAAATAATCATCCATGCCGAGATCTCGGTCCTCGGCGCTCGGATTGCGCCAAGAGATGATATACACGGTATGGCCCTGTGCGACCAGATAACGCACTAGTGAATTTTGCGGTGACAGATCGAGGATGTAGTACTTCATGATCCATGCCGGGACAATCAGTATTGGCCGACAGTACACTTGGTCAGTCTGCGGTGCATACTGGATTAACTCAATCAAATGATTGCGAAATACCACTTGCCCCGGAGTGACTGCCACTTCCATCCCGGGGCGAAAATTCTCACAGCCTTTTGGTGGTTTTTCGCTGAGTGCACGCCCCCAATCCTCCATAAAAAATTGCCAGCCTCGCCAGAGGTTACGACCACCTTCCCGCCAAGTCGCCTCCAACACCTCAGGATTGGTTGGAATGAAATTAGCTGGCGAAACAATGTCGAGTAACTGGCGAGAAGCAAATGAGGCCACATGCTGGTGATGCTCAGACATTCCGCCGATTCCAGTAGTAGCGTTATGCCACCACTGCTGTTGCATCAAAAAGCTCTGATAGATCAGGCAGAATGGCCAGCGTTGCCACTGCGGCGAACGGAAGCGTCGATCTTGTGCAAGTGGTTCGATACAGTGAAGATCTTCACCAGTTGAATTCACCTTCGAAACGGCAGTCATCAATCGAGAGGCCTTACGCACCGCCTTTTGAATTAACAATTGTTGCTTGCCGGGGGATGCTGATAAATGTAACCACCAATCCAAACAGACTAATGCCGCACTGCCTGGCGACACATACCCAGTGACGCGCGCGAGGGCAGCATGATACAGACGGTCTAACGATGTCGGTTTATCAGGTATCTCAGTTCCCTCAGGACTTGAGGTGCTTGCTACTGAAGGTAAACTAACGAGTCGTTGATCCATGAATTTTCTTTCATGAACTGTGTTGTTGAGAGTCTTGATTGATACACTGGGTTGACATCTAGCACGCGCCTCATATTTTTTATCGAATTGACGAAAACTATTTTTTACTAAGTAGCCACAGTGTTTAAGAATTTATTTCATTCTTGAGTCGAGCAGATGATTTATGGGTGATGCCTGCAGGAAGCCGTTTTATTTTTTTTAATGCGTCAAAGTTCATGATCTCAATTGATCGATTATCTTTTTTTAAAACGCCGATTTTGCAGAGACCAGATATCGTTCTACTCACCGTCTCGAGACTGACGCCTAGATAGCTACCTATTTCTTCTCTTGACATCCTCAGCAAAAAACTCTTTTCCGAGTATCCTAGTGATTTGAATTTGAATGAAAGATTAAGTAAAAACTTTGCCACCTTGGCATCAACGGGGAGCGAAGAAATAATGAATGCAGACTTTTGTTGATTAACCAGTTGTTGACTCATAATAGAAATGATATGAGTTCTGAACATGTCACTGTCAATATCTTTTCTCTTGCAGAATTCCAGTGGTATCGCAATCAGCTCACTATCGGTCAATGCCTTTAACGAATTCACGAATTTTTTGCTTGCGATCCCGTCTAGACCTACCATTTCATTTTTCATCGGAAAGTCGATTACTTTTTCATTCCCTTGGATATCGGCCCAAGTATTTTTCAAAAAACCCGAGTAGATCAGATAAATCATTTCACATTTATCATTAGACAAATAGACATGACAACCTGCCTTGACCCTGACATGTAAAAATCTCTGAGGTTGAGTATTCACACTCTGCTGCTTTTTAATGCTACAAAGAGAAAAAAGTTGGTCTACGCTCGAGGATATTCTTGGTAGGGTATCCAGGGGTCTCGATGTCGGCTTTAACCAGGTGGGGCTTAAATCATCATCATCAAATCGTAGTAATTTTTCCATGATTTCCTCTGAGAATTATTTTGATGAAGAAACTATTTATTGATGAAGGACATAATATAATTACAATATTAAAGCGCAAAATAATTCGGCAATTTTCTTGATGCGCGACAAAGATCAGCAGGAGCGCTCTTTGTTAGGGATAGCTTGGCGATCTTCAAAGCGGGTCCAGAAATATTAATGACTGGTTGCAGGAAAGGTGAAGGGTACTGTCTGATCCTTGGGCTGGTGTGCCTTCTGTATGCGCATAATTTTTATTACGGGTGATTCAGAGCCTGGATTTTTTGATCAGCTTTGCATAAGATAATTTTTATTGGGCTCAAATATTCATGGCTAGGCTTTCATGCAAATCCTGGATTTGAATGTTTCGTCATATAAACTTTTTGAGATAGCAGGATTTGCTGGAAACTTTCGCGAAATTCAGAGATTTTCGACACTAGATATCGCATTCGGGTTCAAGGCACGAGATATTATTTGATCTTGCGAATTGATTTTTATTGCTGAATATTTTATCTAAATGTTCCTTCAAAAATATTTTGTCGTTTCAGAATTCTAGGATTTGTTAAGCTATTTTTATATTTCTCGGAGGAATCTACTTCCAATGTATTTTGGATCGATCGATTAGTACCGGTAACTCTTTCAGCCTTGCATCGGTCAGATACAAAATCCGAAGCAGAATACCCGCACCCATCTCCTTATGACCGCGGCGTATCTTCGAGATGACTGATGGCGATGTGTTAAGCTCTCTCGCAAGATCAAAATCCGAAAAGATACGTAGTCGCCAGCGAGTCCAATCCAATAATTCGATAGGATCAAATGGTAAAGGGCCACCCAGAATAAATCTTTCGGGCTTAAGCTCATTTTTGCTAATCAATGCAGAATTCATCAACCGATCCTCGATGACTTGTTTGATTTTTTCACTGGCAATCTGATGGCCCTGAATAAAAAAGCATTTTCATGCCATGTTTTGTTTTGCAGTAAATTCTTTATTTTTGTATGAGCTATACTTACGTCCCCCAGGTTATATGACTACCGGCAGCCTTGCTGCTTCGGAGTAGATCAAGAAAAATAGTGGCATTCTTACGAAATTGAATAGCATCATGTTGGCTTGATATTTCTGTGCCTGAATTAGCCGTTCCTCGCTCAATATGCGCCTGATGCTCTAGTTCAGATTCAATTTTGAACACCGCATTATCGATTTCTGAGAGAGTTATTACGCCATTTCTGGTCAGTGTTTTTCCGATAACAGAAAATATTTTTTCTGCGCTAAATTGCTTCATGACGACATCTGCAGCAGCAGGTGATGTGAATATATATAGCATCGAATACTTTCTAAAATACTCTGAGGAAACCTCCAGACGAAACCGAGTTTTTTATTAGCAGCTAACCTAGGCTAAAGGTAATGACCAATTTATTTTTGACGCTCAACAAATTCTGGGTTTTTTGAAGAAATTCCAATATCAGACAAGCGATGAAAGAGCGATTGAAAATCACGCTGCTCAAGCAGGATCTTGCTTGTTTGGATGCGGAGGCAAAGCAAGCTGATAGGACAAGATCAGGTTTCGTTGCGTATCTCGCTATTCAAGTCTGATCGGGGATAAAAAAATCCCGCAAACTGTCGCCTGCGGGATTTTGTTACCTCTGCGAAACATTGTTAACATTTCACTCTGGTCACATGCTTTGCACTGTTTGTCAAAGAGGGGCTATCGTTCTCGATAGGACATTCAGCTGAGCAAAGGCTGTACAAATGCAAACCATCCGCCGATGGCAAATAGTCCGACGCTAAAACAATAGAGCATTGCAGACGCCCGCCGCATGCGTAGGCAGGCGTTACGTAATGCGGGATCCACAGGACACGGCGCGCTCCGAGCCCGCCATTGCGCTAGACCGCCCACACCAAGCATCAGACCCGCGCCGCCGAACACGATTTCTTTGTACTCGCTGACCCAGACGATCGCAGGAAATACAGCGATCAGCGAGGATAGCGCCGCCCCTGCCCCCAGCGCGACCAGCAGCGCGGGTAGAGCGCAGCAAACCAGTGTGCCCGAGCTGGCAAACAGGCTCAGCACACTGGCGGCAAGTGGCGCGCGAGCTGTCATTGATTCGTCGGCGCTCATTTCTTTACCTTGGTTTCGGCCCGTATCTCGGCAACAGATTTTGATAACGTCTCCACACTGAGCACGTCGTAACCGGCATCCTTGATCTCGGCAATGATGAGCTTTTCATCCAGTTTCATACCTTCGTTCGGCTCGACCACCACGAAACGTTGCTTGAGGTCTACCAACACTGCTTTCGTCTCGGGCATTTTCGACAGCCGCTTTTCGATGCCTTGCGCGCAAAAAGCGCAGACCATGCCATTAACGGTCGCTTTCATGCTGGTAGTGGCCAGCGCAGGCAGGCTTAATGCTGCCAGTACAGTCGCTATAAATAATTTTTTCATTCCTACTCCTAAAAAATGTACATAAGGCTCAACCGAGGTTTGCCTGCCGTAGTGGCGCCGACTTCTACGAAATAGCGCTTGTGAATCAGGCGCAGCATCGGTGTGATCTCAATGTCATTGGACATATAAGACATGCGTCGTGCCTCGAGAATGAACCAGGGCTGGGTCTGTTCATAATCCACTTCATAAAACGAAAAGCCAGCCCGTGCCGACACTAGCGAGTGATTGACATCTTTTCCCCGGTAAGTCCGTGCGTTGAACGCACCATAGACTCGCGTGGTCTCGTAGTCCACCTGCAGTCCCGGTGATGCGGTCAGTCGCGCTTGTGCGAGTGTTCCCCCCGACGTCTCGCCAAGACCCCCAAAAAACCAGACATTTGCCTGTGCATGCGGTAAGTTCCAGCGCCGCAGCAGCCGGGTATAGGTCATCTCGTAATTTTGAAGTACCTGCTCTCCGTCGGGCCGCAGGCGAATGGCGGTCAGCCCCAGCGCGTCGCGGGGCGTGAGCGCCTGATTGACGGTCAGTTCCTGAAAATTGGAACTGAAATCACCCATCATCATCCAGCTGTCCTTGAAACCCATCGGTGCTGCTTGACAGAGGGAATTCGTGATCGCTAGAGTCACCCCCACGACAGAGGAGGGACATCTGCGCGTCACGGCCGCTTCTCCAGTGCGATAACCTCAAGCTTGTCGGAGCGGACAATGACCTGGAATCGAACCACGTCGCCTGCGCGCAAGCCGTTCAGTGATACCGACTTGTTCACATCGAATTTCATCGTCATGCTGTCCATGTCGATGCTGTTGATTCGTTCGTGCTTTAGCACGATGCGCGATTTTTCTGTATCGAGACTACGGATTTCCCCGTTCACCCATTCGGGTTCGGCCCATGCCGGCAGCGCAAATGCGATGACGAGCGCAAGTAACAGCTTGTACATGCGATATCTCCTGAAAAAATATCAAACGGTCAGTGTGCCTAAAAAATAGGCACAATGAGGGCGTTGATCTCAGGCGATGGGTGGCTTAATACGGGGCGGTCGAAGGACGCTGATAAAAGATCGCTCATTTGCCAAAGGCGACGGCGAGCGAGGGAGTTGCAATGCAATCAACGGGCTGGTCGGTCCTGCACTGAAGGACATGCAAAGCTCACAGGCCTTGCAATCATGTCCTGTGCCAAATTCGATGAGCGAGTCATCTGATGGCTGATGGCTTTGCGCCATCGGGCAGTCCTGCATTGCGATCATCACTTGAGGCGCTGACGCGCCGGCCTCAGTTGGCATACCAACGGAGAGCCCCATGCTTAGTGCCGCCAAAACCCGCAAGGGCAGCGTGCACAACAAGAAAATGACCAGGAAATTTCGCAACATTTGATTAAAATAACATAACCGGACTCGGCATGTTGACTGCCGCCATTTTTCGGAAATGGTTTATTTGGTAAATTGCTAAGGCAGGCAGCCTCCGCCCTAGTGGCCGGTAGCTCCGTTCTCGGCAATGTCAGAGGAGCCACCCAAACCGCCGATACGGTTTGGGTGCTCGCTTCGCTGCTGGCATGGCCGGTCTACCAACGAGCAAGCGCATCTGGCGAGTCGACCGCCCCATCGAGCTCACGAAATAGTTTCTTAAAACTTATCCCATAGCTGTTTGACGACATAGTCGGCACCCCGATGGCTGAGATGATCATCGTCGATGTAAAGCAGTACGCCATCTTTGGATCCGTAACACCATGTCTCATCGCACAGCGCCTCGGCCGCATCAATGACCTTGACTGCCGGACGCTCTGCCAAAATCTGATTCACCATCAAGCGATAAGCTTGTGTTCGCTCCTCAAATGCTGACTTGCTCACAGCGCAAGGATCCATCAGCCTCGAACTGGACGCCAATGGTCTGAAAGAAAAGCAGTTTCGAATATCAAATCCAAGCTCTGGCACATCATGCAAAAAAGTGACTTTCTTACCGGCTGACAGTAGCGCATCCAGCGTTCTCGCCAAGCCTAAGGCGAATACCTCTTGATTGGTTCTGGTCCCGCGCGATTCATCTTTGAAATGGAGTACCCATGACCCAAACTGTTCTGATTCTACTTCGCCATATCCTTTCGCTGTCGTGTACATCGGGCCGCGGCTCATCAAGATCACCTGCTTGATACCCGGGTCAGAGATAACTCGACGGATCGCTTGTGAACCTTTGATCAGACAGTTTCGAGAATCGCCTCCCAGGTCTTGAATCACAACATCGAGCAATGGTGGACAACCATCACTTGCGCCATACAGGCCAACAACCTCTCCCTTTGATTTGAATCGATTAATTAATCCGGTGTAGATGGTCAGGGCGTGACTATCACCAATCACGACGACTGAAGGATTAGGTCCGGTTGCATGGCAGCGGGGGCCCTCTGGGGTTGCGTTGGCACAGTACCAATGCTGCGTATCGGGTAGGTCAAACTTCAAATCGGCAAGCTGTGTTTCAACCAGTTGGTTTTGGTGCCTGCGCGCGAATCCGTCTTGCAGAAAAATAACTGAGCCTGTGATCGCTAAAGCGATCATGCCTACAAAAAGCCAATGTGTTTTTTGGCGAAGATTTTTTCCATATCGAAGCGGTTGTTCCACCCAACGATAAGTTATTACTGCAAGACCAAAGGCCACTGTAACGAGTGCGGCTTGAGTCTCCCAAGGGGGTCGGGTACCTGAAATAATTTTTGCGAAAGATAAAATCGGCCAATGCCATAAATACAGTGGAAAACTGATCAATCCGATACTTACGAGCACGGGACGAGAGAGTATTCTCCGATTCAGCCATGCCTGCTCATCCGCCATGATGATTAGTATGGTACCGGCTACGGGTACTACAGCCCAGATACCCGGAAATGACAGGTCTTTATCAAACATGACGGCACTTGCTACGATCAGTACCAGCCCTATCGTGGGAAGTGCATTATTTTTGAATGCGCTGAGTCGACTGACGGAAGCGTTTGAATCAAATTGATTCAGTTTACATTGCTGTAGCTGGGCAATCAGACCGCCAGACAGCAGCTCCCACATTCGCGTGACCGGCGAATAGAAAGCATGCGCGGGAGATTGGGGGGCGATGACTAGATTCAAAGCTAACGATACAAGCATCAGGCCACAGCAAAGCCCGAGGGCACTGAAACGAGCGCGGCTTGCCATCCAAAGTACCGCGGGCCATAGCAGATAAAACTGCCCCTCTATTCCCAGGCTCCAGAGATGCAGTAGCGGCTTGGCGTCAGCCGCGTAGTCAAAATAGCCCGTTTCGCCCCATAAGACAAAATTTGACACGAACACAGTACTCGCCAACGTCAGCTTGCCAAGGTGTTTGTATTCATCAGCCAGCAGCGCGACCCAGCCAAAAGTGCAGCAAGCACTGAGCACAATAATCAGCGCTGGAAATAATCGCCGGATACGCCCTGAATAAAATGCGCTCAGGCTGAAATTGTCCTGCTGCCGCTGCTGATTGAGTATTTGAGTGATCAGAAACCCTGAAATCACAAAAAAAACATCAACACCGACGAACCCGCCTGATAGATGTGACGGAAACGCATGAAAGCAGACGACCGCGATGATAGCGAGCGCGCGTAGCCCATCGATGTCCGGGCGGTAGGAGTAAAGAGGCACCCTGCCACTAGGTGAAGTTGAGTTGGCTCTCCCTGTCGAAAATCGGGATAACAATACTAAAATATTAATTTTGATCATCACGCTACTCGCTCTGGGAGCGTTGCATGCTACGTTGTTAGGGAAGGGCTCTGCTGAGAAATGATGGGTCGAGCCAAAGTTTGTTCAATATCAAAATCAGAAATCTCTCAGCAGGCATTATGTGCTTGCGACATCCCTGATTTGATGGCTGGCTGATTATGGTAGGCAGCGTTCATTTCAGTGGCGAGTAGTTCTGCTCTGGACAAGATGATGTTGACCCATATCGGCGTCATCAACCAAAGTGGTTCAGTCGTATAGCCCCGGTTCTAGCGAATTCGGGGCTATTTTTTTGTCAAATGAACCTCGCATCATAGCGCCTGATAATACTTGACGAACGACAAGAGGGTGGTAGCCACCTCAGTCAACGAAGCGGACATCGGCGTACATTCTGTGTATTCAATTTTTTGGAGATGCCATGTATACATTCGAAACAC
>Ga0315902_10004484_pt1 | contig 20185 bp, 12 predicted proteins | sample LakEriMetagenome_9_FD_203523 | JGI IMG/M metagenome (GOLD analysis project Ga0315902, IMG submission 203523) | Freshwater fungal communities from buoy surface, Lake Erie, Ohio, United States - Buoy 12 MA117 | ecosystem: Environmental > Aquatic > Freshwater > Lake > Lake biofilm | place: USA... | reverse complement strand
ACATGTCTGCCGACAAGACGCGCGCAATCGATTTGAGCTCCAAGGAAGGACGTGAGAAGGTAACGAAGCTGGACGAAAACCAGAACAACACTACGTTGCTCGTTGGTCCTAATCCACAGGCACCTCACGATAAGCCTTGGTCAGCAACAGAATTGAAGAACAAGCTTATTGAGTTTAAAGAAAAACTGAAGGCAATCGAAGTGACTAACATTGATGGTAAAATAATCAAGTTGGACGCTGAGATCATCTCATCGCTCGACAGCACCTTCGTCTACAATCAGGAGCCTGATGCAGAAGGTAAACTCGAGGTTTGGGAAACCAATAAGTTTTACCACACTCCGCTGGCCGCGATTGTAGCGACTATGTCGAAAATTGAAACGGATGTATTGAATGCTAAGACCTCAGTAATGAGCTATCTCGCTTCAAGTATCAACGCAACCGACTTGAAATTCTCTGACGTAACTGTAGCTGCGGTTCCTCTTCAAAGTTATGTTCTCAAGGGCAAAGACTATGAATTGGAAGTATACTTGGCTGCCTACAACAAAACCAGTAACACGAAGCTTTATATGGCCGGTGCTTACAATGGTGATAAGGTGCCTACTCCAAGCAGTTTTTCTGTTTCGGGAGACGGTATAGCCGCTGACCCAGACGGTAAGTGCCGATTCAAGGTGAACACAGGTGGTTTGAGCCTTGGCCCGCACGGGTACACCGGGCAGATAGGTTACGAGAAGGATGGTAAGATGGAATACATTCCATTCGCTACACAGCCTTTCTTCGTAGGTGAGCCTGCGTTGGTTGTGTCACCTGTCAAAATGAACGTTTTCTACCGTGGTGTAGATAACCCGGTTGAGATTTCTGTTCCCGGTGTTAGTCCCGGTTCACTCTCCGTGAACATGTCGGGTGGATCTATTTCGCCGAGCTCTAACGGCACTTACAATGTGAGGCCAGGTGATGGATCCGACGCTACAATCAGCGTGTCGGCGAACATCAATGGTGAAACTGTTTCAATGCCCGCCCGCCAGTTCCGTATTAAGCGTATTCCTGACCCTGTGCCATCGTTTAATGGCAAAAAGCCTTCTGATAGCGTAATTGCTTTAGGAGATGCGGGTAATGCGGCAGGTGTTCGTGCCGCAATGGAAAATTTTGATTTTGATGTAGTTCCTACAATAACATCTTTCGCTGTTACGGTGGTTATCAATGGTGTGCCTCAAGAAAAAAGCTGTGCTGGCGCAAGTCTTTCCGAAGATGCAAGACAGCTTATTAAAAAAATGAAGAAAGGAGAAAAGCTCTTTATAGAGAAGATTATGTGTAGGATGCCCGATGGTACCGAACGTAAACTAGCCCCTATTACATTGAAAGCTCAGTAATAAATTTAATGCTATGAATCGTAAAAATCTGTTTCTGCTCCTGCTCTGTGTAATTGCCTGTGCCGAGGCCATTCTAGCCCAGACTCAAACTGTGCTAGATGGTGCTTATGTGCGCGAGCACAATCCAACGCGTAAGGTAATCAGTTACCCCTACTTGCGCGAGGCCGATGTTATGTGGTCGAAGCGTATATGGCAGGTAATAGATTTGAAGCAAAAAATTAATCATACTCTTTACTTTCCAATCGATGAATTGGAAAATAGAAAGTGTTTATTCCATGTAATCCAAATTGGATTGTTAGACCAGGGTTCTATTACTGCTTATGGCACTGGCCCAACAGGGGATGATGACGAGTTTCGCTATCCTCTGGGACAGGCTGAGATAGACTCCATTTTGAACCCAGTTAAAACGCGTCAACGTGAAAATTTGGCAACAGGGGATATGGAAACAGAGCGTGTAAAGGAAGCGCTTCGCCCAACCGACATCATTGAATACAAACTCAAAGAAGATTGGATTTTTGACAAACAACGCTCCGAGCGTTATGTGCGCATTATTGGAATAGCTCCCATAGTGAACAAATATGCGGAGGACGAGATTACCATTCAAGGTAAGAAGGAGTTGTTTTGGCTCTATTACCCTGAGTGTCGTTACATCTTTAATAACTATGATGTCTTCAATACGCACAATGGTGCACAGCAGATGACTTTCGATCAGTTGTTCCAGATGCGTATGTTCCATGGAATGGTGGTGAAGGAAGATAACATCTACAATCGTGGCGTAACGCCAACATGGCAAGGAGTTGATGCATTGATGGAAAGTGATCGTATCAAGAATGATCTCTTCACATTGGAGCACGATTTATGGCATTATTAAAAAATTAAAAGTCAAAAAGCCCTTCGGAATTCCGAAGGGCTTTTTTGTTTCCGGTAAGTTCGGTGAATAGCCCCTTGTCGGTTGTACTTTTGCGCCCGATTTTATCATGGTTACAGTAGGCAATCTCACTATTCATTTTGGCTCACGCGAGTTGTTCTCGCGCATTGGTTTTTTTATAGGCCCTCGCGACCGAATTGGTCTTGTAGGAAAGAATGGAGCGGGCAAGTCGACCTTGCTGAAAACACTCGCGGGTTTGCAAACTCCCAATGAGGGCAGTATTGCATTTGCGCGCGGTACCACGGTTGGCTATCTGGCTCAGGAAATGAAGCACAGTGATAACGCTACAGTGTATGAAGAAGCGGCAACAGCGTTTCGCGAAGTGCAGCAAATGAAAGATCGACTGGAGGAATTGACAGTCGCTATCACCGATCACCACGATTATACCAGCGACGATTATGCCCAGAAGATTGAAGAGCTCGAAGAGGTCTCGCATCGACTCGAGGTGTTGGGTAGCAGTAATCTCGAAGAGAAAATTGAGAAGGTTTTAAAGGGTCTTGGTTTCCGTTCGGAGGATATGAACCGGAAAATGGCTGAGTTCAGCGGAGGCTGGAAGATGCGTGTGGAGCTTGGGAAAATTCTGCTTCAAAACCCTGATTTGCTATTGCTCGATGAGCCTACGAACCACTTAGATATTGAAAGTATAGAATGGTTGGAAGAGTTTCTGAAGGATTATGCCGGGGCAATTGTATTGATCTCGCACGACAGAACTTTTCTTGATAATGTTACAATCCGAACCATTGAGATTACCAAGGGTAAGGTGTATGACTATAAGTTTTCGTACAGTAAATACATTGTGCAACGCCAGGATGAAGTGGAGCGCCAGGAGGCGGCAGCTAAAAATCAGCAGAAGTATATTGAGGATACACAGAAGCTCATTGACAAGTTCCGTGCGAAAAAGGACAAGGCTGTTTTTGCCCAAACTCTGATACGTAAACTGGAAAAGCTGGACAAGATTGAAGTGGATGATATCGACTCGACGAAGGTGCGCATTAGCTTTCCGCCGGCTCCTCATGCAGGTAAAATCATTTTGGAAGGCAAGAATTTGGGGAAGGCATACGGCGAGAATCGATTGTTCAGTGGAGTCGATTTGCTTTTAGCACGAGGTGAAAAGGTAGCGTTGGTAGGTAAGAACGGCGTTGGAAAGAGTACGCTTATTCGCATGATTATGCGAAAGGAGCAGCACGAAGGTGAATTCACTCCCGGCTATAGCGTGAGTGTTGGTTATTACGCCCAAAATCAAAGCGATGAACTTGATGGAACCAAGACGGTATTTGAGACTATCGACGATGAGGCGGTGGGCGATGTCCGCAAGGGTGTTCGTTCGATGCTGGGAGCCTTTCTGTTTAGTGGTGATGATGTAGACAAGAAAGTGAAGGTGTTGAGTGGAGGGGAAAAGGCTCGATTGGCACTGTGTAAGTTGCTATTGCAGCCATACAATTTCTTGGTGCTTGACGAACCCACGAATCACCTTGATCTCGCTTCAAAAGAAGTATTGAAGCAAGCATTGATGCGCTACGATGGAACCCTTCTCGTAGTAAGTCACGACCGAGATTTTCTTCATGGCCTGACGAACCTCGTGTATGAAATCAAACCGGATCGATTGCGCGTGTGGCCGGGTGATGTATTAGACTTTCTCAAAGAGAAAAAGGCTGAGACGATTGCCATGTTCGAAAAGAACAAGCAGCAAGCACCTCCTAAAACGACTTCACCGGTGGTCAGCGATAACTCCGTTTCACGCGAAGAACAACGAGAACGAGATAAGCAGAAAAAAAAGCTTGAAAGCCGCTTGCAGAAGTGCGAGCAAGATATTGAGCGACTCGAGAGAGAGATTGCTGTTATGAATGAGCAGATCGCTCAGCTTGACTATACCGATGCTGAAGGTTCTAAAAAGAAACTGGATGCTTATGCGTTACTGAAGTCTCAACTTGACTCAGTTATGCTCCAATGGGAAGAAACCGGCAGCGAGCTTGCCGGTTTCGATTGAACTTCAAATTAAATCCAAATCAGATTTAGGCCTCTTGTCCGTGGCAAGCTTTGTATTTCTTGCCGCTTCCGCAAGGGCAAGGGTCGTTGCGCCCAATCCTTACTTCTGCCTTCACGGGTTCGGCCTTTGGGGCAGGACCTTGCGGCATGGGAGATGGCGATGCTGAAGGTTGTTGATTAACAACAACTCGTTGCTGAAGATTGAGGCTTTCTTCCTTTTGAACATTGACTTTAGCCTCAGGTGCTTTCGGCGCAGGAGCTTGTCGAACTTGCCCTTGTTGTCCTTGAGGTAATTTGGCGTGCATAAGGAAGTTTGTCAATTCGCTGTTTACACGCGCCACCAGATTTTTAAACAGGCCGTAGCTTTCTAGTTTGTAGATCAACAGAGGGTCTTTCTGCTCATGAGAGGCAAACTGCACATTGCTTCGAAGGTCATCCATATCGCGAAGATGTTCCTTCCAGCTTTGATCAATCATGGCCAGTGTTATGCCTTTTTCGAGTGCATCCACCAGTTCATTGCATTGCGATTGGTAGGCCTTTTCGAGATTCACTGCTACTTGCATTGTTTTGCGTGAGTCGCTGAAAGGCACGGAAATATTGGTAAATCCTTGGGTGTTATTTTCGAAAACGTTTTTGATAACCGGAAATGCTTCGCGCTTAATTTCCTCCACGCGGTGCTTGTATCGTTGTTCGATAGCTTGATAGGTTTGAGCAATGACGTCATCCAATTTTGATGACGCAAACTCTTCCTGGCCGACAGCTGCCTCCATTCCGAAATGACGAAGCATGTCCATTTTATAGCCTTCGAAGTTTTTCACCACGTGGTTTTGTTCAACAGCATTTGCGGCAAGGTCGTAGAACATGTTATCGATATCGAGCTTGAGTCGCTCGCCGAAAAGAGCGTGTTTGCGTCGCTTATATATGACCTCACGCTGAGCGTTCATCACATCATCATACTCGAGCAATCGCTTGCGGATTCCGAAATTGTTTTCTTCTACTTTTTTCTGAGCTCGTTCAATGCTTGAGGTAATCATGCTGTGCTGAATTACTTCGCCTTCTTTCAAGCCCAGTCTATCCATCATTTTAGCGATGCGGTCACTACCGAAAAGGCGCATTAAATCGTCTTCGAGAGAGACATAGAATTGTGAAGAACCGGGATCGCCTTGACGACCGGCACGACCTCTCAACTGACGGTCAACGCGTCGGGAGTCATGGCGTTCGGTGCCGATAATAGCCAAACCACCTGCGGCTTTTACTTCCGGGGTGAGTTTGATATCGGTACCGCGACCGGCCATGTTGGTAGCAATAGTGACAGTTCCCGGACGACCGGCCATAGCAACAATATCGGCCTCTTTCTGGTGAAGTTTGGCATTGAGAACCTGGTGGTCGATGTTTCGCAGGCGCAACATTTTCGAAAGCAATTCACTTACTTCAACCGTGGTTGTACCCACGAGAACAGGGCGTCCGGCATCGCGCAGCTCAGCGATTTCATCAATAACAGCGTTGTATTTCTCGCGTTTGGTTTTATACACCTTATCTTCCATGTCTTTCCTGGAGATAGCACGGTTGGTGGGTATGACCATTACATCGAGTTTGTAGATGCTCCACAATTCGCCTGCCTCTGTTTCGGCTGTTCCGGTCATACCGGCAAGCTTGTGATACATACGGAAGAAGTTCTGTAGAGTGATGGTAGCGTAGGTCTGCGTAGCGGCTTCAACACGCACGTTTTCCTTTGCTTCAATGGCTTGGTGTAGACCGTCTGAATAGCGACGACCTTCCATAATACGTCCGGTTTGTTCGTCAACGATTTTCACCTTGTTGTCCATTAGAACGTAATCAACATCCTTTTCGAAAAGCGCGTAGGCCTTCAGCAGTTGATTGATGGTGTGGATACGCTCGCTTTTGATGCTATAGTCCCGCATCAAGTTGTCTTTGGCATTCAGTTTCTCCTCATCTGATTTACCACTGTTTTCAATCTCAGCGATTTCGGTACCGATATCGGGGAGCAGGAAGAAACGCTCATCATCCATGTTTTTAGAGATGAGTTGAATACCTTTTTCAGTGAGCTCTATTTGGTTGTGTTTTTCGTCGATTACGAAGAATAGTTCTGCGTCTACCTTGTGCATATCGCGCTGGTTGTCTTGCAGATACTGCCCTTCAGTTTTGAGGAGATGAGCCTTTATTCCTTCCTCACTGAGAAATTTGATGAGCGCTTTATTCTTCGGTAAGCCGCGATATGCGCGATAAAGGGCGAGTGCTCCATCTGTTACTTCCTCTTTTGATGGAGAGCCGCTATCGGTCCCTAATTTCTTTTTTGCCAGGGTAAGAAAATCGGTTGATGCTGCTTTTTGGGCATTCATCAATAACTGCACTTTTGGTTTCAGTGCATCGAACTCCTGATCGTCGCCTTTGGGAGTTGGCCCTGAAATAATGAGCGGCGTTCTTGCTTCGTCAATCAATACGCTATCCACTTCATCGACAATGGCAAAGTGGTGTTTGCGTTGCACGAGTTGGTTGGCGTCTACCGCCATATTGTCGCGCAGGTAGTCGAAGCCGAATTCGTTGTTGGTTCCGAACGTGATACTCGCACGGTAGGCATTCCGGCGTGCCTGGCTATTGGGTTGGTGGCGGTCTATACAGTCAACGGAAAGTCCGTGAAATTCATAAAGCGGTCCCATCCATTCGGAGTCACGTTTTGCGAGGTAGTCGTTTACGGTAACCACGTGAACACCTTTGCCTGCAAGGGCATTGAGGAATACGGGCAGGGTAGCAACTAACGTTTTACCCTCACCGGTTGCCATTTCTGCAACCTTACCGCGGTGCAGGGCAATACCTCCAATAAGTTGGACATCATAATGCACCATGTCCCACGTGGTTCGGTTTCCAGCCGCCATCCAGTTATTTTTCCATACCGCCTGGCTGCCTTCAATGGTGACATAATCTTTTGAGGTAATGGTCGCCAGTTGTTGGTCGAAAGGACTTGCCGTAACCCTCAATTCGCTGTTTTCTTTTAAGCGGTGTGCTGTTTCGCGAACAATGGCAAAGGCTTCCGGAAGAATTTCGGTCAGCACATGTTCTATCTGGCGATCAATTTCTTTCTCGAGCTTATCGATTTGTGCGAATAAGCTTTCCTTTTGCTCGAGTTCAGTGCCCGGTAGTGCCTCTGCTTTCATTTTAAGCTGATTGATTTCCTCCTCTGAAGGAGCAATCGCATGGGCTATTTGTTGCTTGAGTTTTTCAGTTTTTGCGCGCAATTCATCGTTGCTGATGGCGGAAAGCGTTTGGCCGATTTGTTTGATTTGCTCAACGACCGGGTTTATGTCTTTCAGGTCTTGCTGGGTTTTGTCGCCTACCAGCTTTTTGAGGATTTTATTGATTGCTCCTATCATAATATTGGGTATAACCGGTTCTTTATAGAACGGATGCAAATTTAGCATTCCGAGGGTGGCGCGAATGAGAAAAATAGTGCCACATGGCATATCCATGACAGGCTGTCGCTTTGTGTGCCGACTCGTGTATTATCGGTTGATTATCATGGTTGATGGTTGTCATGTTAAAAAGTAACGCCTGTTGTCAATTGTTTCTTTTTGGCTTTCGCGGGATTTTGGGTAACCTTTGACATCGTCTAATCAGCCGTAGTTTCAACCATCGAAATGTCAGGGACTATTGAAAGAAAAGACGCGATAATTTACCTTTTTTCAAACGTTAACCGACCTCAAACATCCCGATATGGAATCCTTGGCTGAAATCGTATTTCAAGAAAACATGACCTTACAAACAGAGGAACCTATTCTCAAAGAGAATCCCGATCGATTCGTACTATTTCCCATCGTTCATCATGACATCTGGCACTTTTACAAGAAGAGCCAGGCTAATTTCTGGACGGCGGAGGAAATTGATTTGGAGGCGGATTTGGTTGACTGGAACACGAAGCTCACCAACGATGAGCGTCATTTCATCAAGCACGTGCTGGCTTTTTTCGCGGCCAGTGATGGAATTGTAAATGAGAATTTGGCGGAAAACTTTGTGCGTGAGGTACAGTATACCGAAGCGAAGTTTTTCTACGGTTTTCAAATTATGATGGAGAACATACACAGCGAAACGTATTCGCTGTTGATTGATACCTACATAAAGGACACGAAGGACAAGAATTATTTATTCAATGCGATTGATACGCTGGACTGTGTTCGCAAGAAGGCTGACTGGGCGTTGCGTTGGATTAAGAACGGAACCTTTGCGGAGCGCCTTGTGGCATTTGCTGCGGTAGAGGGCATCTTTTTCAGCGGTTCATTCTGCAGCATTTTCTGGTTGAAGAAGCGTGGTTTGATGCCGGGTTTGACATTCTCAAATGAGTTGATTAGCCGCGACGAAGGGTTGCATTGTGATTTTGCCTGTTTGCTTTATAACAAGCATATCATCAATAAGCTTTCTAAGGAACGCATAATGGAAATCATTACCAATGCTGTGGAAATCGAGAAGGAGTTCATTATTGATGCATTGCCGGTGAAGTTGATTGGAATGAACAGCGATTTGATGGCTCAGTACATAGAGTTTGTTGCCGATCGTTTGTTGGCGGAGTTGGGCAATGAGCGCGTTTACAACAAGAGCAATCCATTTGACTTTATGGAGATGATTTCGCTTCAGGGAAAAACGAATTTCTTTGAGAAGCGAGTGGGCGACTATCAGAAGGCGGGTGTGATGGCCGACAAGGACAAGCAGACCTTCTCTCTGGACGAAGATTTTTAATTGAGTGAGCAGCTCTCTAAGCAAAAAAATGAGAGCATACAAAATAAGTTTTCACATTTTATCGATGTGAATAATTACCTCGGGATTCTTAAAAACAACCCCGTTTGATTTTTTGAGAATTCAATACCTAAACGCTTTTATTGCACTCTCGTTTCGATCGAGCGATTGAGTTAATCAATCGGTTGTTTAACAGCGAGATTTCCTCCACGAAAAAAGAGGAATTAACCAAGCCCGCTTTTGGCGGGTGCCGAAGAGAACAGGGAAGCTTTTCGGTATAAGTTGGAAATCCCGACCAAACACAATTCAAAAAAAAACTAACTATATGTTCGTTGTAAAAAGAGATGGTCACAAAGAGACGGTGAAGTTCGACAAGATCACCGCTCGTATTGCCAAGTTGTGCTACGGGTTGAATCCCATTGTAGACTCCGTGAAGGTTGCCATGAAGGTGATTGAAGGGGTTTATGATGGTGTTACCACTAGCGAACTCGACAATTTAGCAGCTGAAATTGCCGCTACCAACACAGCCACGCACCCCGATTATGCATTGCTTGCTTCGCGAATAGCGGTAAGCAACCTGCACAAAAACACGAAGAAGTCGTTCAGTCAGGTGATGACGGATCTATACTATTATGTCGATCCGAAGACCGGTGCGAATGCAGGTTTGATTGCCGATGATGTGTACAAGGTGATTATCGACAATGCGCCCATTTTGGATAGTACAATTATTTACGACCGCGACTTCAATTTCGATTACTTCGGATTTAAAACGCTGGAGCGTTCTTACCTGTTGAAGATAAACGGCAAGGTTGCCGAGCGTCCGCAACAGCTGTTCATGCGTGTAGCGGTTGGAATACACAAGGAAGACATTGCCGATGCAATTAAGACATATAATATGCTCAGCGAAGGTTGGTTTACGCACGCTACACCAACCCTTTTCAATGCCGGTACACCCAAGCCGCAAATGAGCTCTTGCTTCCTTTTGCAGATGCAAAGTGATAGCATAGAAGGTATTTATAACACCTTGAAACAAACCGCGCTGATTTCTCAAAGTGCAGGTGGTATTGGCCTGAGTATTCACAATGTGCGTGCGAAGGGCTCATACATCAAAGGCACGAATGGCACCAGCAATGGTATTGTTCCTATGCTGAAGGTGTTCAACGATACAGCTCGTTATGTTGACCAGGGGGGAGGTAAGCGCAAAGGATCATTTGCCATTTACCTCGAGCCGTGGCACGCTGATGTATACGATTTTCTCGATTTGAAGAAGAACCACGGTAAAGAAGAGGCTCGCGCACGTGACTTGTTCTACGCCTTGTGGATTCCGGATTTGTTCATGCAACGCGTGAAAGAAGATGGACAATGGACATTGATGTGCCCGAACGAGTGTCCGGGGTTATCTGACACGTGGGGTCCTGAATTCGAAGCGCTCTACACGAAGTATGAAACAGAGGGTAAGGGTCGTCAAACTATCAAGGCTCAAGACCTTTGGTTTAAGATTCTCGAGTCTCAAATAGAGACCGGAACACCTTACATGCTCTATAAAGATGCGGCCAACAGTAAGAGCAACCAGAAGAATCTGGGAACTATCAAGAGTTCGAACCTCTGCACGGAAATCATGGAGTATACAGCTCCTGATGAAATTGCAGTTTGTAACCTAGGTTCTATTGCCTTACCAAAGTTTGTGAAGGATGGCAAGTTCGATCACCACAAACTGTTTGATGTAGCGTATCAGCTTACGGTGAATCTGAATAAGATCATCGATGGTAATTACTATCCGGTTCCTGAAACTAAGAAGAGCAACATGCGTCACCGCCCAATTGGAATTGGTGTGCAAGGATTGGCAGATGCATTCATTTTGATGCGTTATCCCTTTGACGGTGCAGAAGCACGTCAGATGAATAAGGAAGTTTTTGAGACAATTTATTACGCAGCAGCTACTGCGTCGAAAGATTTGGCCAAGGTTGATGGTTCTTATGAGACCTTCCCCGGATCACCTGCAAGCCAGGGTATTCTTCAGTACGACATGTGGGACGTTGCTCCAACTTCGCGTTGGGAGTGGGATGTGCTGAAGGAAGAAATCAAGGAGCACGGTATGCGCAACTCATTGTTGCTTGCTCCAATGCCAACCGCGAGCACAGCGCAAATTTTAGGCAACAACGAATGTTTTGAGCCTTATACAAGCAATATTTATACTCGCCGTGTGTTGGCCGGTGAATACATTATCGTGAATAAGCATTTATTGCGCGATTTAGTGAACCTTGGTTTGTGGAATGAAGACTTAAAGAATAAGTTGATTTCAGCGAATGGCTCGGTGCAGAATATCGAGGAAATTCCGGATAATTTGAAGGCGTTGTATAAGACGGCTTGGGAACTTTCGCAAAAGGCCATCATCGAAATGGCTGCCGATCGCGGAGCGTATATCTGCCAGAGCCAGTCGCTCAACGTATTCATGGAGAATCCGAATTTCGGAAAGCTTTCATCGATGCACTTCTACGCATGGGAGCGCGGTTTGAAAACCGGTATGTACTATCTGCGCACGAAGGCTGCAACCGATGCAATCAAGTTTACCGTTGACAAGAAATACAAAACAGAAACTATTCCCGCACAGGCTGAATCGACTATGGCCATGGCAACAGCAGCCGCTTACGCTGTGGAGCCTGCCATGGTTGAGCCGCAAGCAGCTCAGATGACCATGGAAATGTCGACATCGGCAGGAATGAGTGCTGAGGAGATGGCACGCAACCAAGCTGCTATTTCATGCTCACTCGACAACCCTGATTCATGTGAGATGTGCAGCGGCTAGAGATTGGTCGCTCTGCGCGATGGGTTATTAACTGAAACGCATCTGCTCAGGCAACGGTTGATTTACTGTTCTACCCCGGAGGAAACTCCGGGGTTTTTTTATTGGATAAAAGGCATCGAAAACTGTAAATGGGTGCATCTTTGTTGCACACACAAAATCACCACGAAACATGTCAAAACAACTCTGGATTATGGATCCTGCGCACAGTGAAGTTACCTTCAAAGTGCGCCATATGATGATTACCAACGTTAGCGGAACATTTGAGAACAGTTCGGGCTCGATGCATTCGGATGCGCCCGATTTTTCGGATGCTGAATTGCAATTTGAAGCTGAGGTAGCCTCTATTAATACGCGCAACAGTCAGCGCGACGAGCACTTGCGCACCAACGACTTTTTTGATGCCGCTTCACACCCAACGTTGCGTTTTGATTCGGGAAAGCTGGAAAAGGCAGGTGATAAAAATTATGTGCTTCATGGTGAGATTACCATCCGTGGTGTGAAAAAGTCTATTTCCATGCAAGTGAATTATACCGGCTTAGTGGTTGATCCATGGGGTCTCACCCGCGCCGGATTTGAAATTTCAGGATCCTTGATGCGCGCGGATTTTGGCTTGCATTGGAACGCAAATACGGAGGATGGCAGCATTGTGCTTTCGGATGAAGTAAAGCTACTCATCCATGTGCAGATGATTAAGCAGGTATAAGTACAGGCTTGAACATGGCTCTTGAAGACAGTGCACTCATCCGAAAGGCATTCAAAACAGAAAAGGAAATTCACATTGCGTTGGGTTTCTTGCTGGGGTGTTTGATTTCGGCTCTTATTACCTACATCGAAGCAGAATGGTCGTTGGCGGAAATAACCCTGGCCGGTTTGTGGCAGGTACACCTCAACACCCCGGCCTGCTGGGTGGCTGATTTGGCACCGATAGCCATTGCATTCTATTCATGGTATGGGAGCAGAAAAATAGACAAGGCCAATCGTGCGGCTACCGATGCCAATGAGCGCTATGAGCAGATGGCAGTTCTTCGGCAGATGGCCGAGAGTGCCAGTCGCTCCAAGAGTGAGTTTTTGGCGAATATGTCGCATGAAATTCGCACACCGATGAATGCCATCATCGGGATGAACTATCTGATGGGCAAAACGCCCCTGAGTGAAAAGCAAGTTGATTACCATCGTAAGATTGATGTGTCGGCCAAGAACTTGCTTCGCATTATCGACGACATTCTCGATTTTTCTAAGATAGAGGCCGGCAAGCTTACGCTTGAAGCCAACACTATGGCAATTGCAGAAGTGGTGTCGGAAGTAGCCGATGCAGTGAATGTTAAGTTGCAGCATAAATCGGATGTCGAGTTTATAACCTACGTAGATGCGGCCATACCGCGCTACGTATTGGGTGATAGTTTGCGATTACGCCAGGTATTGCTCAACCTGACCGACAATGCCGCAAAGTTCACTGAGCGAGGTGAAATTCGTGTGATGGCAAAGCTTCTGAAATCGTTGCCTTATGGCTGTATTGTGAATTTCAGTATTCGAGATTCCGGGATCGGAATTACAGACACCCAGCTCAAGAATCTGTTTAATCCTTTTCAACAGGCTGACCTTTCGACTACACGGAAGTATGGCGGAACAGGTCTTGGTTTGACTATTTGTCGACGTATAGTGGAGATGATGGATGGCGAACTTACCGCAACAAGTGAGTCGGGTGTAGGTTCGGAGTTTACGTTCAATGCATTTTTCTCGAATTCCGAAGCACCTGAAGAGGCATTACCGATGCCTAATTATGGCTTGACTGCATTGCTTGCGGATGACTCTGAAAGTGCACGTATGGTGCTTACAGAGATGTTGGAGTCTCTTGGATTCAATGTTCTGGTAGCTGAGAATGCACCCGACGCAAAAAGAATCTGGAATGAGGTTGTTGATCGGGGGGAGGAAATAGCATTGCTTGTTGTCGATTGGAAGATGCCCGGCATGACCGGTTTGGAATTAGTGAAGGATATAAAGGACGGTGCCCCGGAAAAAGTTCCATCCGTTGTAATGGTTACTTCACATGGAGCGGAAGCTGTGCGTGATGCGCTCAACAAGAATTTGGTGGATGGCCTTCTTATAAAGCCAATTGGAATTTCAACGTTGAATGATACAATCGCGGATGTGCTGCACCAGGATCACAGTCGTATGCGATCGCAACGAAAAGAGGTGGACTACATGGAATTGTACAGGCAGCATTTGAAGGGGGTTCGATTGCTTTTGGTGGAGGACAACGAGATAAACATGGATCTCGCTACCGAGCTGCTCGAAGATGTTGGGGCACATGTAGATTCTGCCGTAAATGGAATCATGGCTGTTGAAATGACGCAGGGACAGTCATACGATTTGGTGCTCATGGATATTCAGATGCCTGAGATGGATGGCCTCACAGCCACTCGGGAAATCAGAACGCGTGTGAAGGCCGACGAATTGCCTATTGTAGCCATGACGGCGCATGCCATCAAGGGAGAATACGAAAAGAGTTTGGCGGCCGGTATGAATGACCACATTACCAAGCCTATCGATCCGGATGTGCTTTACCGAACATTGGTCAAGCACATTCGTGGTATTTCTTTGGATTCGGCTGCTACTGAAAGTTCAGAGCGAAGTAGGTCATCGATTCAAATAACCGGTTTGAAATACGAAGAAGGACTGAAACGGTCAGGGTCGAAACAAGCATCTTACCATGCGTTGCTTTTGAAGTTTAGTAATCGCTATGTAAATGTGGCCACTGAAGTGCGCACTATGGTTATGAATGGCGATGTTTCAGGTCTTGCCGATTATTTGCATACGCTCGCCGGAGTGAGCGGCAATGTAGGAGCAACCGATGCCTACGAGTTAGCGAGTAAACTTTCGGTTCAATTGAAGTCTGCAAAGGAGGCTGGAGAGAAGAAAATTCGCGTTGATCTCATCTCACAAATGCAGTTGCTCACAGTGAAGTTGGACGAACTGATTGGCTCTATTCGAGATAAGATAAAGCCGGAAGTTGCCACACGAGATGCTGCAAAAGAAACGGTAGATCGAAATTGGAGCGAGTTGGCTCTTCAACTGCAAAAGTCCATTTCTGAAAACGATTCGGTTGCGTTGGATATGATTGAACAGGCGTTGTCCAATGGCGGTGAAGGAGCTGCTGTTACTTGCCTGAAGGAAGTTCAGCTTTCCTTGTCTGATTTTAATTTCGATAAGGCCCTGGAAGAAATCAACCGAGGAATTGACGAAGGGTTGTTTCGTTAATTCAATTCATCACCGCGCAAAGCGCGAAAATGTTTTCGTGCTTCTACAACATAAAGGCTAGCGGGGAATTCAGTAATGAGCTTTTCGTAGAGGGACATGGCTTTCGCATTGTCGAGATATACTTGCTCTTGCAAGAGAGCCAATTTGAATAATGCATCATCTGCCGTGATATCCGCAAAATGCAGATCGACTACATTTTGGTAAAGGTCACGAGCCAGGTCAAACTTCGCCTCCTTCATATAGATGGAAGCCTTCAACATTTTAATTTCATCGGTGAGTGAATGCGACGGGTATTCCGTGAGAATGGAATCAAGGGTTATAATGCATTCGTTATATCGGTTTTGATAGCCGAGCAAATCTGCGCGGGCAAACATCATCATGGGTGCCGTTGTAGTATCCATGTTGAAATTGTCGGTAATGAGAAGGGATAAATCAATGGCGTCATTCGAAATGAGCTTGGAAGTTGAGGCCTTGAGTGCATCCAGCTGTCCTTGTGCCCATTCGAAGTCGCCTGTGTAATAGGAAATACGGGCATTGCGGAATTTTGCCTCGTTTCCAAGCATGTCGTCTTTAAAGTCCAGTTCTACTTGGGAAAACAAAAGTGATGCATCCCAGATATCTCCGTTGAATACTTGCACATCGCCCAGTTCCAGTTTACATACAGCTTGAGTTTTATTGGAAATACCGGGAAGTGCAATAGTTTCTCGCAGCAGACCAACGGCATCCAAGGATTTTTTTAGATGGAATGCTTGTATATGAGCGAGCTCTTTCATCAAAATAGCAGTTTCATATGAGCGGCCAATTTCGTTGAGTGCTGCGATGTAGTCTATTTCCAGTTGACCATATAGACCTGTATCGCTGCCTGGTTTTTGGGCAAGCTCTTGTTTGGATACTTGGAGTTTTTCAATACGCGCGGTGATATAATAGTCAGATGCCGGACCTTTCTCAATTACAGCTTGATAAGCTTTGCGTGCCGTTTCGTAATCACTGTTATTCAGCGCAAGTTGCGCAAGGTTGATGAGTCGGCTACCGTTTTCATTCTGGCGTTTGTCGAGTGCAATTGATTGAACTAGAGCTGAAGCGAAATCTTTCTTCTGCATGAATAACCAGGCAAGCATTTCTGCATAAACAGGTTTATCGGGAAATTTTTGAGCACGTTTTAGGAGCGCTGTTTTCAGCATCTCCATGTTTTCCGTGTTTTCTTCCAGATTAAGTAATCGATTGAATGAATTTTGGACGGTTTGCAAGTAGTGTTCTTCCTCTGCAATGAGATCGAGGAATGCTTCTGTCATTCCTTCCCGGTCACCCAAGTTCCCTTTCATGTTGGCTACTTCGTAGGTGAAGTTATAGCCGTCTTTCGACTGTGTCCTGCCTTTTTCGTAGACCTTTAATGCATAATTGTACTCGTTGATTATACCGAATTCATTTGCTAGTCGTTGAATATTTGACCGTGTTGGCTCGACTCGCTTCACAGCTTCATCAAATTGTTCATTCGCTTTTTCCGGCATGTTGAATTTCCGGTAGAGATCGCCAAGTTTCACATATCCTACACCATCTTTTGCGTCTTCCTTGATTTTCTTTTTGGCCATTTTTTCGGCTTCCTCGAAATCACGGAGTTCAATAAGTGTGTTCAGGTAATTATTGAAGACCTTGGATGTTTTGTTGGTCTTATAAATTTTTTCATAGTATAGTTTGGCCTGCTCAAACATCCCTTGATTATAGTAGTAATCGGCCAATTCCATATCCGTTTCCTGTGCGCGCAAGGAGAGCGTGCAAAGCATGATTCCGAGTAAGAATATCAGGTGTTTCATGCCGGTGAATTTTGTTTTGGAATGGATTGTCTCCAAATCAGTATAGTATCGTTGAGAGTGCTCCAGTTATTGTAAAGCGATTTCTGTTGCTGCAACCACTCGTTAACTTTCGTATGCCACTGTTGCTCTTTTTCGATGAGGTGTTGCATAACGGTGTCGGCATACAATTCGTTTATCTCCCGGTTCAGCGCATCATGTGTTGCTTTGTCGGCAAGCGCATTCCGGAAAGCCATCAGCTCGTTTTCAATTTTGTCTTGACGATTATGGAGGGAGTCTCGCCATTGGTCGAGGAGAGACAGATTATCGCGGATGTCGCTAAATCGAATGAATGTTTGCGCCATCGTTCTTTCCATTTCTCCCTGATAATTGGATTGAATGTAATTGAGCTGCAACTCTATGGAGTCTGCAATTTGAAGAACCGAAGTATCGATGAGTGCAAGTGTCTCATCCATGTGTGTTTTCAATGAATCTGCGGCTCGAATGTCAGCATCGAAGTTCTTGGGCTTGGTGCATGCATGCAACAAAGACACCACCAGCAGGGTCGACCAAATGAATATTTGCCTTGAAGAGCGCACGGCAGTAAAGTTAAATGAAGCCGTGATGCCCAGGGGCAAGGAATTATCAAAAAATCAAAAACCTCGACTCACGGCTTTGCTCTATTTCACTAAGGGCCGGAATTCTTCGGTGTGGTTTATTTGCGAATCATATCGAAGCCCGTGTAAGGCACGAGTGCTGCGGGTATTCGAATGCCTTCAGGTGTTTGGTTGTTTTCGAGTAATGACGCAACGATACGCGGAAGTGCGAGCGCGCTGCCGTTGAGTGTATGAACCAATTGAGTTTTACCATCGCTGTTTTTGAAGCGACACTTTAAACGATTCGCCTGAAAGGTTTCGAAATTAGACGTAGAGCTTACTTCCAGCCAGCGTTCTTGGGCGCCGCTCCAGGCTTCAAAGTCATAAGTGAGAGCAGAGGTGAATCCCATATCGCCACCACATAGGCGAATGACGCGGAAATGGAGTTCGAGTTTCTGTAGGATTCCTTTCACGTGCTCAACCATTTCTTCCAGAATTCGGTAAGATTGTTCAGGGTGTACCAGTTGAACAATCTCAACCTTATCAAATTGGTGAAGGCGATTTAGTCCGCGAACGTGCGCTCCCCAACTGCCTGCCTCACGGCGAAAGCAAGGTGTATAGCCCGTCATTTTGATGGGCAATTGATCCTCTTTCAAAATAACATCACGGTACAAGTTTGTAAGTGGAACTTCAGCCGTTGGAATCAAATAAAGATCGTCGACTCCGACATGATACATCTGTCCTTCTTTGTCGGGCAATTGGCCTGTACCATATCCACTTGCTTCGTTGACCATGAGTGGTGGCTGAAACTCGCGGTATCCTGCTTTCGTTGCTTCATCGAGAAAGAAGTTAATGAGTGCGCGTTGGAGTTTTGCTCCTGCGCCTTTGTAGACGGGGAATCCAGCTCCGGTTATTTTGGTTCCGAGTTCGAAGTCGATGAGGTCGTATTCTTCGATGAGATCCCAATGAGGTTTTTTCTGTTCTCCGAGTTTTGGTAAGCTTCCCCAGATGAAGACCTCCACGTTGTCGTCGGCGGTTTTGCCGGCAGGAACGATTTCGTTCGGGACGTTTGGTATGGTGTAGAGGAGTTGCTTTTGGGCCTCTTCCGTTTGTTGAAGTGTTTGCTCCAGCTCCTTAGCGGCTTCCTTTAATGCAGCTACGCGAGGCTTAGCTGACTCAGCTTCTTCCTTTTTGCCGCTTTTAAAGAGGTCGCCTATTTCTTTCGAAAGTTTATTGGCCTCTGCCAGATTGTTGTCGAGGTCGTTTTGTGTTTTACGACGGACTTCATCGAGGCGAATGATCTCATCGATTTGTTGGCTGAAGTCTTTATTGCGTTTGGCGAGGCCCGCCAGTATGTTTTCGCGGTTTTCGCGGAGGTTTGGAACGAGAAGCATGGATAGTGTCTTGAGGGCGAGTTAAAATAAAAAACTCCCGTCCTCGGCGTGGCGAGAGCGGGAGTTTGAATATCATCGAGCCCGGCTACGCCTTATGCAGGGATAACCGAAACGTACGATTTGTTGTCTTTTCTCTTGCGGAATTCAACAGTACCGGGAACCAACGCGAAGAGCGTATGATCTTTTCCGATGCCTACGTTGAGACCGGCATTGTGACGGGTGCCGCGCTGACGCACGAGGATGTTACCGGCGATGCAAGTTTGACCACCGTATAGTTTTACTCCGAGTCGCTTGCTTTCCGACTCACGTCCGTTCTTTACTTTACCTTCACCTTTCTTGTGTGCCATTGTATTGGGGTGTTATAGGATTCTGAATGTTGAAATTAACCGATTGATTCAATTTTGATGGAAGTCAAATAAGCACGGAAACCATTTTTCTTCTGGTAACCCTTACGGCGCTTCTTTTTGAAAACAATCACTTTGTCTCCTTTGAGGTGTTTCTCTACGTGAGCGGTCACCTTCATACCTTCTACAGCGGGGGCGCCAACAGTGATCTTACCGGCGTTGTCGACTAGGAGAACCTTGTCGAACGACACCTTCGAACCTTCTTCGCTTTGAAGACGGTTTACGAAGATCTGTTGATCTTTTTGTACTTTGTACTGATGCCCTGCTATTTCTACGATAGCGTACATGGTATTGATTTTTAATGATTTACCTCTAAAATTTTTTTAGAGGGTTGCAAATATAGGGAGCCAAAGCGCAATGCACCAAACGATTGGGGCTGAAAAACACGGAAATCTCATTTTTTGTTGGCTAGCCATACTCCGATTAGAACGATGACAGCGCAGACGAGGTGCAGTGCGCCGAAAGATTCGCCATCATCGAGCCCCCAGGCCACAGCTACCATAGGCATGATGTAAGTAACGGAGGAGGCAAAGAGTGGTGACGTTTGTTGTGTCAACCAGAAGTAGAGCATATTGGCCATACAGGTTCCGAAAACAGCCAAGACACAGACAAAACCAACGGACTTCCATCCGTGCGGATGAGTGTTTACGACTTCCGCAATGTTTGTTTGCGAGAGGTAAATAGTCCAGGGGATTCCGGCGAGTAACAGAGAGAGAGCGGTGATGTGAAGCGGATGGATATGCGGAATTTTCGCGGAGATGGTATTCACACTAATGCCATAGAATAAGGTGGCTGCGATGATTAGTAGGGAAAACAAGGGGCTTTGTGACCCTCCCATACCCTGCAATGCAATGAGACTAATGGCTCCGGCCAAGCCGATGAGAACCCCTACAATCTGCAAACGGTTGAATTCCTT
>Ga0315902_10004482_pt1 | contig 20186 bp, 11 predicted proteins | sample LakEriMetagenome_9_FD_203523 | JGI IMG/M metagenome (GOLD analysis project Ga0315902, IMG submission 203523) | Freshwater fungal communities from buoy surface, Lake Erie, Ohio, United States - Buoy 12 MA117 | ecosystem: Environmental > Aquatic > Freshwater > Lake > Lake biofilm | place: USA... | reverse complement strand
GGGTCGGATTCGACTCCCTCCCCCTCAGGGCCTTCAGACTCCCCGACCAATCCGGAGAAAGACATGGATGGGCTCCGCAAGTTCCTGAAGCGCATGACGCTGCTGACAGGGCTCCTGCTGCTGACGGTCCCGAACAGCGGCTGCCTGTTTGTGGGCGGTTTCGCGAATCAGGCCTGGGTACTTTCGAAATTCTTCATTACCACACCGCTGATCCCGGTCTCCCCCTTCTTCAGCCAGGAAGTGGAAGACACGATGTACTTCGAGGAACGCTACGGCCGGGTGCCGGTTCTCGAACCCGTCGAGGGAGAGAACGCTCCCCTGTTCTGCATGGACCCGCCGACTCCTGATGAAGTCATGCGGTCGATGCCGGACGACACGAAGGGCGGGGTCCCCTTCCTGGCCGAAGTCCAGCGGAACAATGTGCGCATCGTCGTTGAACCAATCGTTGACTCGCTCAGCGAGTGCCGCTTCTACCCGATGGTCGGCCCCGCCCGACTGCACAAGTGCCACTACAAGTGCACCGTGTACTTTGAAAAGATCAAACGGTCCGACTGGCCCATTCCCTTCGAGCACATCGACGACACGATCGAGGTGGTCTACATCGATCATGATCACCTCATCATGTGCACCGGCCCCGACGGTGGTGCCGGGGGTTGATGAGGACTGGTGCTGAACCTGTCTCGCACTCACCTTCGGCCGGTGTCCAAATTCTGGTCACCGGCCGAAGGTTTTTCTTTGGAAGCGAACAGCAACCACAGTCCCAGGATCAGGGGAATCAAGCCCCAGACACTCCCTGAGCAGACCAGCACCCAAACCACTCCCAGAGAGGTCAACGCCCAAGCCACACGCTGCCGTATCGACCAGTCGACCCCCACCAGCAGCCAGCTTAACAGGCACCCTTCCGCCAACCACAAAATGGTCCACATCAGCTTCCAGACCAGCTCGGTCGATTCCCGGTTACGGAACGACAATGCCAACCGGGGAGCTCCCTCCGATCTGTGGAACGTCCGCTTCTGACCGACTTCGGAAATATTCACCGGCAAAGACAATCCAGAGCGTTGATCTGCCGTGTTTTGCCATGCTCGCGGGCCGGCTGCTGGCTCATCTCCCGCCCTCCCCATCTGGCCCCCCTGGACCGGCGCATTGTTGGCAACAGCCAGTCCTCCCCCCAGTGGGGGACCCTGGGGAGGGATCATTGCCGGGTTGAATTGAGCGCCCATTCCAGATTGGATCCCGGAATTGCCCGTGATGGTGGTCCCGCCGCGTGTCGAGGCTCGCCGACGGTTCACGATGGCCTGCTTGCCAAAATCCTGTTCCAGTTGCTCAAGCAGTTCCTCCTCCCGCCGCTCGGACACATCGGGAACCTGCCGTTCGGAATTCAAGCCCTGGCCGACACCCGATTGTGACGGCAACTCGAACCCCTTGGTGCGATTGGTCAACTGCTCACGGGTCTGACGTTCGACCTGTTCATTGAGTTCAATCCGGGAATTCGGGAGTGCGCGCCTGCTGGATGGTGCCGCTGTATCTCCTGGTTTCTGTGGTGCTGCTTCGCCCTCTTTCAAACCGCTGCGATTGGAGGCGTACAGTTCGGCCTGCAGCTGCCGATTGTTCAGAGGCCACAGCCCCTCTTCCCCTCTCGCAGTTCCGACGGCCAGTTGGCGCTGGGCCTCCCGCAGATGTTGATTCTGGCGAGTTACCTCTGCGAGCTGTTCCCGGGTCTCTCTCGGTCTCGGGAGGGATTCTGGAAGACTCGTCGAATCGAACTGCAGTTCGCGTTCATCAAATCGGCTCAGGTTATACTCGATCCGTTGGCGGGCCGAATCGCTCAGCGATGTGTCACCCAGCCTGCGGAACAGATCCAGCCATTCACGTTGGGAGTTCAGAACACGCTCGAGACCACTCAGGCTCTCGGAAACGTTGGTCCGATTGGGATCCTCCACCCGTTCCGCTGACTGCTCCTCCGGGAACCACACGGTCCATTCCGTCGCCGTTACGGGAATCCCCAATTCGGGATCCTCATCCGTCGACATGACCGCTGGAGCGGGTAGATCAATCTCGGTGCGGAAGAACTGCCAGCCCGTGGGGAGTGGTCTCGACAGCCGTCCCTGCAGAACAACCCGCACTTCACTTCCCCGATCTCCCAGCGGAGTCAGTGGCAGCGGAATCAACACCAGACCGGGATCATCGGCCCGGTCTGGATCGACGGGTCGACTCGGGGAGTTCTGGACGAACACCGAGAGTACCAAAGCGCCCGGAGGGAGCCGCAGGGGGAGGAACTGACGAGAACGATTGACGACGCGATAGGTGGCGGCCATCCGCCAGGAGCCATTCGGGGTGAGCGTCTGCCGCAACTCGGCGTAGTTGACCACGGCCCCCAGCGATCTGACTGCGGCGGCCGCCTCCTGCTGCCATTCGACCACCCCGCGGCGATCCCGAACCCGCCATAAACCGGTCGTTTGACGGTGCAGGTCCTCAGGAAGCTGAAAGGGCAGATCCTCGCGTGAAACAACCTCGAGGGGATCGGTCGCGGGTCCGCTAAGCCGTCGCCAACCCTGATTGATCAACAAAACATAGGCCTGTTGATTCTCCACGGGACGAAAGGTGCGTCCGGTTTCGGAAGTCACGGGTTGCTCGAATGTGACCAGCGGGGCGGCAATCCGGCCCTCTTCCGGAATGGCGAACGATGCGGTCGCACCGAGCAACAACTCTGTCGACTGAGGTTCCTCGAGTTCGATGGTCAGACGTTGTCGATTCAATGGGGTCGGTTCCCTTTGGACGTGGCGAATCCGGACCCTGGGATCGAACGACTCCAGTTCCAGGCGACTACCCAACCAATCCGGGACCTCGAAACAAACCTGCCTTGCCGCGGCCACCGGAAACTTCCAGCGCAGGAAGAGCGCCTGTTCGACCGAAGTGTCCTTGACCAACACCTGGGACAGAGCGGCGGCGGACACCCTGACCTCGGCTGGATCCAGCAAGAGCGCCAGGGGAGTTGTGTCGACGGTCTCCGCCTGAAACCCAAACCGAATGCTGTTGCGGCGCGAGGCGAAGACTGGTGCCGTGAGACTCTCGGGATCGATCACCTTCCAACCGGTCGAATCCTCCACCCTGACCTGGAAGGCGGAGTCGATCCACAAGGCACAGGTGGTCTTCAGTTCGTTCATTTCCAGTGGGAAGAGAGGAGAGATGATCGCCACAGGATCATCCAAGAACCGCGGGACAAATCCCCGGATCCGTGCCTCCAGACGTCCACTGCGTGGAGTGGCGAATTCCAGGTGCAGAATTCCCACCTGGCCGACTGCTCCCCCCGAGATCCAGGAATCAGTCGCCCCATCGCAGGTGACTTCCGTCAATTGAAATCCCTCGGGAAGCTGAAACGAGACCGAGGAACCAGGCGGTTCTGGCAGATTCAGCGTGAACAGACTGTCGAACGACAATCGCCGTGAGGTGATCTCGACCAGCTGCTCTCCCACTCCCCGTGTGATGGGTTTCTCGCGAGTGACCTGAAACACCAGATCAGGGGATTGCTGCCGGAGGCGATACACGCGCTGGGGTCGCGGTCGACTGGCCGGACAGAGCTGTTTCCCCAGAGGCGTCTCTGCCGAGGGAAACTGGTCGATGTCTAACTGAATCGCTTCTTCGGCCACACTGGAGGACAAGTCCCAGCGTTCGGGAGCGAATACGCCGAGCAGACCCGTGTTCCGAACGGCGTCGGGGACCACAATGGAAGGTACGCCCAAGTCAACCGTAGCCTCACCGATCTCGAGTGGTCGCAGCAGATCGAGATCCAGAGTGGTCGCGTCCGAGACAGAGCGTCTGAGGGAGACCCGCAGGGATCGGGGTTGTCCGGTCTCATCGAGCTCCCAACCCGCAACATCCGGTCCGGCCAGTCCCCGTATCAACCAGCCCTCAGGCAGCTGCAGAAACAGATCCCGCAGCGCTCCCTGGCGCACCACGCAGCGCAGGTGCGCTCGATGCGCAGCTCCGAGATCATCGACTGAAAATGCCGTTGTCGACTCAATTTCAAAAACCGCCTGGCCCGCCTCGCGGGTCAGCACCGGCCCCCATTTCAGGTCGAGGCGCCCGGGTTGCTCCCAAACCACTGTGGCCCAAACCTCTTCCCCCAGGGTCTCGCGTCGGAAACCCCGGGCAGCCCCTCTCACCTCCAACTGTGTCTCTTTCGACGGGAGCCGGATCCGGGCCACCCCTGAAGCTACTGGCGCCAGCGCGATGACGAACTGCCCTTCGGCTTGGGTAATGTCAGCCGGCAGGTCGAAATCCAGCTGCAATTCATGCCGCCCGGCTTCCGGGATGACAACTTTCCGCGGTGAATCCGCCGTCGCGCCCGGTATCAAGATCGCCGGTTCTCCATCCAGCGAGACACGCAGGGGAGTGAACTGTGCGATCGGCAGGGGAACGACTGTCTGTCCTGGCCCCCCGGTAACAATGTCCATACGGCTGGTGACCCGGGCACGGCCGCGGCCTCCCCCCAATCCTGGGGTTGGAACAATCTTCAACTCGATTTGGGAGACCTGTTCGGGAAAATCCCCCCGGGGCCGCAATTCCTCCGGTTGTGACCACCTTCGATGGAGACTCCAGGGAATCAAGACCGGCTCGACCGGCAGATTGGCTCGCCCCTCAGCTCCAGGCTGCGGCGCTCGCCCCGGATCCCACGGAATGAACACCCTGCCCACCGGGGATCGCGGCGGTCTCTGGGTGGTCTCAGGCTCAGCCCCCTGTACGGGTCCAGCCAGGAAGCCGCAAGCCAACAGACAGACCAGCGGCAGACGGTGCCGCCGCATGTCTCTCATCAGCCGACCGGCAAAGTACCGCAACAACCACAGCCCCCCCCCGAGGCAACCCCCCAGAAACACTCCATCCAGCAGTGGGTTCAGCGTGGGGCTCACCAAAGTCTGAAGTGCCCAGGGGAGAACCAGGGAACCTGCCAACAAGAGCAAGCGAAGGACCAGGGACTGCCTGCGGCAGAGCCAAAACACCAAGACCGTGAGGGCCTGCCAGGTAAGGCGTTCGGCGCGGCGCTGCGTTCCTGCGGAAAGGGTGACTTGCAGGGTGGGGCTTCGGGCTTCCTCCAGTACACCGTCCTGAACCAGTGAAATGTGCTCGGCCTCTGGGGGTACCACCAGATCCATGGCCAGAGAAAGTCGGCCGCGGAGTGGAGGGCGCCGGCCCGGCTTCGCCGGACCGGGTTTCCCAGGGTCCGCCGCCGGACCGACTCCCCCGTCCGCTTCCTGGCCCGCTTCCAGAGCCCGAGGTGCAGGCTGTTCCGCTGGCGCTGCAGGGCGACGGTCAGCAGGTTCTTTCGGCACCATCTGCGGCAGGTCCGCGACTTCCTCCAGGCCAAGGGACGGAACTCCTGAACTCTCCGCCATCGCGTTGATTCCGGCGCTCGGGGGGGGGGACCCGACTTTGCCATCCACCAAAAGGCCTCGCGTCCGCTGTTCGTCGAATTTCGCTGAGGTCGGACTGAACGACGTCGAGAGGAAGGCCCGGCCCGTGAGCAGGCTCGTCACCAGCAGAAGCAGCAGCCACAACCAGGCCCGACGAGGCATTCCCCAAATGCGTCCGGCCATCAACCGCAACAGCCTTGAGCAGCGGCTCACCAGCCAGGGAATCGCCAGAGCGGCGACTAGCAGCATCAGACGTTCCTGGAGCCGGGTTTCACCGCGGGGCATCAGTTTCTGCTGAATCCAGTCGATGGTCCCCAACCGCGACAGGGCGCTTCGCGGACGAAAGTCTCCCGTGCTGTTCACAACGTTCCAATCTGGAGGGACGACGAGCTCCCATTCACGGTGGAGTGTCACGACTGGCAACCGGTCGCCACCGCCCGTCAGGATTTCCAATTCCGGAGGCGACTCGCGCAGGGTGCCTGGTGCGACAACCAGATTGCCCCGATTCCGATAGAAGATCCGCAAAAGTCGCTCCTTCTCCGGAGGATCGACCGTAGTCAGAGGAATCGAAAACACCTCACCCTCGGCTTCGCCGAGCTGGATCCGACGGATTTCCACAGGAGTGCCATCCACCAGGACACCCCACAATTCCACATCGCCACTCGGTCGCACCAACAGGGACTGGGCCCCGACCGCCTGCAGCGTCACCTCAACGCGGTGCTGAAATTCCCCCGAGGTGTTCAGGAGACTCAGCAGTTTCCAGTCGGTACAGATCGCGCTGGGAACCAACCCGGGCGCAAACCGTGTCTCGCGGACGACAATCCGCTCTCCCGGCCGAACCATCTCGAATGCCTCGACAATCCGCCGCTGAACCGAACGCAGCTTCACATCAGGCAGATCCGCCGTGTCAATCGAACGCAGTGGTTGTCCTGCGGAGTCAGTGGCCACAACTTCGAGTTGCTGATCATTTTCCGCCTCGATCCCCACCTGTCCAAACTGCCTCTCAGCTCCCAATACGGCCAGCCGGGGCACCTCCCACCCGGGCTGATCGGTGGGACGGGGGGTCTCGAGGTCGACGGCTAAACGCACCAGACCGCGCACGCGGTGGGCAAACCGCAGGGTCCAGATACGCATCCCTTCCGCATCGTCCGCGCTCGATTGACTCTCCAGTCGTGGCACCGGTCCGACTGGCACTTCACCGTCGACCACCCGAAATTGCAGATTCGTCCCTGTCGACTCGGGCAACGCGATCTGCACCGAACGAGCCCCCGCTCCCTGCGCGAGAATCTGGATGGTCCAGCGAGAGACCAGCGTGTCCCGCCCCAACCGATGGACGCCCAGCGTTCGGGCAAACAACCGGGCCGGACGTCGCGCGATCCGCAGGTGCCCCGAATACTGCGAGTCCTGATGCTCCCAACCCTGGGTGGAAACCCCAGCTTCCGCCCCCGGCTCTCCCAGAGAGACCGGCTCCAATCCCAAAAACTCCTCGGTGGACAAGTCCAGATCCTGGCTGGTGGAGATCAGATAGCGGCCCAATAGAACATTCACCGTGGGAAATTCGAGGACCGGGAGGGGTACCACCACAGGCTCGTCGCTTGGTGGCCAGTTCTCACCCAAACTCTGGGTGGCCACCACCCGAAGTGTCGTCCGCTTCTGATCGGGGATCGGAGGGGAGAACATCACCCGCAACAGATTCCAACCTGGTTCCGTCGCCGGGACGCTCCAGGCCACCGAACGGCCATCGTGCACGACCTCCTGTACGTTCCACTCGGCAGGCAGTCGGAACTCGAAATCAAACAGACTGCCATGCCTCGGTACCAGTTCCAGATCCGCCTCGAGGACCAGTCCGCCCGACCCGATCGCCAGATGGGTGGCACTCGTGGCGGACAGTTCGCGGGTTCTCGCCAGCGTTTCGAACACGAGAGAAAAGCTCTGACTCCACGCCGCGAAACGCCACGCAGGCGTCTCGGGCAGACCGCCTGCCGCAGCCGCAGCACCAGGTCCAGCTGCCGCCAAAACCGGCTCACTTATCCACCCTGAATCGTTCGCGATCCGCTGGATGGAACTGGCCGAAACCTGCCGCAACCGGACCGAGGGGTCCGATTGCACCAGCACCCGCACCTGGTGGGCCGTAATCTCGGGGAATGTCAAAGTGGGAAAGGTCCAGGGTTCTGACGTTGACCCAGGAACGACTCCCTGCAGGGTGATTGGTCGCCGACCGACAAACGGCTGCTGCCAGTGCAACACCAGCCGCTGGAGCGACCCCTCCTGTGTGTTTTCCCAGCGGTCCAGGCCCGCCGATTCCACCCCCACCACTTCCACCTCGGCTGGAATCTCCAAAACCAACCGGTCGATTTCGCGACCATGAACCTCCAGTGAGGTTGAAGCCCGCCAGGTCTGCTCGTCTGTGGAAACATGCAATCCCAAGACGGTGGTCGCCAGGGCGACGTTCTGGCCCAGCCCCCGGGGCACCCGGTCGCCGATCCGCAACAGCACCTCCCCTTGCCCCCCAACCGGGAACTCATATTCGCAAGCCTGCTCCTCGGGAGCAGGACGTGTCAGTGCCAAATCCCCCCAGCTCAGGTGCTTCCCGGGAGGGATCATCAGCTTCAGCTGTGCTACGGGAATTCGTGGAAGTCCCAGCAGGGCCGACAGTTCTCCACCCCGTGACAGCAACGGGGCAGACAGTTTCAATCGCAGTCGATGGGGCCCCGGCCCGGGAATCTGGACCAAGAGGTCACCGCAAGACTCACGGGCCATACGGACCGACTGTTCATCCAAAGCGGCCGCCTCAATCGCCAACCCCCTGAGGGGAAGTCGCCAGACCCCTGGTTCCTGCCCCGCCGAGCGACCGGTCAAAACGGCCTCCAGAAACAGCGAATCATTCTCGACTCGCCCCTGGTACTCAGCCGAAATCCCCTCCGGTTCGCCGACCTCCATTCCGCCTTCGACCCGCGATCTGGCCAGCAGCCGGTCGAACTCCTCCCGCGAGACCAAAACGCCCGGCTCATCGTCGGTGAGCAGACGGTCGAGTTCCTCCCAAGGGACATAAACGGTTTGTGGACGATTGCTGGGCAACACGTCCGGGCGCGATCCGAGGGGTTGCGTGGATTGAGCCAGGAGTTTGGGGCCGACGCCCAACAAAACTCCCACGAGAACTGTCAACCACAACCTTTGAGACATCAGGCAAACTCGCGGGAACAAACCCAGTGCGACGAAACCCACGAATTGACGACGCAACTCCCCGATCTCGCCCAATCCTCTTATACTAACAGACAGTTCTGGGGCGGGTAACTGTCGGGAGGGCAGGTTGATCCGAGAATCGAGGCTCGTCGTCCTGCCAGAGGATCGTCGTCCTGCCTGCGCTCAACTGCACAAACGAAGCGAATTTGGAGCGTTGCAGCTCTCAGTCTTTAATCACAATTCGCGACGGATCCATCTCCCGCCTGGCCTGTGTCTTTGTCCAGAAAGACCCGTGGACAGCGTATCCGACTTCGCGCGGGAGATGAATGCACTGAACCTCGACCATGCGCCCGTTCCGAGGAGCATTTCTTTTCCTCCCTCGTTACCGGCTGTCATCAAGGGACAGCGTCGGCCAAGGTGCACTGGCTATCTAACTCAGAACAAGGATTCCTTGCGAACACTTCTTGATCCAATTCCGATCGGATCTGCGGAAACTGTCGAGCTGCAGTCAGGGATCACGATCTGGCGGTTTTCAGTCAAAACCCCTATCCACAACCTGGGGTCCCGCCCAGCAATTCAATCGCGGCGACATCCCCCGTCATGGTCCACTCAAGGAGGAATGGTGGGACATTCATCGCGGAGTCGCATTCAGACAGCGATACCTCAGAAAGAGCCGATCGTCTGCCCCCTGTCGCAGCGAGACCAGTGAGAGCAGAGCCTGATCTCCAGCCACAAAGCCTGAGCCTGAGAAAGCTCCAGGCGCATTTCGGCCGCCAAATACCAATGGACAGAGTGTGAGGTGGAATTCATCGACCAAACCAGCGGCCAACATGGCAAAATTCAACTCGCCGCCTCCCTCCAGCAGCAGTTGATCAACTCCCAATTGATGCACACGATCCATCGCGATCGCGAGATCCACACCGTGTTGGGTCACAGGGACGAGTACGAGATCAGCGACAGTCCTCAGATCTGCCAACAGTTGCCCCGGATGGTCCGAGTGAGTGATGACCAAAGGACGAGATTCGGATGCCCGAAACAGCTCTCTCTCATGCCAGGGAAAATCAAGCGACCGGCTGACAACGATGGAGCGCGGTTGGCTGGTCCGACCAGCCAACCGCCGGGCCTCGATCCATTTTTGAGAAGACAACCGCAGTCGTGGATTTTCATCCCGGACTGTAGCCGCCCCAATCATCACCGCGTCAGCCTGCGACCGTAGCTCCTCCATCAGGTCACGATCTTCGCGACCGCCGAAGCCGTGCAAGGCACGATCGGCGGTGGAAATTCTGCCGTCCAGGGAGATGGCGAGGTTGCCGAAGGTGAAGGGACGGCTCACCGGGAGATGGCCCGCACCTCGGCGAGCGAGGTGTCGATCTGACCATGCAAATCGAAGTCATGAATCGACTCCATGCTGATGGAGTCAATCACGATCCGTGCGGAATCGGATTCGTCGGGGAGAGTTTTTGCCAAATCGGCCGAAAGATCACGAAGCACGTCCTCCAGGAACTGAGGACGAGCATGCGCGAGGAAAACCGTCAGCAATTCAAACTCACGGGGCATCGTATTCTGACAACGCACGGCAACACGATCGATCGAATCCAGCAGCTCCAACAGATTCATCGGCCCCGCCAAGCCCCGCAACTTGACATGGGTGCGGCAGCGCTGCGAATGAGTCATCAACGGCATTTGCCGCAGCTCCAGCTCGTTGACGAATGAGGAACTCTCATCGTCGTGACTCTGCCGGTAAGTCTGCTGAACGCAGGGGCAAGCTGTGATGTGGCTGAAGATCACTCCCTGGGTGAACTGGGTTTGACCGTTGGCGAACTCAGCTTCAATCGACAATCCAAGGGACTCGAGCGAAGACTTGGACTTGACCCCTTCAATCGCCTCCAGATACGGGAGCTGACCCTGCACACGCACGTGGGCCGTCTCGGCATGCTGGGTCGTACGCAGCAGTTCGATCAGCCGCGAAGCGTAATGATGCAGACTGTCGTACTGCTCACCAGCAAGGCGGGCCAGAACGTCTCCCATCCGGGAGACGTGAATTCCCCGTTTCTCGGCAGCCAATCCCACCAGAAGGTCGACAGAGCAAGAAATGTGAGCCAGACCACCACCCAGAGGGTTCGTGATGACGACGGGAATGGAAGTTCGGGCAACGCCCATCGAACGAATCGAGAGAGGATGCTTCGCCGGTTGGCTGGCGACATCCCGGCCCGTCTCGTTCATGGAGGCAATCGTTTCCTCAGCGGATCGCTCAAAAACCTCCTGGAACTCGGGCAGGTGGCGCTGGTGCACTGCGAGGACAGAGTCTGGAGTTTTCTTCCGCTCAGGGACGGGGGGACGCATCAACATTTCACTCACCTTGGGGACCGGCCGCTTAACCGAGGGCATTCCCGGGTGTTCGGGGTCAGTGACTAAACTCAAGTCACTCGGAATCCCGCAAACCTGTAAATGCTAGCGCGGCTGGTCGACAAATCAATCCCCTGTGATCCCACAACTTCAAATCTTCGATGAATCCACACAAAACCACGGACCGAGAGAAACCGTCGGGCACGCCAACCATCACCCGTGTGCCGATATTCGTGTAGGGAGCCATTCAATTTGCTTCTGACGAGTGATCTTGCACAGACGCGCGAGCCAGACCAGGCCCCAACGCAGCACTCAAGCAGGCCTCAAGACCGGCACAATTCCCCGGGTTGGCAAGACCTGTCTCGCCCTCCGGTCCTCCCACTCCCGATGACACGGTTGAGGCGGGATCGCCATCAGTTGAGGAAGACTGGGAGGATCCATTGTGTGCGCGAATGACCCGGGAGCAACGGCCGTGATCCCGCTGTTGGCGGGTCAGTTGCCCCTCCGGTGAAGATCGTCCGAAAGTCGGTCGCGGGTCAGCCCTTCAGCAGACCGGCGATGCGGTCAAAGCCGGCTTCGAGGTTGGCCAGGCCCGTGGCGAACGAGAGTCGCACGAACCCCGGCGCACCGAAGGCATCACCGCTGACCAGGGCCACGTGGGCGTCTTCCAGCAGCGCTGTACAGAACTCGGAGGAATCCCGACAGACTCGCCCGTTGGTCAAAGCCTTGCCGAAATGTCGACTGACGTTAAAGAACGCGTAGAAGGCGCCGCCCGGCTCAGGCATTGACACCCCAGGCAGTTGACGCACGCGCGACAGCGTGTACTCTCGACGGCGGGTGAATTCGGTCAACATGTCGGCCACGCATTGCTGCGACCCGGTCAACGCGGCGACGGTCGCGTGCTGGCTGACGCTGCAGGGGTTTGATGTCTCCTGACTCTGAAGATTGTCCATCGCCGCGGTCAGGGGCGCGGGGGCCAGAGTCCACCCAATTCGCCAGCCCGTCATCGCGTAGGCCTTGCTGACCCCATTCACGATGACCGTCCGCTCGGGAATCCCTCCCAGCAACGTGACCCAACTGCGCGACGGTTCGGAGGTGTAGACCAGCTTGTCATAGATTTCATCCGAACAGACCCACAACCGATGCTTCTCGGTCACCCGGGCCAATGCCTCAAGATGCTCGGGACTATAGGTGGCACCAGTGGGATTGCTGGGGGAGTTGAGCAACAACAAGCGACTCTGCGGACCAATGGCCCGCTCCAGTTCGTCAGGGGAGAGCCGAAACCCGCTCTCCTCGGTCGTCGGAATGATCTTGGCCCGCGCACCCGCGAGTTCAACCAGTGCTTCGTAACTGACCCAGAACGGTGCGGGAATCAGCACTTCGTCACCCGGTCCGCACAACGCGGTGATCACGTTGTGCAGCGAGTGCTTGGCTCCGTTCGAAACCACGCACTGGTTGGGCTGATACCGGAATCCATGATCCCGCTCGAACGCCGCGCAGATGGCCGCCTTCAATTCAGGAATACCACCTGACGGGGTGTAGTGCGTATGCCCGGCCTGCATGGCGGCGATCGCCGCGGCCTGAATGTGTTGGGGGGTATCGAAGTCCGGTTCACCCAAGGTGAAGTCGTAGACCTTGATGCCCTGCGCCTTCAGGGCCTTCGCCTTGGCGGCGGCGGCGATCGTGGCGGACGGCTTGAGTGCGGAAACAGCGGGAGAAAGTTGCATGAAACCTGGACCCCGGGAATGACGGGCCAGGTGGCATCCCGGCCCCGCGAGGCCCGTCCCGCTCGAAGTTCGGGGGACCAGACAACGCGTGAAGAGAGAATTGTTCAGGGGGATCCCGGGGGCGTCAAGTCGGCAAGGCGTTCCCGGACATGGTCCAGATCTTGAGAGCCGTCACAACCGATCCGATTTGCATCCGACTCCCGACAACCCCCCCCGTCGTCCCTGCGATGGTGATGCCAGCGGTGCTGGTCCCCAACTCTGCAGGAACGCCGGGATCAACTCTGGTAAGGACGAGCGCAGGCAGGAGGTGACAAGGGAGTTAGGATCTGCGAATTCGCAACAAACTGATGGAAAGACAGGTTTTAGGGTTGACTGAATCGCTGCAAAAAAAATATTCTGTGTTCACTTGACATCACATAAGTTGTTTCCCGCCTGTGGGGACAATTTGTGGAAACCGGAGTCGGTTGGGGTCGCTGGCTGGCCATCCCCGTGTCAGGTGCTGATGTTTGGCACGGTCCCCAGGGATACCAAGGTCGTGCCGTTGTCCTGCATTTTGGTGTCCCTGCGATCGTGAACAACAAGGAGAGTTGACATGGCGGCTGCAAAGAAGGCGACCAAGAAGGCTGCGACGAAGAAGGCTGCGCCCAAGTCCCCCAAGGCCAAGACCGGCGCCAAGAAGGCAACAAAGAAGAAGTAATCAATCATTCCGGGCCGTCGCGGGGCTGTTCGCCCCGGAGTGCGATGGCCACGGAAAACAGCTGCGGTTTCCAGCAGGCCAGACGCTATGTCTGGCCTGTCTGCATTTCTGAATCAATCACTTCCCATCGTTCTCTTCGGCGATTCTCACCCGAGTGCGCTGCGACAGTCCGTTCGAACCACGCTACAGCCGCCGGTGGGGATCTTGCTGGATGCGTCACGCTCCTTCGCCGGGACAAGGCGCAGCCGGTCAACCTTCGGGCTCGTCGATCAGCTCCAGGAACGGATCGAGTCCCATCTGCAGATGATGCTCGAACCGCTGGTCCTCCTGCTTGAGCATCAGCTTGCGATTGCGAAGATGGAGTTTCTCGGTCCGCTTCTGGGCCCGCGTGAAAATCTGGAGGAATGAAGCCGGCAACTCACTCTGGCCCGTTGACCGCGCCTGGCGGCGGTGGCGTTCCAGTTCCCGCGGTCGCAGGCAATTCAGCAACTCATCATCCAGCGACACAAAAAACTGGAAGCTTCCCGGATCTCCCTGCCGCGCCGCCCGCCCCACCAGCTGTCTGTCGATGCGGGCCGAACTGTGCATCTCGGTGGCGATCACATGCAGCCCACCCAACTCGCGGACATTTTCGTCGAGGAGGATGTCGGTCCCCCGCCCCGCCATGTTCGTGGCGATCGTGACATGCCCGCGCCGCCCCGCCCGGGAGATGATGTCCGCCTCCTCCGACAGCTTCCGGGCATTCAGCAATTGATGCACAATGCTGCGCTCGGCCAGAAGTTGGCTCAGCTGTTCACTCGCCGCCACCGAAGGGGTGCCCAGCAACACGGCGCGGCTCGACACCAACCGCTCGACTTCCTCGACCACAGCCTGAGCCTTGTCCATCCAGGTGGCGAACACCCGGGTTGGAAGTCCCAGCCGAATGCACGGACGGTGGGTGGGAATCACCGAGACCTTCATCTTGTAGGTCCTGTGGACCTCACCCCGGACTGACGACGCAGTCCCCGTCATGCCGCCCAGGTGTCGATACTGACGAAAATAACGCTGCACGGTCACCTGAGCGGCCGACATGGTCCGATTGGTGACGGGGACCTGCTCTTTCGCCTCAATGGCCTGGTGCAGACCCTGTTGCCACTTCCTGCCCTCCATCATGCGGCCCGTCGACTCATCGATGATCTGAATCTCCTGGTCGTCGTTGATCACATAATCGCGATCTCGCTGGAATCCATACTGCGCGGTCAAAGCACGCTCGACCTGCCGGTAGATCTGCTCGGGCTCATGGCGGCTGACCAGGCTGGAGCGGGGCGACAGCAACACCTTGCGGCACCCGGCCTCGGTCAGAACGGCATCCCGCTTGTGCGGGTCGTACAGAAAGTGCTCTTCGGGAATCAACCGGGGAGCAATCTGGGAGCCCCATTCGTACAGCGCCAATGACGCCGGTGGGGTCACTTCCTCGGTCGAAATGATCAGCGGCGTTCGGGCATCATCGATCAATACGCTGTCGGCCTCGTCGACAAGTGCGAAGTAATGCCCGCGCTGCGCGGGTCGTTCGGCTCCCTCGGCGCGGGCCTGATCGGCCGCGTCATCCAGTCTCAGGCGATCCCTCAGAAAATCGAAGCCCAATTCCTTGGAGGTGCCATAGGTCACATCGCGACTGTAATGGGCCCGGCGCTCATCGGTCCCCTGGGGAGTCTGAATGCAGCCGACCGTCATGCTCAGCAACTCGAAAGCCGCCCGATTCAGTTCGGCGTCGCGCAGTGCCAGGTAATCATTCACGGTGACCACATGACAGCCCTGGCCGATCAGGGCACGCAGATACGTGGGGAGCACGGCCGTCAGGGTCTTGCCTTCGCCAGTCTGCATCTCAGCCAGCCCCCCCTGGAAGATGGCGATGGCCCCTTCGACTTGAACGGGGTAATGACGGAGCTTGAGGGTCCGGTGACAGGCCTCACGCATCAGTCCGTAGGCACGAACCAGCAACGAGTCCAGTTCCACACCGGAACGTGCCAGCCATTTCAGGTCGACGCCCCGTAGCCGCAATTCCTCATCGGTGGCTGACGCGAGACTCTCGCTCTCGGCAATGACCTGTCCAACCAGTTGGCGCCGCTCCGCAACGGTGCCCGGCCACAGTCTGCGGGTGAATCGTCGTAGTGGCTCAAACACGGAAGTCTCCTCGGATCACAGTGACGACGGTTTCCACGGTGTTCCGGGTCTGCACAACGTCGTCAGCGACTGTGCGGGTGTGGAAGCCTGATGGCCGCAACCCCGCGCTCCGGATGCCCTCTCAATACCAAAAAACCGCAGTTCCCGCCGGGGGAGAACTGCGGCTTAAACTCCGGATCAATCGTAGTCCGGGACCGTTCCCCTCAACGGGGGCCCCCTTGCTGACCGACCAGACGCTTGGCGATGTCGACTTCGATCTTGCCGAAGTTGGTCTCATGCCGCTTCAGTGACTGACCGAGCGTATACCACAACCGCATGGCGGTGTAGTAATTCATGACCAGCCGCTGATCGATCTTGACCGGGACCGGATTGCCGGGATCCCCCACCGGAGCCGTGTTCAGACCAAAGTCGAGAATCAATTCCTCGGGAGAACCAGTCACCCGGGCAAAGTTGGTGTAAATGGGCTCCAGATCCGAAGGTTCGATCGTGGGCTGAACCACAGCCGCTCCGGGGACTGGACGATTCTCTGCAGCAGACTCGGTCGACATCTCAAACTCCTGGTGTCTTGTCTCGGGAGGCTCATTGTCAGGGGTGTGAGCCGATTGTTGAAACGTAACCCCCGGCTTCCCCGGACTGAGTATAACGAATCTGTCCGCCGGAGGGAGGGTAGGCCCAAGGGGTGGCTGTGCCCGACGACCAGGCCGGATTGTGGGCTCCCACGCCGTAGGCTGCGGGATTTGTATAGGCGTTGGGGGGCAAGCTGGGGGAAACCTGTGGGCAAAGTTCGGGAGGAACGTCGGCGATCCGGCGATATGGACGGGTGACCTTCCGGCAGAAATAGACACTTTGGAGCTTCAAGTGTCGGGCGATGGAGAAACAGAGCGACGGCCGGGGGCAGCTATCGCACGAGTCATAACATTCGTCGTCGCAGGACTCCTGAGCGCGGCAGGGAGTCGCAGTCGACAGGCCTCCCAACAGGGTGACCACCATCAGAAATCGAAGAGCGTCCAAACGTGTAAACATGGCTATCCCCTTCCTTGAGGAATGATTGAGACCGAACGGACGGTTCTCGTAAAAAATCGGAAACCGGGGTCGTAGAACTGAGTCGGATCGAACCGGTCCGAGTGATTCGAACGGACTTGCCGGCATTCAACAGGCACATCTGGAAAAGTCCGCAAGCTTTAACAATTGGTCCGCAGAGTATTGCCGCACTGCATGAACCTCGCAGTCCCGTTAGATACAGATATTCACTGCCGGGTTGAAATCAAGATTCGGATTGTGCCATGCACGTCCCCGGGGAATAGCAAAAAGAGAAAACTGGTTGGTATCCCCGATCTGGACAGCGGGGTAGACTTCACAGATTTTCTACAGCGTCAAGTTCTCCCTTATTCCGGACCTGTGTTGGTCTGATCAGTTGTGGGGTGTGCTTGGCAACGTGTTGAAGATTCTCTGGGAATTTTGATTGGCTGAGTCGTGAGTTGCCAAAGAAATTCGCCGTCTGGGAAGTGAGTGCAAACCAAACAACCGGGTTGGGTGTTGGATGGTCCGGGGTGTGATTCCGGGATTCCTTCATCGAATCTTCAGCGGGCTTCGTCTCGGCGGGTGCGATTCCGTTCGTCAGTCGGTGTGGAGTGGGGAGCCCCCAACAAGCACCTGCGAATGGCCAATCGCCCCAAGCCGGTCACACACTTCGCATTCGTCCACTTAATTCAGCGACTTTGTACTCCTGTTCAGAATGCGGCTGTCGGTCATGGCAGTTGCTCTCGGATGTCCTGTTGCTGTTCCTCCCCTCATCCGTCCGACTTTTCCGCTGCTGGAGTTCTGGGTTATGCGCTTCTCTCCGTTCCGGGATTTCATCGCCAATGTGGTCCTCAACACCGGTCGGGCAGGATGGTTGCAGGCTGACCGCAAAATGATTCGGAAGTCCCTGAAGAGAACCCGCCCTGGGGCCATGGCTCCCGCCCAAATTCTCGAAAGCCGGGCGATGCTGGCTGGCCCCCAACTGGTCAGCGTGGTCCCCAACACGGGCGGTTTCCTGGCCGATGGCCAAACATTGACCGAAGCCCCTCGGGAACTCACGATCACACTCAGTCCAGGGGCGGCACTGGACTCCACCACGGTGGCCGACAGTATTTCCGTCCGCACGATTGGTGCCGACGGGGCCTGGGGGACTGCCGATGACGTCGCCGTCCCCCTCGGCTACGTGGGTATTGGGCCCCTGTCAAACCAGATGACAGTCCGCTTCGCCGAATCGCTGCTGGTCGACCAGTACCGCCTGACCATCGCGGGCAGTCTGCTCAACGTGGATGGCGACGCCTTCAACAACGGTGTCGCCCGGAACCTCGATTTTCGTGTCGATTTCGGCGGCCAGGTGGTCTCCGTGGTTCCCCAACCGGTCATCCGCTCTGTCTCCCTCTCGGCCTTCGATGTTTCCAGACTGCGCGGGGGAGACACCATCTCGATTGATGGAGGCGCGGGTCCGGTGACCTTCGAGTTCGTCAACACGCAGGCGGGGGGAACCGTCCGTCCGGGCAATATTGCTGTCGGCTTCACACCCAGCCAATCCTCTTCTCAGGTCGCAACCACCTTTTTGAGCCGACTGAATCAGTCGTCGCTCGGGGCCGTTTCGACACCGGCCCTCCGCCGACTGACCGCCACAGCGCTCTCCTCTTCCATCTCGCTGTCGTCTCCGTCGTTCACTCCCGTGGTTCGGATCCAGTCGTCACAGACTGGCGTCGTGACCGCGTCTGACGGTCCGCTCAGCCAGGCGACCGACGCCGTGATTGTCTATTTCAACCAGAACCCCCTGCGCGCCGCGGATGCCGAGAATCCTGGCTTCTACCAGATCTCCAATGTGGCGGACGGGCTGCCGCGACTTCCGCAGAGTGTTTCCTACAGCGCGTCGGGGAACAATGCGGTCTTGAAGTTCGCGGCTCCTCTTCCCCAGGCCACCTACCGGCTGACCGTGGGGGCCCCCCTGTCGGTCGATGAGACCCTGGCCCAGGCGGCCAACCTGGGGACACTCTACTCCAACACCGGCACCCCCACACTGGCGGGCTTTCTGGGAGATCGCGGGGGGGTCAGCAACGACAGCCGCGATTACGACCTCTATGCCTTCTCGACCGGATCCGCGCCCACCGCGGGCACCGTGAACCTGTTGCAGGCCGACGCGAGCTTCACGAGTGGATTGACCTTCCGAATCTTCCGGGAAGACGGAACGGTTGTTGCGACATCCACTGTCTCGGCCGGGGGGTTGTTCGCAATTCCCAGCCTGTTGGCTTCGACCCGGTACTTCCTGGGGATCTCGGCGGGCGGCAACACGGACTACAACCCGGTGACGGGGACCTCGAGCACTCCCGGTGTTGGTCTGGGGGCGTACAAGGTACAGATCGGGCTCGCCGCCAGCCTGACCGAGAACGGCGACACCTCCAGTTTTGCCCTCTCCACAGCGCTCGGTCAACTGGGAACGGCCGGCTTCACCATCAGCGGCAGCATCACTCCGCCAGGGACCGTGGCGTTCCCCCCAGAACCGGGCGGCAATGACGAGCCGGGGCACCGGCAGATTCCGGTGGAAGGGGAATTCAACGACACCGACGACAACGGCCAGGCCCCCCGCCTCCCCACCACGATCCCCACCTTCCGCTACAACTTCCGGCTGATTTACGGTCAGGATCCGCAAGGGAACGATCTGTTCAATCAGATCACCGAGGCCCAGAAGCAGCGGGCGCGGGAGATCTTTGAGATCTACAGCCGCTACATGGGGGTGAAGTTCATCGAGACGGCCGAAGACGGGCTGATCGTGGCGTTTGGCGATCCCCGTGCGGTGATGCCCAACGTTCCGGAGGGGGCTGTGGGGGGAATTGCCGGCGCGAATGGAGACGGGCAGGAGATTGCCCTGATCAACGCCGCGATCGATTACTCAACCACCAGTGAGTTTGGAGAGTCTTTCTTCAACATCGCGATCCACGAGATTGCCCACAGTCTCGGATTTTCGCACAGTTACGACGCCCCTGGCGTGATGAGTGGTGGTGCCGAGTCGCTCAATCCCGGTGTCCCGCTGTGGAAAGGGACCGAGGCGGTTTATCCGGGCGATGTGAATCTGGCCGCGGCACAACGGATCTACAGCCCGTTTGGAACCGACATCAACCTGTATGGGTTCCGCCTGGATCGGGCCGGAACCTTCCGCGCGGAGACGATTGCACAGCGGTTGCGTGACTCTTCCGGAAACGCGGATCCCAGCTTGCTGGATGCCCAACTGTCGTTGTTCCAGGAGACCTACAGCACTGCCTCGGTCACGTCCGACTTCGGCACCAATCGGACGGTTTCGATTCGTCTCGCGGCCCGGCAGGCCGGTGTGGGAGGCAATTCCATCCAGGTGGCCGTCACTCGCAACGCCCTCGCGGCCGGTGCCCCGCCCACCGTCTCGGTGGTCGGGAACACCATCAATGTGGTCCTGAACACGAATGGGGGCACAACGGCCCTGCAACTGGTCAATGCGTTGAATTCCAGCCCGGCCGCCTCGGCCCTGATCACCGCCGAAATCTCGGCGGGGGTCGCGACCACCAACCTCGCGTTGGCCGCGACCGGCTATTCGCCGCTGCGGCTGACGGGGGGAGCGACCAATCGCACGCTGATCAGCCGGAATGACGACTACTTCGGCCG
>Ga0315902_10004481_pt1 | contig 20189 bp, 15 predicted proteins | sample LakEriMetagenome_9_FD_203523 | JGI IMG/M metagenome (GOLD analysis project Ga0315902, IMG submission 203523) | Freshwater fungal communities from buoy surface, Lake Erie, Ohio, United States - Buoy 12 MA117 | ecosystem: Environmental > Aquatic > Freshwater > Lake > Lake biofilm | place: USA... | reverse complement strand
CGGCGCGCAAATCCTCGTGATCAAACCTGCCTGCCAAGACGCCTTCCCCCTCGCCTTGGCCGCCGCGCACGCCGGAATGCAAATCGTCGTTTCCCACAGCATGGACCATCCGCTCGGCCAAAGCGTTGCGCTTTGGACCGCGATGCGCTTGCGCCAACGCCACGGCGACGTCGTCCTCGACGGAGGACTCCAAGCGATCGGTCTCTACGCACCCGATCAATTCAGCAGCCAAATCAGCTACAATGGCCCGCAAACCATTCAACCTCCGGGAACTGGATTCGGATTCGACGAGCAGTTGGCCGCAGTTGAATGGAAAGATTTATGATCCGCCTCCTCCTCGTCGCTTGCCTCATCATTGTTGATCAATCACAGGCCGCCCCCGACCAACCCGGCAAAGTGCTTTTCGATTTCTCCGATTCCGCGGCGATGCGCGGATGGCAAATCGAAGACGATGGCGTCATGGGTGGAGTTTCCAAAGGAACATTCACACGCGACCCCGAAGGCCATGCGGCCTTCAGCGGCAAGGTCTCGCTGGAAAACGACGGCGGATTTTCTTCTGTGCAATGTTACTTCGACCCGATCGACGTTTCGTCCTACCGAACTGCGGTAATCCGGGTGAAAGGAGACGGCAAAAATTACCGTTTCATCGTCGAATCGGAAAAAGACGCCCGTCATTACTACGTCGCCAACTTTGAGACGACCGAATGGCAAGAGATCCAGATCCCACTGGGCAAAATGTATCCTGTGCGTCGCGGCGACAGACTCGATTTACCCGACTATCCCGGCCAAACCATGGCCCAAGTCCGCTTCATGATCGCCAATCGCAAGGCCGAAACCTTCCGGTTGCAGATCGCCAGCGTCCGGCTGGAGTAAAAAATGCGTCGGCGTTGCTGGGTTACCAGAAAACTTTGACGCCCGGATAGCGCGCAAAGCACGGATCGCCGCCGACAAGGGTCAGCTTTTCCGCCAGAGCTTGCGCAACAAGCATGCGATCGAACGGATCGCGATGCACAAACGGCAGATCGACCAATCCCCGCGTATGCCGCCATTCGACCGGTAAGGGCTCCGCCACCCCGCGCCCGATCCATTCCTCGCGCAAACTTTCCACACCACCCAGCAACTGGAGTTTGCCAAGGGAAACCTTGACCGCGATTTCCCACCACGTGGCTTCGCTGATGAACAAGTCATTGTCTGTGCCGGCCAGCGCGTGACGCACTTTTTCCGGCAATCGTGGATCACCCGCGCGATGCCAAATCAATGGTTGTGCGTCGACCAATAGCTTCATTCGCTGTATTCGCGGAAATCGTCGAGCGGCGCATCGAAGTCTGCCGCCAAATGTTGCACCGAGCCCTCACCGTAGCCGAAAGGCAGCCGGACTTTGTTCTGCGCGGAGCCAATCGGCCGCAACTCGGCCACCGGTTTGCCCCGCTTCGTGATCCGGTAGACCACCCCGCGCTTCTCAACCTTGGCCACCATCTCCGAAAGGTGCGTCTTCGCCTCAAACAGCCCCGCTTCCTGGACTTTCATACAAACTAGTTAACCAACTAGTCGTTATACGTCAACCCATTCCCGTGATACGCATCCCCTCACTCACACAAGGACTTTCTGCAGAAAGTCCATGTGTAACCCTGTTGCACCCCCTTCGTTAACTTCGTTTCCTTGTGTTAAAAAGATCCTAAAGCACCGCCATCGGATCCACATCCACACTGACATGCGTGTCCTTGGGAAGCTTGATGTCCTTAAGCGCATCGCGGATCGCTTTGGTCAACGGTCGGACCTGTTTGCCGCGGGCGACCACTTGATACCGATACATCCCGCGCACGCGGGCGAGTGGGGCCGGCGAGGACGGGCTGACCATGACCGATGCCGGCACGGCGGCGGTCAACTTCTGCGCCAAGGTGCGTGCGGTGAATTCGGCTTTTTGTTCGGTGTCGGCCCGTGCGGTAAGCAGCACGAGGTGGGAATACGGGGGATGTCCGAAGTTGCCACGCATTTCGAGTTCGTGCGCGGCGAAGCCGTCGAAGTCATGCGACTTGGCGAACTGCAACGACGGATGCGCCGGAGTGAAGGTCTGTACGATCACCTCGCCCTCGGCATCGCCGCGTCCCGCACGTCCCGCCACCTGCACAAGCAATTGGAAGGTCCGCTCGCCCGCCCGGAAATCGGGCAGATGCAGGGCGGAATCCGCGCTGATGATTCCAACGAGCGTTACCCCGGGAAAATGGAGTCCTTTGGCGATCATCTGCGTGCCGACGAGGATGTCGATCTTGCGCGAACGGAAGGCACCGAGCGTTTCATGATACGCGTTCTTTCCGGTCATGGTGTCGGAATCCATCCGCGCCACGCGGGCCTGTGGAAACATTTTCTTCACCGCGGCCTCGACCTTCTCCGTGCCGACGCCGCTGAAGGCAATCTGCGGATCGTGGCATTGCGGACACTTCCGCGGGGGCTTTTGCGCGTAGCCGCAGATGTGGCAACGGGCCATGTCCTCTTTTTTATGCAAAGCGAGCGAGACGCTACAGTGCGGACACTCCACTTTTTTCCCGCAGGCCTTGCAGGCCAGCACGGTGAAGAATCCGCGGCGGTTGAGAAAAAGAATAGTCTGCTCGCCTTTGGCCAAACGCGAGTCGATGGCCGTGGCAAGTTTCGGGGAAATGAACTGGTCATTGCGCTCGCCGTCTTTGCTGCGCAGGCGCATGTCGACGACACGAAACACCGGTAGCACGCAACCATCGTGCCGGTGGGTCAGCTCGAGCAGGTCGTATTTCCCCTTCCGGCAATTCTCGAAACTTTCCAGCGATGGCGTGGCCGAGCCGAGCAGAACGGCGCAGGGTTCCATCTTGCCGCGGACCACGGCGAGATCGCGTGCGTGGTAACGCGGGCCTTCGTCCTGTTTGTAGGAAGTGTCGTGCTCCTCGTCGATGACGATCAGTCCGAGGTTTTCCAGCGGGGCGAAGACGGCGCCGCGCGCGCCGATGACAATACGCGCCTTGCCATCACGGACGCGGTGCCACTCGTCATGGCGTTCCCCTTCGCTCAGGTGGCTATGCAGCACGGCGACTTCGACGCCCTGCGGCGCGAAGCGCGAGGCGAAGCGTTCGACTGTTTGCGGCGTGAGGGAAATTTCCGGAACGAGAACGAGCGCGGTCTTGCCCGCATCGATCACCTCGCCGATGGCGCGCAAATACACCTCGGTCTTGCCGCTGCCGGTAATGCCTTTGAGCACGATCGGCTTGTGTTTGTCCGGCTCGCGCAAAGCCGGACGGATTCCCTCCAAGGCTTTTTCCTGTTCGACACTCAGCTGTGGTGGCTTGGAAGCGACAAATTCCTCCGATCCGCGCGGGGCGCGGCGCACTGCTTCGGAAGTGATCTCGACCAGTCCGCGTCGGGCCAGTGTTTTCAGCGCTGCGTCGGACGATCCGAACTCGGCAGCCAACCTTGCCACGGCCACCGGAGCACCCGCGCGTTGCAGCGCTTCGATGAGCACCGCTTGGCGCGGAGCGCGTTTGCGCAGGGTCTCCAACTCGGCTGCGATCACCGGGCGCGAAAGCACAGCGAATTTCCGCTTCAGCGGCGCATGTCCTGTCTCGCGCACCGCCCGAGGCAGAATGCAACGCAGCGCATCTTGTTCGTCGCACGCGTAGTAGTCCGCCATCCACTTGGCCAGCTTCATCAAGACCGGCGTCATCTGCGGACGCTCGTCCATAACCGACGCGATGGAACGCACCCCTTTGGCGGTGGTTGTCTCAGAGACCGAAACGACTGTGCCGATGACCTGACGATTGCGCAGCGGCACGCGCACGCGCGAACCGGCTGCAACGCGATTTTCCCAGCCCTCGGGAATTTCGTAGTCGAGTTCCTTGCCCGTCGAGCGGTCGAGAATCACTTGGGCAAAACGCGGCATGGCGAAAGCTTATCCGGTCCGTCCACCGCCTCAAGGCAGCGGGATCTCAGGCGCCGACAACCGAAACGACAATCTCGCGCCGATGCGGGACGAGGCGGTGCTCGAGAAGGAAGATACCCTGCCAAGTTCCTAGAGCCATGCGACTACCGGTCACCGGGATCGTCTCGCTCGTGCGGGTCACGGTCATACGCAGATGGCTCGCCGTGTCGTCCGGACCTTCCGCCGTGTGGATGTGCCACGCTTCTCCGTCCGGCGCGATGCGGTCGAGAAACTCGTGCAAATCCTCGCGCGCCGAAGGATCAGCGTTCTCATAGATGACCAAACTGGCGCTGGTGTGGCGGATGAAGACCGTGACGATACCTTCCTTCAGCCCCGAGGCTTTGACCATGCGGGCAATCTCGCCGGTGATCTCGTAACTGCCGCGCCCACGCGTGGCGATTTCGAAGCTTTCGGTTTTGGCGATCATGACATTCCGTAAAGTGCCTGCACGAGCCGTGCCGGGCGCGTCTCGCGCAAGACCCCATTCTCCATGCGGTTCATCACGTAGGCAAAGCCGATCCGATTGCTCGGGTCGGCAAAAGCCAAGCTGCCGCCGGCGCCGGGATGACCGAAGGCATCGACCGAAAGACCGAAGGTCGCGCGCAGCTTCCCGCCGGACTCATCGAGCGGATCCATCATGAAGCCGGCGGAAAATGCGGTTGGTTGCTGCAGGACCAAATCGGGTCCGTCGCTCGCGCGCCGCGTGAGCGCCTGGCGCCACGGACCGCGGAAGAATTCCTCCGCGGCGAGACGATCGTAGAAACGGGCGAGCGAACGCGCGTTGCCGATGCCGCCGAAGGATGGCAGCGAAGCGCGCCAGACTTCCGGTCGATTTGTCGCCGCGGCACCTTGGATGCCGGACGGCTGGGCAAAAGACCGGGCGGTGAGCGAGGATTTGTCGGCCAAAGCTTCTTCAAAGGGTCCGGGTTCTTTGAGATCCTCGACACGCGCGGCGTGCATGCGGGCGACATGCGAGTGCAATTCGTCGGGTAGTCCGATCCAAAAAGACAACGCCAGCGGATCACCGAAGGTCTTACGCCAATACGCTCCGAGCGGCATGCCCGAGGCACGACGCACGATGATATCGAGCAGATAACCGAAAGTCCGCGGCGCGTAACCGTGGGCATTTCCCGGTGACCAGTTCGGCTGCTGCGCGGCGAGTGCAGCGGCCACACCATCGAGATCGAAGTTATCGAACCCTTGCCGATCAAGCGCGGCCAAGCCCGCGCGGTGCGCGAGAAGATCGGAAAATGTAACCGAACTTTTGCCCGCCGCACCGAATTCGGGCCATAACTGCGTCACTGGCGCATCGAGCGCAATGCCTGCCTCTTGCAGCGCATGCAACGCGCAGGCTGCGGCCGGACCTTTTGTCGCTGACCAGCAGAAGACGAGCGTGTCCTCGGACCACGGTTCGCGCTGCGCCGCGTCCCGCCATCCTCCGCCGTAGCGCAGGATTTCGTGTCCCTCCTGCCAGATGCAGACTTCCGCGCCGATTTCCTCCCCGCGCGCGAAATTTTCCTCGAACGCCGCGCGCACCCGTGCCGCGGCGGCACCGTCCACGCGCATCATGCGATTTTGCCGATAACACCTTCCAAATCGGGATCGTAGCGCGCGATCTCGCGGAATTTCTCGTCCATATTGAAACTCATTTGGAGATAGTTTTGCGCTTCCTCCGGATTGCCCAGCACCGCGTGGTAGCAGCCGAGGTTGTAAAAATAGACCGGTTCACGCAGGAGCGAAGCCGGACCTTCTTGGAGCAACTCCATGGCTTCGGCGGTGCGTCCGAGTTCGTGCAGGCAGAACGCGCCGTGGATGTAGCCGAGGTTGAGTTCGGGCCGGTCGGTGCGCAGGGCCTCGCAGGCGGCCAAGGCTTCGGGCCAGCGCCGCGCGCGCATGAGGATGTAGACGCGGAGTTGTTCCACATCCTCGTGGCTGCGGTCCTCCTGGGGGACCCGCTCCAATTCGGCGAGAGCCTCATCCGTCATGCCCAGTTCGAGATATCCTTGGGCGGCGTTGATGTAATGTTGCAGGGCGATCCTGGTAGCTAAGGCGAAAGCCGGCTGCCGCGCAACCGTTTGGCTGCTCAGCCCCCGAGTGCTTGCTTGATCTGCGCAGCCAGTTTCGGTCCGACTCCGGACACCGCGGCAATATCTTCGATCTCCGCGCGCCGAAGACGCTCGACGGATCCGAAGACACGCAAAAGGGCCTGCTTGCGGGACTTGTTGATGCCCTCGATATCGTCCAAGCGGCTTTCGGAGACGCGCCGTTTCATTAGGAGTTGGTGGTATCCATTCGCCACCCGGTGCGCCTCGTCGCGGATCCGCTGGAGCAGTTGCAATGCACCGCTTTCGTGCGGCAATCGCAGCGGCTGCGGATCGTTCGGGAAATAAATTTCCTCGCGCTCCTTGGCCAATCCGATGATCGGCTGCCCTCGCAACCCGAGACGCCGCAGTTCGCCGACCGCACTTGAAAGCTGACCGCGCCCACCGTCGACAATGATCAGATCCGGAATCCGGTCGGCCGTCGGCAGGGCCAACCTTGCCACTGCGTCCCCCGCCTCCTCCTGCGTGAATTCCGCCTCGTCCGGATGCGCCGACCGCGCCGCCGCGAGCAAGCGCGCGTAACGCCGCCGCACCACCTCGGCCATGCTGGCGAAGTCGTCCTGTCCCCGCACCGTCTTGATGCGGTAGCGGCGGTAACTCGATCGGGCCGGCACTCCATTTTCGAACCGCACCATCGAGGCCACGATGTGCGTGCTGGTGATGTTGGAAATGTCGAAACACTCCATGATGACCGGAGGACGCGGCAGACCGAGTTCTTCGCCGAGGGCGCGCAAATCGGCTTCCGGATCCTTGGCCCGCGGCAGGGCATCCCCGCGCAGAAAACGCCGGGAGCGCGCCGAAGTGCGCCGCAACGCGGTGATCAAATCGCGCAAGGCTGCCGCCTTCTCGAAATCCTGTTTCGCCGCCGCCGCCTGCATTTCCTGCTCGAGTTCTTCGGGAATCTCTTTGCTCCGTCCTTCGAGGAAGGCGCACGCCTCGAGCACGCGCACACGGTAGTCGGTCTCGCTGATTTTCCCCACGCACGGCGCCGAGCAATTCTTGATGATGTCGTCGTGGCAGTGACGGTAGTCCTTCTCCGTCGGAACGCGCGGACGGCAGGAACGCAGTCCGTATTTGCGTTTGAGGATTTCCAGCGTGGCGCGCAGGGCGCCGGAATGGGCATAAGGTCCGTAGTAACGCGCACCGTCGTTTTTCTTCAGCCGCACGAGCGCGAATTTCGGGAACGGGTCGTCGAGATTGACTTTGAGCTGGAGGAAATTTTTGTCGTCCCGGAACGAGATGTTGTATTTCGGCCGGTATTCCTTGATCAGCCGCCCCTCGAGCAGCACGGCTTCGGCATCCGAGCGGACGACATGCAGGGTGAAGTCCCACACGGAATCGAGCAGGGCGCGCGTTTTCAGGTCGGCCAACCGCGACCGCGCGGGCGTGAAATACTGCGCCAACCGCTTGCGCAAATCGCGCGCCTTGCCCACATAGATGACGCGGTGCAAGCGGTCGCGCATCAGATAAACCCCGGGTTTGTGCGGCACCTCGTGCAGGCGGGCGCGCAAGTCGGGACGCTCTTTGGCCGAGGGCATTTCCGGCAATATAACGCCGCCGCGGCCATCGCCGCCATCCTTGCATCGAGCCAAAGGAGCGCTAACCTCTCCGCCGTGAGATTTTGCCCCGTCGCGACCGTGCTCCTCTCGTCGGCCGCCGCCGCGCGCGCCCAGGAAGCACTCCCGCCCGGTCCCGCCGACACCAGTCTGTGGCAGGTGGTTCTTTCCGGAGGCCCGGTCATGATTCCGCTCGGCATCCTCTCGGTCATCGCTGTGACGCTCGTGCTGGTTTACCTTTTCACCCTGCGGCGGGGCGCAGTCGTGACCAAACGCTACATGACCACCGCCGACGCCTTGCTGCGCAAGCGGGACTACCTCGGGCTTCTCGCCATTTCCAACCGCCACCGCGAAGCCGTCGCCCGCATCATGCAGCGGACATTGGATTTCGTCACCCAGCATCCGGAGGCCACGTTTGCCGAGGCCCGCGAAATCGCCGAAACCGAGGGCACGCGCCAAGCAGCCGCCCTCAACCAGCGCATCACATATCTTGCCGATATCGGGACCATCGCCCCGATGCTCGGACTCTTCGGCACCGTGCTTGGGATGATCAAATCTTTCAGCGTGGTGGCCAGCGACATCGTCGCCTCGCGGCCGATCATGCTGGCCGAGGGCGTTTCGGAGGCTCTTGTCACCACCGCCGCGGGGCTTTGCATCGGTATCCCGGCCATGGCCGCCTACGCCTTTTTCCGCGGACGCGTCCAATCGCTCATCGCCGAACTCGAGGCGGCATCAACACAATTGATCGCCCTGATGGCGGTTGCCTTCACCCGCAAATAGGGAGACGGGATTTTTTTGGTGCCTTCGTTTGGCCGCACGGATAATTTTCCTGCAGTGAGTCTTCGTCCCCTCATCATCGTTGCCGCCTGTGCCGCTCTGACCGCCTGCGCCACACCGGAAAACCGCCGCGAACTTTACGGTCCCTGGTATCCTTACAAGCCCATACCCTACTCGCTGCCGCCACGTGATTCGAACGACCGCGTCATCCAGCCGGTCGTGGCGCCCTCGGACACGATTGTCCATTACGGTCCGGACCAGCGCCGCTTGATTGTCGGCCGTTGGGGCCTGGGCGGGCACCGCCCGAACATGCAGTATCCGAGCACGCCTTGGAGCACGCAGAGGCGGATCATCAGCCGTTACAACACCAAGGGATTGCAGGCGCCGGAAATCGCGCAGCGCGAATTGGCCCGGACCTACGCCGCCGCCGGTCCCGCGCCCGTCGTCAAATAAGCCGCGAGCGCCGCAAGCGCGCGGCCACGATGACTCAGCGCGTGTTTCTGCGCGCCCGCCATCTCGGCAAATGTCCGGCAACTTCCTTCGGGCACAAACAGCGGATCGTAGCCGAACCCGCCCGAGCCGCGCTCAGCCGGCGTGATCACACCTTCGATAGTGCCGTGAAAAACCCGCACCACCTCGCCGCCTTTGGCCAGCGCCAGCACGCAATGGAAGCGTCCGCTGCGCTCTTTCCCCCGGACTTCGCGCAGCTTTTCGAGCAATAGGCCGCGATTTTCCGCCATGTCCGCATTATCGCCAGCAAACCGCGCCGAACGCACCCCCGGCGCCCCGCCGAGCGCGTCCACCTCAAGTCCCGAATCGTCGGCCAGCACCCAGCCGTCGTAATGCGCCGACCCTGCCACGGCCTTCAGCCGCGCATTCTCCTCGAAAGTTTCGCCCGTCTCCTCGACGTCCGGCACATCCGGACGCGCCGTCAGGTCCTCGACCTCCCAGGCGTCACCCAAAATCTCCCGCACCTCGCGCGTTTTGTTCGCGTTGCGCGTGGCCAGCAGCAGGCGTTGCTTTGACACCTCGGACATTCCCGGCAAAATGCGCGGTTCCGCAGCCTCATGTCGAGCCAACGCAAACAATACCCGTTTCTGCAATTCGAGCCCAAATGGCAAAACCGCTGGGCCGAAACGCAGGCCTACCGCACACCGAATCCCGGCGAAGCGGGCTTCGATCCGGCCAAACCGAAATACTACGTCCTCGATATGTTCCCCTACCCGAGCGGAGAGGGACTGCACGTCGGACACCCCGAGGGCTACACCGCGACCGACATTCTCGCCCGCTGGCACCGCATGAGCGGATTCAATGTCCTGCACCCGATGGGTTGGGATGCGTTCGGTCTCCCCGCGGAACAATACGCGGTGAAAACCGGACAGCACCCCGCGGTCACCACGGCAAAAAACGTCGAACGCTTCAAACAGCAACTCGACCGCATCGGCTTCAGCTACGACTGGTCGCGCGAGGTCAATACGACCGATCCCGATTACGTCCGCTGGACGCAGTGGATTTTCCTGCAGATCTACAATTCGTGGTTCAACCCGGCAACCAACCGCGCCGAGCCGATCGCGACATACAAGGGATCCGACCCGGACAGCGTCCGTCTCGCCTACGTCGCGGAAATGCCGGTCAACTGGTGCCCCGAACTCGGCACCGTCTTGGCCAACGAGGAAGTGGTCGACGGCAAAAGCGAAGTCGGCGGATTCCCCGTCGAGCGCCGTCCCATGCGCCAATGGATGCTGCGCATCACCTCGTTCGCCGAACGCCTCCTTGCCGGACTCGATACCCTCGACTGGCCCGAGTCGATCAAGCTGCTGCAAAAAAATTGGATCGGTCGATCCGAAGGCGCCTTCGTCGACTTCTCGCTCGAGAGTGGCGACAAACTCACCGTCTACACCACCCGCCCCGACACACTTTTCGGCGCGACCTACATGGTCCTCGCGCCCGAGCATCCGCTCGTCGCATCCATCACTACGCCGGACCAACGTGCCGCCGTCGACGCCTACATCAAAGCCGCTGCGACCAAATCGGAACGCGATCGGCAAGACGCATCGAAAGAAAAGACCGGCGTCTTCACCGGCGCTTATGCCGTCAATCCGGTCAACGATGCGCGCATTCCCGTTTGGATCGCCGACTATGTCCTTACCGGCTATGGCACAGGGGCGATCATGGCCGTCCCCGCGCACGACGACCGCGACCACGAATTCGCCCGCAAGTTCGATCTTCCAATCATCGAAGTCGTGCGGCCACCGCAACCCGCCGAAGGCTGTTTCACGGGCGAAGGCACGGCGGTGAATTCCGGTCTCCTCGACGGACTGCCTACCGCGGAAGCCAAGCAAAAGATCACCGCATGGCTCTCCGAACGCGACCTGGGCCGCGCCGCCGTGCAATTCAAATTGCGCGACTGGCTCTTCTCGCGTCAGCGCTACTGGGGCGAACCCTTCCCCGTTGTCTGGGAAAACGGACGCCATCGCGCGCTCGACGAAAGCGAACTCCCCGTGCGACTTCCAGAATTGGAAGACTTCAAACCGACCGGCACCGCCGAACCGCCGCTGTCGAAAGCGAAGGACTGGGTGCATTACTCAGACACCGCGACGCGCGAACTGAACACCATGCCGCAATGGGCCGGCTCGTGCTGGTATTACCTGCGCTATTGCGATCCGAAGAACGACAAGCGCTTCATCGGTGAAGAAGCTGCGCGCTACTGGCTCGGCGACGGGAAGCCGAAGTCCGGCGGCGTGGACCTCTACGTCGGCGGCACGGAACACGCCGTGTTGCACCTCCTCTACTCGCGCTTCTGGCACATGGTGCTACACGACCTCGGACACCTTCCCACGCCCGAACCGTTCCAGCGCTTGGTCAACCAAGGCATCATCCTCGGATCCGACGGACAGAAAATGTCCAAGAGCCGCGGCAATGTGGTCAATCCCGACGCCGTGATCGACGACTACGGCGCCGACGCCTTCCGACTTTACGAGATGTTCATGGGCCCGCTCGAGCAGATGAAGCCGTGGAGCATGAAGGGCGTCGAAGGCGTCTACCGTTTCCTCGCCCGCGTCTGGCGGTTGGCCATGTCAGAGGACCAGGAAGGCAACTGGCAACTCTCCGGCGCCGTGGCCGACATCGAACCGACGCCGTCGCAGCTGCGCGTCTTGCACGCCACGATCAAAAAAGTGACCGGCGACCTCGCCACCCTTTCATTCAACACCGCCATCTCGCAAATGATGGTCTGCGCGAACGAACTGACCGCCGCCGAAAAGCGCCCCGTCTCCGCCCTCCGCACCCTGCTCATCCTGCTCAGCCCATTCGCCCCGCACATGGCCGAGGAACTTTGGGAGCAACTCGGCAGAAAGTTCCCCGGTTTCGAAGGCAGCGCGCACGCACAAACCTGGCCGACGCACGATGAATCATTGCTCGTGGACAACGAGATCGAAATCGTTCTGCAAATCAACGGCAAGGTCCGCGACAAAATGATCGTGCCGAAGGACACCGCGCGCGAGCAGCTCGAGTCCGCCGCGCGAGCCCACGAAAAATTTGCCGCGCAACTCGCCGGCAAAGAAGTGGTCAAGGTCATTGCCGTCCCCGGCAAGCTGGTCAATTTCGTGATCAAAGGCTGAGTTGCCCTTGCCATGCCGCAAGCGGAGCGCCTAGTTTCGCTCCAACTCCCCCCGGTCATGAAAAAAGTCCTCGCGGCACTTGCCGTTCTTTTGTCCGTCACCGCAACCCACGCCATGGAGGACCGTTTCTGGGACTACTACACGCCGGTCCCGAGCAACTTCATCGGTTCGGACGAATGGTGGCGCGGCGACGCCGCCACCGGCGACTGGTGGGGAACCCGTAACTGGCTCGACAAAAGCAAGGGCATCGAATTCTCCGGAACCTACACCACCGACCTGGCCGGCAATCCGGTCGGCGGCATGAAGCAGGGCTTCACTTACACGGACAACATTGCTTTCGGCGCGAAGCTTGATCTGGAAAAGCTCGTCGGTTGGCGCGGCGGATCCTTCACCATCGCGGCGACCGACCGGAACGGACGCAGCCTCTCGCAGGAATACATCGGCAACCAATTCACCGTGCAGCAGATCTTCGGCGGCCAGACTGTCATCCTCACCGACCTCTTTCTTTCGCAGAAATTCTGGGACAAGAAAGCCGATCTGAAAGTCGGACGCTTCTCCGCGGGTGATGACTTCGCCAGCTCGCCGCTTTACTGGCTCTATATGAACAACGGTATCGACGGGAACCCGCAGTCCCTGCCGGTCAACGCGACATTCTCGGCTTACCCGTGGGCCAGCTGGGCCGCGCGCCTGCGCGTCGATCCCTCGCCGGAATGGAACGCGCAGCTCGGCGTCTATCAGGTCTCGAACCGGACCTTCGCGCGCAATCTCAACGGACTCAATATGGCATTCGAGCCAACGGACGGCGTGATGTTTGTCGGGCAGGTCGGCTGGACGCCGGAATTCTTCAAGGGCCGCGTCAAACGCATCCCGACCGAGGCGGAGGAAGCGGAAGGCATCGAACAGATCGAAGGCGACATGCACGGAATACCCGGTCACTACTGGGTCGGCGCTTACTACTCGACGTGGGAATACGCGCAGTTCGGCACGACACAGACGGCGGCCAATACCTACGGATTCTACTGGCACGCCGACCAGACCGTTTACCAAGAGTCGCTCGGGAGCGATCAGGGACTGACATTGTGGACGGCGTTTGTCCTCTCGCCGCAGGAAAACATCGCCAAACTCCCCTTCCAGTGGAATGCGGGCGCGGTTTACCAGGGATTGATTCCCTGCCGCGACAATGACTCGACCATCTTCGGTTTGGCCTACGGAAATTTCAGCAGCGACTACAGCGATGCGGGCCTCGCCTATCAGGGCGACCCGACATCATACGAACTCGCCTTGGAAGTCGGCTACCGCATCCAACTGAACCGCTTCCTCTACATCCAGCCGGATGTGCAATACATCGTGCAACCCGGCGGCACTGGTTCGATTCCGGACGCGCTCGTGCTCGGCGCGCAGATCGGCGTCAGCTTTTAGGCTCCGTAGCGCCCCGTCTCGCGCATCATCGCGCCGAGTCTGGCCACCTTGTGCGGCCAATGCTTGTCCCACTCGGCAACGGGAACGGGGAAGCGGTCGGTCCAATTCTGGTCGCCGATCGCGCCGGGAACGTTGAATCGCTCGGCCGTGCCGAAGATGTCGGTGATCATATTGACCGCGAGCCATGAGTTGCTGGCGAACAAGCCGCGCAACAGGCCCTCGTGGATTTCGTCGCTCCAAGGTGCCGGAAGTTGAACGTTCATCTCGGCAAAACGGCAAATCTCCTGCATCTGGCGGACAGCGCGGCCCGCCCTGTCATGATCGCCCGACTGCGAATCGGCATACCACGCATCCCAATAAGCGCGCAGCGCCGGATGATCGTGTGTCGCGTAAGTGGCTAGCGAGAGACGCTCGTAATCGCGCCCCGGCGTCGGCCAACCGTCCGGCGCGATTTCCCAGAGCGGGATTTTGAATCCGGGAATTTCCTGCTCTTTCAAAACCGGACGGACATAGGGAGACATCTCGCCGAGATCCTCGGCGATCAGGCGGTGTTGCCCGGTCTCTTCCACGATCATGCGGAAAAGACGGTCACCCTGCGCACGGTTCGTTTCGCGGCTCTGCTCGCTCGAATCGTCGCCCGGAATAAAACCGGGGAGCACCCCACCCGTGCGCGACTTGGCCTCGTCCTCGCTGAGCGGAAGGAATTCGGCGTTGCGCTCCGGACGCCAGGGGAAACTGTAGATGCGGAAAAATCCGAGCGCGTGGTCGACACGCAGGAAATGGAAGATCTCCATCGTGGTGCGCAGGCGCTGACGCCACCACGCATAGTCGTCCTTGGCCATCTCGTTCCAGTTGTAGAGCGGGAAGCCCCAGTTTTGCCCCCACTTCGCGGTGAAGGGATCCGCGGCGAAAACTTTTTCCGGCGGCGCGCCGGCCGAACGCGTCAGGTCGAAAATCTCCGGCTGCGCGAAGACATCCGCGCTGAAAATGCTCACGCCCACCGGCACGTCGCCGACCAGAGCGACATTGCGCTCGTCGCCATAGGCCTTCAATTCGGACCATTGGCGGTAGGCAATCCATTGCACGTAGGCGAAGAAATCGCGCAACGCGCGGACCTTGCGCTTGTCGGTGGGTGAGGCGGAAGAAAGCCACTTTTTCGCACCGGCATAGGTGCGTTGTTTCGCCGGCCAGAGATCGGTGTTTTCGTTCTCGCCGTGCAGACGCACCAGCGCACGGAACAAGGTGTAGGGTTCCAGCCAAGTTTCATTTTCTTTGGTCCACGCGCCGAACTCCTTGGCGCGGCGCGTTTTTTCTTTGAGGTGCTTGGCTTTGAATTTCTTCCATGCCACCTCGAGCAATTCGCCTTTGAGCGCACGGACGCCGCGGTAATTCACTTTACCCTGTCGCAGCGCCGCCACATCGTGCTTGGCGCAGATTTTTTTGAAGTCCGCCGCCGGAAGGTCCTTCAGCGCATGCGGATTTGTCGCGATGGTTGTCGGATCGAGAGCCAGCGAGCTGATGATGTTGTAGGGGCTATTGTCCCCGCCTGTTTCATTGATCGGAAGGACTTGGACGAGACCAAAGCCATGGGCCGAAGACCAATCGACCAGATCCTTGAGGGATTCCGTGTCGCCAATACCGAGGTCGTGTTCGGTGCGTAGGGCGAAGAGCGGGGCCAGGATGCCGGACAGCTTGCGGTCGGGAGAGAGGTTCATAAGAAAAGGCCCGCCATCCTGCCTTCAGCCCGCCTCTTTGCGGAAGCCCAAAACAGGGAAGGAAACAGAATTCGGTTTTGCCTATTGTTTCCTGCTTGCCAAGGTCGGAGCACCCCGATACGAGTCCGAAAGTTCTCAACCTCATCCACCTGCACTAATCCACCGTCATGGCAAACCTCACCAAGCGCGACATGGTCGTTAAGATCAGTGAAGAAGTCGGCATCACCCAGCAGCAGGCCTTTGCCGTGATCCAGAAAACTTTGGAGCACATCACCGAGAGTCTCGCCGAGGGCAACAATGTCGAGCTGAGGAACTTCGGCGTTTTCGAGGTGCGCCTGACCAAATCCCGCGTCGGCCGTAATCCGAACAAGCCGGAGACCGACGTCGTTATTCCCGCCCGCGCCACGGTCAAGTTCAAGCCAGGCAAGATCATGCGCCAACGCGTGCTCCTGCGCACCGAGCAGCTGAGCAAAGGCAACGGCGCCTAGCATCCCGGGCTGTGTTATCCCCCGCTCGGCGGACCCGGCCGACCGACGTCTTAAAATTCCGGGCGAAAATCGTCATTTGCCGCGTTGCCTGACGCGCACTTTCCCCTATCCTGTCCGGTTCGTCGGCGGACGCCTTGGAATCCGCCGGCCACTCCCCGGCATGTCCAACCGCAAACGTTCCGCGACCGACCGAAACGTCCTCCGCATCCGCGGAGCGCGGCAGAACAATCTGCGCGGCGTCGATCTCGATCTCCCTCGCGGACTCCTCCATGTCATCACCGGACCGAGCGGCTCCGGAAAATCCTCCCTCGCCTTCGACACGATCTACGCCGAGGGACAGCGGCGCTACATCGAAACATTCTCGCCCTACACGCGGCAATTTTTCGATCGCATGGACAAACCGCGCGTCGATGTGATCGAGGGTATCCCGCCGGCTATCGCCATCGAGCAGTCGAACAACGTCAAGACAACCCGCTCGACCGTCGGGACGATCACCGAGATCAATGATTACCTCAAGCTCCTCTTCCCCCGCCTCGCCACCGCTTCGTGCCCGCAATGTCATAAGACGATCCAGCCCGAAACCGCACGCAGCATCGTGCGCGGCGCCTCCTCGCGTTTCGCCGGACGCACCCTCCTTGTCACCTTTCCGGTCGGCACCGGTGACACCGAAAAACGCACCCCGGCGCAATTTTTCGAATTCCTCCGGCAACAGGGCTACCTGCGCGTCCGGCTCGACAAGAAAATCCTCCGCGTCGACGAAACCCCGCCGGCCAAACTCCCGCCTGTGGTCCACATCGTCCAGGATCGCGTCGCCGCAACCGAGGAAACACGCCTGACCGAAGCGATAGAGGCTGCCCTGCGCCTCGGCAAAGGACGCATCCTTCTCGTCGATGCGGGCACCAACGAGAGCCATCCGTTTTCCTCCGGATGGCATTGCGCTTGGTGCGACCTCGATATCCGTCCGCCCACACCCGGACTCTTCAGCTTCAACCATCCGCTCGGCGCCTGCCCCGAATGCCGCGGATTCGGACGCGTCATCGGCCTCGACTGGCAACGCATCATCCCCGATCGCTCTCGCACCCTCGCCGAGGGCGTCGTCCGTCCCTTCCAAAGCGGCATGTCGCAGGAATGCCATGCCGATCTGGTCCGACACGCGCGCAAACGCGACATCGACCTGCATTGCCCGTTCGAGGAATTGCCGAAGGCGGACCAAGACTGGGTCATCAATGGCGACCGCCGCCCCGGCGAAGCGTTGCACGAAGTCTGGGACAACGACCGCTGGTATGGCGTGCAGGGATACTTCGATTGGCTCGAAACCAAGACCTACAAAATGCACGTCCGCGTGCTGCTCAGCCGCTACCGAAGCTACAACGAATGCCCGCAGTGCCACGGCGGACGCTTCCAACCCGAGACGCTCAACTACAGGCTCGTCGGCGCGAATCACGAAGCTCTCACCCTTCACGAAATCGCCACGCGTCCGATCCATCGCCTGCGCGAATTTCTCGCCGGCATCGAGATTCCCGAGTCCGACCACACCACGCATCTCCTCCTCGACCAAGTCACTTCGCGACTTTCCTACCTCGCCGAAGTCGGACTCGGCTACCTCACGCTCGACCGCCCGACCCGCACCCTCTCCGGCGGCGAAGTGCAGCGCGTCAACCTCACCACCTGCCTCGGCGCCTCGCTGGTCAACACGCTCTTTGTCATGGACGAACCCAGCGTCGGACTGCACCCGCGCGATCTCGGGCAACTCCTCTCCATCATGCGCCGCCTGCGCGACAACGGGAACACGCTCCTCGTTGTCGAACACGAGGAAGCGGTCATCCGTGCCGCCGATTGGCTGACCGACATCGGACCCGGACGCGGCGAGAGCGGTGGACAACTCATGTTCAGCGGTCCGCCCGCGCAAATCGCGGACCAAAAGGATTCCCTCACCGCGGACTACCTCACCGGACGCCGCAGCATCCCCGTGCCCGCGAAACGCCGCAAAGCAAAGCAATTCCTCAAGCTCCGCGGCGCCTCGCTCCACAACATCAAAAAAATCGACGCCGATTTCCCGCTCGGCGTTTTCACCTGCGTGACCGGCGTCTCCGGTTCGGGTAAATCGACGCTCGTTCACGGACTCCTCCATCGCAACCTGCTCCGCGAACGCGGCCAACCCGTCGAGGAAGAGGCCGGCACGATCAAACGCCTCACCGGCATCGAACACGTAGGCGAGGTCGTAATGGTCGACCAATCGCCGCCCGGGAAATCCTCGCGCTCCACGCCTGTCGTCTACCTTGGCGCGTGGGACCACATCCGCGACTTGTTTGCGCAGACACCCGCGGCCAAAGGCGCAGGTCTCGGTCCGTCCGCCTTCAGCTTCAATTCGAACGCCGGCCGCTGCGAGCGCTGCGCCGGTCTCGGCTACGAGCGCATCGAGATGCAGTTCCTCAGCGATGTCTCGCTCGTCTGCTCGTCCTGCGGCGGCAAACGCTTCCAACCTCACGTTCTCCGCGTTCTCCTCGAAGGAAACTCGGTCCATGACGTGCTCGAAATGACCGTCACCCAAGCCCTCGCGTTTTTCAAAAAATTCCCCAAACACCAAAAGATCACCACGCCGCTACAGACGCTGGAGGATGTCGGTCTCGGCTACCTGCGGCTCGGACAACCCACCAGCTTCCTCTCCGGCGGTGAATCCCAGCGCCTCAAACTCGCCGCGCACCTCGCCGACACCGAGGCCGAAGCGTCCTTGCTCCTTTTCGACGAACCGACCACCGGACTCCACTTCGACGACATCGCGCGCTTGCTCCGCGTCTTCGACCGCCTCGTCGAGGCCGGACACACCCTCGTGGTCATCGAGCACAACACGGAAGTGATCAAATGCGCAGACCACGTCATCGACATCGGACCCGAGGCCGGCGAGGAGGGTGGACAAATTGTCGCGACCGGAACCCCGGAGGAGGTCGCGCAAAGCAAAGACTCGCGCACCGCACCTTTCCTCCGCGCCGTGCTGGAGGAACCGAGCGACGAAGCCACGCTTCTCGCTGCCGAACCGGTCGTCCCGTTCGTGACTGTGGACAACCACCACATCCGCGTCACCGGCGCCCGCGAGCATAACCTGAAAAACGTTTCCCTCGAAATCCCGCGCGACAAATTCGTCGTTGTCACCGGCTTGAGCGGCTCGGGCAAATCTTCCCTTGCCTTCGACATCCTCTTCGCCGAAGGACAGCGCCGCTTTCTCGACTGCATGTCGACCTACGCGCGGCAATTCGTCGAGCAGATGGAAAAACCCGACGTCGACCACATCGACGGACTCCCTCCCGCCGTGGCCATCGAGCAGCGCATCTCGCGCGGCGGCGGCAAATCGACCGTCGCCACCATCACCGAGGTCTACCACTTCCTGCGTCTCCTCTACTCGAAGCTCGGCACGCAATACTGCCCGTCATGCCACGTGCCCGTGGCGACCACCACCCTGGCCGAGGTGGCGGACAAAGTCCGCTCCGCCTCCCAAGCCGGACCGGTGCAAGTCTTCGCCCCGCTGGTCAAATCTCGCAAAGGCTACCACAAGGAAGTTGCCGAGTGGGCCGTGCGTCACGACTTCGACACACTGCTCGTCGACGGCAAACTGATCAAAGCCGACAAATTCCCAGAACTGTCCCGCTACCGCGAACACTCGATCGATGTCCTAGTCGGACAAATCAGCAAGGCAAGCGAGGAAGAAGCCCTCGAGCTGGCCCGCCGCGCGCTCGAAATCGGCAAGAACACGGCACGCCTCGTGCGCGGCAAGGACAGCGAACTGCTCAGCACCGAAATGGCCTGCCCGTCCTGTGCCCGCGCCTTCGAACCCCTCGACCCGCGCATGTTCTCGTTCAACTCCCCGCACGGCTGGTGCGAAACGTGTCGAGGGTTCGGGCTCGTCTACGACAGCGCGGTCAAGACCGACCAAGCACGCACCCAACTCGAAGCCGACCTGCAGGAGGAACAAGCCCGCGAGGAAACCGACGAGGATGTCGCCCGTCCGTGTCCTGATTGCGGGGGCATCCGGCTCAACACCGAAGCCCGTCACGTCCGCGTGCACGACCATCCGATTGCTGACTTTACCCGGGCCAGCGCACGGGAGGCCACGGCCCTGCTTGACACCCTCGCGTTCAACGCGCACGACGCCACTCTTGCCGAAGATATTCTTCCCGAAATCCGCCAGCGCCTCGGCTTCATGCAGCGCGTCGGACTCGATTACCTCACCCTCGACCGCCCCGCGACCTCGCTCTCCGGCGGCGAAGCCCAGCGCATCCGCCTCGCCGCGCAACTCGGTTCCAATCTCCGCGGCGTCCTCTACGTCCTCGACGAACCGACCATCGGACTCCACGAACGCGACAACCGCAGCCTGCTCGACGCCCTCGACGAACTGGTCAAACAAGGGAACTCGCTCCTTGTCGTCGAGCACGACGAGGAAACCATGCGCCGTGCCTCGCGCATCATCGACCTCGGACCCGGTGCCGGTTCGCGCGGTGGCGAAGTCATCGCCAGCGGAACGTTGGACGAAATCCGCGCCGCAAAAAACTCGGTCACGGGACAATTCCTCGCCAA